>Ga0209986_10002310_pt1 | contig 17510 bp, 35 predicted proteins | sample BlataG_FD_183168 | JGI IMG/M metagenome (GOLD analysis project Ga0209986, IMG submission 183168) | Deep subsurface microbial communities from Black Sea to uncover new lineages of life (NeLLi) - Black_00105 metaG (SPAdes) (version 2) | ecosystem: Environmental > Aquatic > Marine > Oceanic >...
GTATACTAATACACCTTCGTTATCAGCTGCCTCTAAATTATTAGTACCATCAGTGATAGTATTTGCATCTGTTACAGTGTATGGAGTTTTACCACCTTGTTGAGTGTCTCCTGCGTTTACGTTTGGTCCGCCGATGAAACCGTTTAATGAAGTTACTGGACCTTTAAATGTAGTGTTTGCCATAATGTTATCCTCCTAATTACATTGACATAGTCTTTAGGCCGTCGACTATACTCGTCTATGCCAATTATTTTTTGTATAGTGATTAAATTATATAGAAGTTTTGTGAGAAGTGCAAGGTATCCCCGTGAAGTGAAACCACTTTTGAATAAAAGATATCCTAGTTAACTTGCATAAAGATGATTTTCACCATCTTTAATATTTCTAGGACTCTCTTGATTCTTTAAGATAGATCGTATTACTGTTTTGATCTGATCTCCAAGAACTGACATTTCGGGTGTTACAAGTCCGCCATTTTCAAGAAACAGCTCGTTCCATTTAGACTCGAGCTTGAGTTTCTTCGCGAACAACACCATGTTGTCTTGAGCCATCATTAACCTCCTCATAGGTTATATAGAATCCACCTGTGTACTTTAATGGATTCGGCTCCCAGTTTATATCTTTTTTTGCGATAAAGTCAATTATATATTTATGCAGTTCTTTTACATCAGATATGCTTTTTTCTGTTTCTATTTGAAATTTCGTTTGAACGTGTTTGGTAACAATTTTTATTAAATATTTATATGTCATGTGAACCTCCCTTATATCAATAAAAAAAGGGGCCTGCAAGAGGCCCCTTTAGTTTGGTCTAGCTTAAGAATTAAGCGCCTGGTGATCCAAAGATACCTCTAGGGTCAGAGAATCCGAATGAATATCTCTCTCTAGCTTTGTATCTAACGTTACCAGTGTCAAAGTCACCTTCCATTGAAGTTTTGATAGGTGCTCTTGTAAACATTTTTAAACCGTTAGGCACGTCTGTTTTAATGAAAAACGCATCAGTGTCAGTTAAGTAGTGGTTTACTACATAACCTTGAGGAATCATCCCCATTGAATTGATCGCGTTGATATCATTATCAGCAGTTCCAACTCTTTGAGCAGATTTCATTAATCTTTCCGCTGTGAATTGTAATTCACTTGGGATAATTAATTTCATTCCTCTCGCAGCGATTTTAAGACCTCTTTCATCTGTGAAAGCAGCAATATCAATTAAAGACTGCTCTAAAGATGTTTCGTTTAAGTCAGCAGAAGTTGCTAACTCATTTGAAAAAGATCCTGCTAGTGTAGGGTGGTCAGTAGCACAAAGCTCTTTACCATCTCCACCAGTAAACGCAGAGTCGAATGCGTTGTTTAACACGTTTGCTGCTTTAACTTGTTTTGTATTTGCCATAGATCTTGCAAGAGCTTTTGTGTATCTGCTTGCTAATCTATCATACAAGTTGTCCTCAATCGCTTCTTCAGTGATTGCGAACCCTAAAGCAATAGTTTCGTGCGTATAACGAGAAGTGAAAGTTTCTTGAGCATCATCGTAAGAGATACCTTGTCCTTCACCTTTTACTTGAGCATTACCAAATCCTGATAACATTACTTCCTCTTCGAAAGCTCTGTCTGACGTTTCATTGTCAAAGATTTCAGCGTGCTCATTCTCGTATCTTTTGTACTCCAGGCCAAATAGTGCATTTAAACCTGGCTCTAGTTCTTTAACTAGTTGTGATCTAGAAATAGCCATATTTTATATCCTCCTATTATATGCCTGTAGCCAAAGATCCAACGATGTATTGGTGTAAGTTCACCTTTACAACCACTGAACAGTTAGCTGCTGTTTGATCTGAGTTTTCTGGATCATCAGCTACTCTAACCATTCTCAATTGTTTTGCAGTTGTTGCTGCAGATGAGATGTCTAGAGTTACAGTTGATTTTCCATTATCATTACTACCCGCTGCTGCAGTTGTAGCATAAGTCAAACCAATTTTTGATTTTCTTAATGCTAGTGTTGCACCTAAAGTAGCGTTTGTTCCAATGATGTATTCCTGAAAAGGATCATCATTTACAAATGCAGTGATATCTTCACTATTTGCTGGAGTAGTAGCTGCTGGGTAAAAATTACTAAAAGTTGGTTTCTTTGTAGTAGCGTCTGTGTAAAGCACACCATTTAAAGTACCAACCATAGCAGTTCCTGCCGCTGCAGTTACAATGTAACCACCAGTTGTAGCGTTGATATCTACTTTTACTGGCTCTCCGTTGTAAATAGCATTAGTTTCACCTGCATCGATTTGGTAAGTTGACTGACCTTGAATTGCTGGAGTGTTTCCAACTCTCATTGCAGCCTTCAGACCAAACCCTTGGGTGTTGTTGTTTGCCATAGTTTTTTTCTCCTAAGTTTAGTTTGTTTAACTCGTTGGAGAAGAAATTGTTAAAAAATTAACTCTTCTTCGTTCCACCGAAAGTTACACGGCTTTGCCTATCAGCGTTAATAGGCATACTTGGGTGCTGTTCCTTCATAAGATCGTTATTTACTGCTTCGTCTCGGTCTTGAGTTTGCTTTTTATAATAAGCATCTCTTTGCCTTGCGATCTCTTCTGGTATCCTTGCCAGCAATAGGCCACCAACTCCAATGACTCCTGCGTATTTACCTGTTTCTATAGTTGCATAGTTCCCATCTGGATATTCATCCGCTCTCACGAGTTCCCAACCAGATCTGAATTTGCCTGTGATGTTTTTGGTATCATCGAAACCTAACACCTCAGATCGAATCCATCTATGCCTGAAACCATTTGGCGCAGGCGGTCCTTCTAGACTTGATGGTGGAGTCCAAACCTTTGGACGATCGCTTTTCGTCCTAGTTTGACTCGCGCGAGAAGTTTTCATTTTATCGTTTTCCATATGCTTAAACCTCCTTCGCGTTTAACGTTTGTTTTTGTTTTGCATAATCTTCCAGTGAAATCCCTAATTTTTTAGCAATTGCTACTTCCGAAGGGGAAAGTTTCACAGTTTTCTTGCGTCCTGTTTGAGCTGGACGTTTAGCCGAAGCTACAGTCTGAGCAGGTTTTGCTCTTTCTGTAGTATTTTGTTCTCCAGTATTAGCAAATTTTGAAGGAAATTCAACCCTCAATCTATTGTCTAATTCAGAAAAATATTCATCAGTTGACCCATCATATCCTTCATTCAACAAATCTTCATGTATTGAATAAGCAACGGCAGTCAACGCTCTGTCGGGACCAAACCAATCTTTGTTTTTATCTATCCAAGATTGGGTTTTTTGATCTATAGCAGGTTGTTGATTTACTGATTGCTGAGGGTAAAAAGACTCCATATTTTGTTCTTTTGCAGGTTTTTCTAATTTAACCTGTTTAGCTTTTAGATCAGCTAATCGGCCTTCTTCAAAACCTAACCTTGCAATTTCTTTTTGAGCCTCAACTTCAGTTTTAATATCCCCTGATTCTCTAGCGGATGCTAGTTTTGCTTCAGCGGCAACTAATCCTGATTTAATTCTTGTTTCAACTTCAGAAACATAATTCGTATCGAGTTTAGAAAGACGGTCATTAAGTTTATTCTTTTCAGATAAAACACTTTGAGCGTATTCTAAAGCCGCTTGTTCTCTTCTTTCAGCTTCTCTTAATTTTCCTGTAAGTTTAGAAATACGGTTTTTAACTTTATGGCCGTATTGTTCTATTTCTTCTTCAGAAAATTTCTTCCCCGTTTTTGGATTAATTGGCTCATCGAATTTAGCCTCTTCTTCCTTAGGTTGTTCAGCTTGAACATCAAGCTGCTCATCAGATTTCGTATCTGTGTCATCGGGCTGAGTATCGTTGACAGGGGTTTCGTTTGTTTCATTTTCTACTCCTTCAGTTTCAGTGTTTTGATTTTCTAAATTAATCTCCGCACCAGGACCTGAAGTATCTATGTCTACCATGTTTTCTTGTTTTTCTGCTTCTGGCATAGTTTCTTCCTCCTATGTGTTAAATATAATGTAATACCGATTCAGGATCTTGTATGGTACCAAGAACCTCATCGTCGTTTAGTATACGCACTTCACCCCCTTCAATTGGTAATCTTGACCCAGCGTATCTGGCAAAGATAACCCACTGACCTTCTTTACACCAAGGTTCTTCAAACTTTTCCTTATCCTTGTATGCAAGTGGACCCATTTTTAAAACGTATCCACAGTTGGTCGCGATTCTTAATTTGTCTAATGATTCTTGTGCAATAATTAAACCGCCTTTAGTTTTTTCTTTTGGTGTAAAAGGTAAAACTAAAAGTCTCCACCCTGATGGTTCAGGAAGTTGCTCAATTAATGATCCAATATTATCTGGATTTAAAGATGTGCTTTTTTCTTCTTTTGATTCTTCTTTGTATTTTTCTTCTAAGGCTAGTTTATTCTTTGGGACTTCCTGATTCGAAGTCGATAATGTTTCCGTCATTTTCTTTTTGCTCCTTTTGTTCTAGCAGGATAGAGATTTCCTGTAAAATATATTGTAGCGTTCTCGCTTGACCCAACATATAGTTGTATTTTTCCATACTGTCAACACCTCCACTGATCATAGCATCACCAATGTTTTGTAGTTGACTTTGTAATTTCTTTTGAAGTTTATAGGGTACTAAAAGTGGATCTTCCATTAACAATTCCATTTTCTAAGACTTTTATTAATCCTAGAGTCTGGATCGCGTGCGGTTTTTGCAGAAGTTAATCTTTTCTTCATACCTTTCATACGAGCGCAGAATGATTTTCTACGATTAGCAGCCTTAGAACCTTTCTTTAATTTAGAGGGTTTAGTTGTTACAGCTGTTTTTAATTTTGAACCAGGATTTGCAGCTCTATAAGACGCAACTCCTTTTTTGTTCAATCCACCAGACGGTGATTTACCTTCTTTTCTTTGCCATGCTGGTGTTCTTGCCATGGTTCGTATTAACCTCTTTTTGTATTTTTTGCAAATGTTTTTACATTGGTGGGCTTAGGGCCAGTGTTTGACGCTGCACGTTTTCGTTTTACGGCAGAAGCCTTCTGTCCAGCACTCATGCTTCGGGCCTTTGCAAGAGGGACACATTTCGGATATTTTCTTTTCGAGCCTTTTGATCTCCCGCATGGTTGATACTGCCCATTCTTCTTCGGAGCTCCAATGTCGACCCATTTTTCTTTTACCCATTTTCTTAGGCCACCTTTAGACATTTTTATACTGTTTTCTTTTTCCTGCCATAACTTTACCACAACCTTTTGTGTAGTTTCCTTTTGACATGGAACCTCCCATTGCTTTCTTTTTACGTCCGCCTGGTTTTATTTTACCAGAACAAACTCCCGATGCATACATGTTTGCATAGGCAGAGGGGTAAACTTTGAATTTACGCTTTGCTGCTGCTTTTCCTTTTGCACAAAGCTTAGCCATTATTTTTTCTTAACCTTTCCCCCATACATTTTTTTAACTCTTCCGCCACTTTTCATAAATCCCATTTTATTTCTAACTTGTTTCGGTAAATTAGGTAGTCCTTTATTATCTGCGGGAACAGGTTTTAAAGCACCTCCTCCTTTTTTCATCATTCTTTTTTTCATTGTATTTTTTTTCATCATAGTTCCTGGCATTTTTTCTCCTTTACAATTACAATCGTGACTACACAAACATTGTGTAATACCGAAAATTTTACATACCATTTCACATAGTTTTTGTTTTATTTTTTTTAGCATTATTTCCATCCTTTTTTTGCTAGTTTAGGTTTACCTGACCTTACAAGTCCACCCATAAATTTTTCTTCTCTTTTTACTTCAACTTCTTTTTCTTCTTTGTTTTTAGTTTCTTTTTTAGATTTTTTCTCTTCTTCTTTTTTCTTTTTCTCTGCTTCCTCTTTGTATTTTTTTTCTAGTTTTTTAGCTGTGCCATAAGATGCACCACCAGAAACAGACACACCGCCGCCAAGAACTCCAACCATAGGGACGATAAAATCACCCTGCTCTGATCCAAATTTTTTTTCTTGTTTTCGCTCTTTTGGAGTCTTTTTAAATTTGGGTTCATTTAATAATTCTAAATCTTTAGGCATACTATTTCCTTTTAATTAAGTCTGTTGCTTTTAAACCATACACGCTCGCGATAACTCCTACAAATATAGTTTGATACCAAAAAGGTAAATCACTAAAATATTCAAAGAACAATTTCATCTTGTCCATTGCTGTTACGTCATCTGACCAAACTGCCCAAGCTAACATAACGATAGGCGCCGACAATAAAAGCAAAATGAATTCGTCTTTCCAGTCCGATTGTCTTGCTTCTAATAATTTGCCTTGATATTCAGCTTCGCCGTTTGCCATTTTTTGAGCATGGCGCATTTGTGCATCCGCCATTAACATTTTTGTCTCTTGGCGTTTTTTAAAAATGTGTGAGCCAGCTGTAGCGGCTAATTTAATAGCACTGAACCACATATTAATACCACTTAGCGGTTCTCTGCTTTTCCTTCAGCATTCTTTTTTGTCCTTGAACCTTCTCAGTTTGCGTTTCATTTGGTTTTGACATTTCAACTTCAATTCCTCCTTTAGCATAACCATCTTTGTTCACGAACTTTTTAAAATCTACTTCTTTTTTCATGTTTTTCTCCTATTTTTTGATAAACCCGCTTCAGAAAGTGCAATGGCAATTGCTTGTTTCTTGTTTTTTACCTTCTTTGGCGATTTTCCAATGTTAAGAGTTCCTTTTTTAAACTCTTTAAGAACCTTTTTAACCTTTTTTTGTGGATCTGTCATCTTTTTTCCCACTAGAAACCTCTATCTTTGTTCATATTGGACATTTGTTGCTTTGCGATAGACACACCAGCACGTAATTTTGCTAAATCTTCGTTCTGTTCAAGCTTATCTTCTTGATAATCTTTGTTTTGTAACGCTTTCATACGATCTAAGTTTAATTTTTCTTCATCGTACTGTTTTTTACGCTCATTTTCCATTGCTCTAATGTCTAATTCTCTTGCTCTTAGTTTTGCAATAGGATCATTATCGAATTGTGAAGTAATTTCTTTTTCTTCAGACGCAAATTCACCCATAATGTCAGCAATGACTTTTGCTTTTCTTGCTTCAAATTCTTGTAACATCTGAGGATTTTGAGCCAACATCTGTAATCGATCTGAATATTCTAATTCAACCTGTTCTTGAGCCATTAAACTAATATGCTCTAAAATATTTTTATCTAATGCTGCCATAATGACAGGATTGTTTCGTGCAATATTCGTAGAAATGAAATTTAAATGCGCAGTAATATGCGCTCTATGATCTTGACCACGATACGCTTTAAAAGGTTTATTTCCTAACGCATCAACATGCTCTAATGCAGGATCTTTTGGAGCTTCAGGTGCGGGACGAGGTAAAATACGATCAATGTCTTTTACACCCAAGGCTTCGTACATCTGACGATATGCATTATACATGTTGTGCATTTGTGGATTAGAACTTGCGAGTTGCAGCTCAGTTTGCGCTAATGTAATTCGTTGCGATTGAGAAAAAATATTCGGATCCGCAACGGGTAAAATATCTACTTTGTCATCAAAGTCCTGAACCTTAATAAACCGCTGACCACCGACCACGTCATACGGATATTGTGCTGGTAAATAACTTGAGAATACTTTTGCTAATAATTCAAATTCATTTTTTAATGAAGCATATAATCTTTTATGGATGGCAGACATAACCCGCGAACCACGCTCCAAGAGTGCCATCGTTGTACCCACGGCTGCTTGTTGGTTTCCGTCGCCCACTTGCATATCTGCGATAGCCGCGAATCGTTGACCTGCGTTTACAACAATTCCCATTAACTGTAATAAGGTTCCAGATGGTTCCTTAAAGGGTAGTGGCATAAATGCATCTCTCAGACTTCCGCCTGGTGCATCCACATCTCTAAATTCTCCTGGTTGAATACTTTGCGCATCATCTCTAATTCTGATGCCTCTCATTTTGAATCCAGCTGGCAGATTAGATAACGTTCCCGCATCTAAGAGCTGTCTTAAAGCTGCGGTCGCCGTACGGGATAACCCTCCAATCATATGTATGAGACCGAAACCATAAAATCCTAAACCTGGTAAAAATTTGAAATGAACAAAATAAGAAACTTTTCTTTTCATTGGATCGTCGGCTTGATAGTTTCTTCTAATCGATAAAACTTTTCTTGAACCTTCTTCAATGGTAACAATATAGGGAAGTTTAATTTCTGTTTCCGTTCCATCTACAGTTCGATCTTCAAAACCTTCAAGGTCTAAATTTACATGACATTCAATTAAAGTATAAATATCTTCGTTTGCAGTTTTTCTTTCACCTGAAAGTTCGTGTTCTTTTTTCTCAACATCTGTTTCTTGATTGTAGGGAGAGGAAAGTTCAACATCTCTGTAGAAACCGTTGACTTGTTGTTTACGTAAATCATTTTCAGAAATTTTTATAACATGCATAATTGCTTCTGCGTCTTCTAAAGAAGTTGCAGAGTAAGGCACGACTAAATCATCTGCGGGAATAAATTTGGAAACGGCTCTTCCTAAAAGATCATCATAATAAACTTTCTTAAAAGAAGAACCGCTTAAGGGCAGATAGAAAAGCATTTGATCAAACTCAGGTTCATATTCTTTCATTTTGTACATGAGTTGATAATTCATAAATTCTTGGACACGTTGTGATTGTTGTTCCTTGATCATATCAATGGCGCCAATAACTCTTGTTCTGACTGGGCCATCGGCTGGTAATAATTCTTTATACGCTTGTGATTGAAATTGTGTTACGGCTTCAGCTAAAACAGGATGGGTTACTCCTGACGCTCCTTTAAAAGGTTCCGTACGATCGTTATATTTAAATCCTAAAAGATCTAAACCTTCTGTGTAAGTTCTTTCCCAATCTTGTCTTGACATTCTGTAATCCTGATAATTCTTGTAAAGGTCAGAACCAATAGGGTCTAAAACATTATCGGGTAATAATTCTGCTAAATTGTCAAAATGATTTTCTGTTCCAGGTTGGTTTACCGCTCCTGGTTCAAAACTAATTTCTGCTCCACCATCTTCAGTTTGAGTAACTTCAATGTCACCTGGTTGTGGAATATCTTGTAATTCTTCAGTTGCTGTTTCTACAACTTCTTGAGGACTATCAAGTTTAATTGTTTGTTCGACGTTGGGTAACGCCTTATCGATTTCTGCCATTAAATTTTCTCCAATCTTACTGTTTTAGCTTGTTTAGTTGGAATATTCAAGCCCTGTGGATTGGGACCTGATTTGGGTGGTACGGTTCGTGTAAGTCTAGTAGTAGACGTTTTTTTTCTGTTCAAGTTCTTCCTGTTCATAATCCTCTGGATGATCCATAAGACCACCTTCCCTAAAACGACGAATAGCTTGAGTTGTACTATCCACTAAATCATCGTGTTGGCCAAAAGGAAAGGAAGCACACTCCTCAATAACTTCCTGTGCAAAGTTTTCTCTCTTGGGCGCCCATATGCATCCACTTTCAAGTAGTGGTGCGATCGAGTTTACTCTTGCATGCTTATCATTTCCTCTGCTTGGTGTAAAGTTAATTACGGGTATACCTGTCTTTCTTAGTTCGTATGTTAAAGGTAGTCCTGACGCTTTGGATTCAATAATAACTGTTTCAGGCTGCCAATAACGATATTGTTCTAATGCAACACGACGTAGTTCTGGAAACTCATATCGTCCTTTAATAGAATCTAATAAAATTAATTGTTTACCTGAATCCTCATTTAAGGTGAAAACACCCCACGTTGTAATCGCTGAATAGTCAGCCGTTTCTTTTTTAAGAAATGCTGTATCGTAGGACTGAATAACATGTTCTAAAGGAGGTAAATAATCTTTATCCCAATCTTGCCACCATTCACGTTTCAAGATTGCACCTTCTTCTGATGTAGGATTTTGCATCCATTGCGCATTCCATTTTGTTACAGGTAATACGGCTTTTTGTTTTTCTAATTCTTTAAGCTTCCAAAATTCTGGCCACAAAGGATTACCTGATGGTAAGATCGCTGGAAACTCAATCACCTCCCATTGATCGGTATTATTGTTTTTTTGAGCTTCAACAAGTTTTCCTGTTAAATCATTGGTTGCCCAACGCGTCATAACGCAAACAATGGCTCCTCCTGGCTGTAAACGCTGACGTGGTCCTGAGGTGTACCACTCATAAGTTTTTTCCATAGAATCTTTTGACAACGCATTTTGTTCCGAGTGTGGGTCATCAATAATTAATAAATCCGCACCACGACCTGTGATGGCTCCGCCAACACCTGCTGCAAAATATTCACCACCCTGTAAAGTTTCCCAACGTCCTGCGGCCTGACTGTCTTCTCTAAGCGTTGTATTAAAAACTTCTTTGTATTCTTCTGAATCAATAAGATGTTTAGCCTTACGACCAAAACGCACGGCTAGTTCTGCGGTGTGCGTGGTTTGAATTATTTTTAATTTTGGATTACGTCCTACCATCCATGCAGGTAACAAATAGGATGCAAATTCAGATTTAGTATGCCTAGGCGGCATATTAATAATAACTCGTTTAATTTCACCTGTAGCTAATTTATTAAAAACTTCTGAAACTTTTTTATGATGGTAACCTTCAATAAATTCTGGCCAAACATATTTTACAAACGACATAAAATCGTTTTGTGCTTTTTCTACTTTTACCGCTTGTTGCCATTGCAAAAGAGTTTTTTGAAATTCTCTTTTGACAGGTTCTGGTAATTTATCAAATTTTTCTAAATCTATTGCCATATGGAACCAAAAAGTTTTTACCGTATATCTATGTATAAATCCAGCTATATAAGGGTTAGCTTAGGATCCCTATAATTATATATGGGATTAGTAAAATAAAAAAGTTCAAATTTGAAAATCGGTCTGGTACCTCTATTTACTGTCGGTGGGGTTAGGGGGCGTGCTTGCCCCGCCCTTAACCATGCCTCGGTTTTTGACGATGCCGTAAGCCATGCGTTTTGTGCATGTCTGATATGCAGTAATAACAATACACATTAAAAATAGCTGTGGTAATCTGCAAGAATAGTTAGAAAGGAGGTAATACAGAATGAAAACAATATACTTTGTAACTAAAGCTGAGAAAAGAACTTACGGCGCAAAGCGTCCGAAACTCGAAGTAGAAAACTACGAAGGGTACGAGGACTACAAGACAGCCGAGGCTCTTGCTCAAGCTAATAACTTGAGGGCGGACAAAGACACAGAATACCGAGTGTCTAGTATAAACTTACAGAAAGTAAGTTAAACAACAACAGCGGGGCGAAAGCCCCGCAGAAAGGCAGAAAGATGCAAATACCAAAGAACGGGTTCGTGGTCACCCTTGAGACCCAAGATGAAGTAGTTGAGTTCTTCGACCGACACATACCAGAAGAGAAAAGACTTCTGTGGCTTGGGTTCTTCATCTGCAACAATCACATTGCATCAAGGATGGAGCAAGAAGGACTAGAGATAGTCAAGAAAAAATAACAGGACCTGCAGGTCTTGTCCGACCGCCGAGGCGACCCAAAAAGTCGCCTCGGTTTTTTTATTTTTTTTTAATATGGGTGGGGTTAGGGGGCGGGCTCCCCGCCCTTTTTCGCGCCTCGGTTGTGTTGTATTTTTGCAACGCTATATGTTGTGGTTTGTTGTATTTATGCAACACAAAAACCCGCGTAAAATGAACAGTGGTTCGTGGTCACCTACTATATGTAGTAGGTGCGACAAATCGTACATCGTTGTTATTTAGTGGAATATACTTTGTTGTATGGTAAAAGGGGGTTGCCTGATTTGTGGGTATTAGAAAGTGAAATATATTATGAAACATACTGATATAAAAAACTTAGCAGCATTCGATTTTGATGTTGCGCCTGTTACTCTGCAAGTTCCAGATCCAGTTCACCCTGGTGAATTCTGTAACAACGCGGTTGGTAAACAGGTTCTAGTACGTAAAGGCTACACTACTGAAAGTGGTGAAAGAGTTGCATCTCAAGTTGTGGGTGTGCACTCTGATAAATATAAGGCTCAAAATACTTTCAATATTTTAGAAAGCTATAATGATGTCTTATTAAAAAATCTTGATTGCTCAGATGTAACAGTCGACGATCAAGTTTTAGAGAATGGTCGAAAAGCTAGACGATCAATTATCTTTAACAATTATCAATTCAAAGTTTCAGACAATGAAATGATTTCGTTAAAGTTAGATTTGTTTAACTCTTTCGATGGTTCATGGCCGTGGTTTTCAGCATTCGGTGCAATCAATTCAGTTTGCATGAATGGGTTAGTCTCAGGTCAGTTTGCAATGGTGATAACTAAAAAACATACTAGCGGTTTCAGTTTAACTTCTGAGATTGCTAAGTTATCTAATGCTGCGGAAATGTTTAAAAGTGATCAAGAAAAATTTAAACATTGGACTACTAAAAAAGTTGAGTGGGACGCGGTTGCGGATGTCGTTAAAAGTACCATCGCAAAAAAATCAAAGTCAGTTAAGGCCAGAGCATTGAATGAGGCTGATTCTCATTCAGAGCCCGTTCTTGAGTATATCTTAAGAGAGTCTGCTAGACTTTGTAACGGAGCGGTTAGAGACACCAGATCAAAGCCAACGGTTTGGGATGTCTACAATGCAGCAACGCATTGGTCGACTCACGGTAAAGAGATGAGATTGAAAAAAATTGATCCATCTCAAAAAAATTCTGAATTAGATTTTGAAATGTCTGATGTCAGAAAAAATGCAGGGGTTCACAATGTGACTAGAGAGAGGGAGATTAAAGTCGCTCATATGCTAGTCAGTGAACCTTGGAAACAATTAGCTGCCTAATTAAACCAATACCCACGGATCAGGGGCAGCTACTGGGGGATCGAAAGATCCCCCAAAAAATTTTTATTTTTTTTAGGGTGGGGGTAGGATACGGGCTTCCCCACCCTACTCACGCGCCTCGGTTAGTCAATTGCGCATAGTGTCGCACTATGAAAATAAATTTGTTTTATTTATTTGCGGTTCGTGGTACGTGGTTTTTAGAAAGTTATGAAAAAATTTTTAAAATTTGATAAGCCAAAAAAGTTATTGAATATCGATAACAATGCTAAAACCGTGAAGGGTCAAAAGCGCGGGTACAAAACCGCAATTTTATATTTAGCCCCTGCTAATCTGTCGGGGTTCAATGTCTGCCCTATGGCATCCGCGGGCTGCAAGCAAGCTTGCTTAAATACCGCAGGACAAGGCATCTTTCCAGTGGTTCAAGCTTCACGGATTAACAAGACAAGATGGTATATTCAAGAGCGGTCAACGTTCCTTGATCAGCTAAGAAAAGAAATTAAAAAATTTATTGCTGATTGCAAAAAAGAAAAGTTCAAGCCGTGTATTAGATTAAACGGTACCAGCGACATCGCTTGGGAAAATAGCGGACTGATGGAAGAGTTTAAACAAGTTCAATTTTATGACTATACAAAAATTTATAAGAGGGCTTGTTTAGCTGCCTTTGGTCATATGCCGAAAAACTACCATGTCACTTATTCGTTGAACGAGGACAACTACAAGGAAGCTATGGACATTTTAAAAAAGGGCGGCAACATATCTGCGGTATTTCGTGGAGCTCTTCCAAAAAAATTCAAAGGCTTTAAAGTTATTGATGCCGATAAAACCGACCTAAGGTTTAAAGATCCAAAAAATATTATTTGCGGCTTAATTGCCAAAGGTAAAGCTAAAAAAGATCAATCGGGATTTGTTCTAGATTCATAATATAATCACATCCTCCCCTATATAGGGGGAGGAAAAATATAGGGTGGGGGTAGGATGCGGGCTCCCCTCCCTCTCTTTTCTTCCTCGGTTGTCAATGTGACATAAAGCCACAGACCACGCACAGATTAGCGGGGTTCGGGGATCACGGGTGGGGGTTAGGTGTCGGGCTCCCCACCCCTACCCACCGACTGTAGGGTGTGTGATATTTCGTCCCATGTCATTGCTACGTGGTTCGGGGATTTAAAACCAAGCTTCACTAGATCGTGGATCGCGGTGCTTTTAAAAAGTTTCGTGGCTCGGTGTTTCTTTGAAAAAAGCAGGATGAAAGCATTGCTAGAATGTTGGACATGCCATGCAATTTGATGGGGTCTAAATTTTACACTGTTAACTGCTGTTAACTTTGTTTCAACAGTAAAAAAGAAACCATTTTTGTTGTATCCCAACAGATCTGGCATACCTGAAACCGCTAAATTTTCTACTCTATTCCACAAAATGGTGGGAGTATTTCGTCTAAGATTTTTGATTAAATCTTTCTCTATTCTCATTGATTAACCAAGTTAACACTGTTGCATAAAAACAACAAGAAAAAATAATTGTGGATAAGTAAAAATAATATTTTACTTTATGATAAAATATGATATTCATCTATTAATGGCTAATACCACTTTAAAATTATTTGATTTGGTCAAAATAGGATTTGCCCTAGAGTTTAGTCATTGGGTGATACAGCAATCCCGTATCAGTTTAAAAAACTGGGCTAAAATACTGTGTAGTGGTGGTCGCGGTTTGTCTTGATTGTTCGTGTAAAAGGCCGTGATCACCCTTAAAACAAAGGAGAAAAAATGAGAAAGAAAAAGAAAGATGACACTTGGATAAGATTTTCCAATTGTGCATTTAAAAGGTTCTATCGTCCTTTCAATACCGATAAGGAAATAGATGATAAAATTAAAAAAATGATGAAAGCTCTAAGAGAGTTAAGAAAAATGAAAACTGGGCGACATCATTTAATTAATAAAAGATTAGATCTAGTTCAAGATATCGCTTTTGATCTACAATTAATAAATCAAAAAGAGGTTGAATATGCATTCTCTCGTAGATTTGTGAAACAATTCAATGACTCTAAAGATCCCAAAGTTATATCAAACAAGCAGTTATTAGAAGAATATTCTAATCATAAAAGAAAAGCACTTAATCATATAAAGGAGGCGCAGTAATGCAAAGTAAAGATGAAAGAAAAGACTTTCTTAGCCAAGCAAAGAAACCAGAGGTTAGGATTGAGTGGGGTCTTCAAGCTGATCCTAAAGTTAAAACTTATGTATTCGAAAACGAAGATCAAAAAGCTTTCTTCATAAAAGGAGTTGAAGAGGGATGCGGTTGGTTGGAATGCAAAATAATTAATACTGAGGAGGACAAATGAGTTACGTATTACAAAGCATAACCTTTGTTAAATATGATGATGAGGGTAATGAAATCTGTGATCTAAAAGGTAATGTAAAATATTTTACATTTAAAGATGATGTTGATTGCAGTTCTATTTGCGATTGTGTGTCAGATGACGAAGTGGAGGAATGTTGAAATGAAAACATTTACTGAAAGAGAAGATGAACTTTGTCAACTACTGGCTTGGCTATCGTGTCACGTTGATGAAGATGTAGAATACAAAAGCGAAGATGTAAAAGAGTATTTAGACGAGTCCGTTGCTTATTTAGAAAAAATAGGTTGGTACGATTTTAATGCTCAAAGAGGGAGGAAAAAATGAAAGAATGGATTGATATGACGGACGAAGAAAAGAAGAAAGAAGATATTGAAACATATTTTGTAGAATTTCTCTTAGATTGTAAAAGAGAATGTGTTGTTTACGACATGAACAATTGGGAAATTTACGAAAGAAAATTTGACGAATTAAAAAACTTTATCGAAAGGAGAAAATAAAATGAAAACATTTATTGTGACCATGAGCACTAGTCATGCTCATACCTTGGAGATCAAGGCAAGAGATAAAGATACAGCAATCAGTAAGGCATTTAAATTGTCTAATGACGAGGTGGCTGAACAAAGTATAAATACTTGGGATGTAGATACCTTTCCCATGTTGGTAGATATTGAAGAAGAGCCATGCATTTCGGAGGGACAACCAGGATGATTGAAGTTCAAACAATAACCCATGTTTATTACATTATTGCTGGGGGAATTGCACTAGGTCTTTTACTTTGGTGGAATGACCCAAACTAAACTTTTAAGGAGGATACATGAAACTAATGACACTTGAAGCGATAAGTAAAATTATAGATGAAAAGAAAACACCTTACAAAACTTTAAAATACTTTGGTAATGACAATGTTGCTTTCTGTTGGATAGGGATGCTCAAAGACTATTTAATCAAGAGACAAGAAAGGAAAGAAAATGAAAGTAAATCTTAACGATATAGAAATTGACAAGCGATCTGAATTATCTGCGTATGTTACAATTGGTGATTGGGTTGTTTATTTAGACAACTCAACTGGTGAACATATCATTGATACTTGGAAAAAGGATGAGGAAAAATAAATAGTGGGAGCGATCGGGCTCACACACTTGCGAGTGTTAGGTAGATTTGAATGTTGGAGATTTTATTAGATGTTTACTATCCCCTTTAATGACAACTCTGATCGAAGGTTGTCCTATGATTGTGCTCTCTTGGACTTCAATTCTTCGGATCTCTTCAAGATGTCCGTCTTGGGTTTCCATGTAAATCGTAGCATTACTAATGGCATTTCCTTTGTTGCCATCCGTAAACTTATCCAAATATTCTTGCAAATGTTTAACAAACATACTAAATTAACTTTAATAACATATAACATATTATGCAAAAAGTTCCAGTACCACAACCAAAAAGAGGTGTATCAAGACATCTTACAGAAAAACAAAGAAGATTTGCTGAATTGCTTATACAAAATGCAGGCAAGAAAACCGCTACAGAATGCGCAATTGAAGCTGGCTATCCTAGTGAAACAGCAAGAGTCAAAGCATCACAATTACAAAGTCCTAAATATTTCCCTGTTGTTTACAACTACATCCAAGAATTAAGGGAAGAAGTAAGAAAGAAATTTGACATCACAGTTGATGGACATTTAGCTGAACTGGCTAAAATAAGAGACACAGCTTTGAATAGAAATTCATTTTCATCTGCAGTGAATGCTGAAATAGCAAGAGGTAAGGTTGGTGGTCTGTATGTGGATCAAAAGAAAATATTATCTTTGACAGGTAAAATTGATAGCATGGATTCTAAGTCATTGGAAGAAAAATTTAAAAAACTTTTAGACGACCACTCCACACTAATTGGTGAAGTGGACGTCAATGATATTAAAGAAAAATTGGTGGATTATTCTTCATCTTCCCAATCATCAGACTCATCTTCAAAAGAGCCTTCTTGAGTTTTTTCTTCCAGTTCGTCTAAGAGTGCATCAATCTCTGCTGTCTTGTCCCTGATGTTCTCGATTAGATCCTCTGTAGTTTTTTGTTTTTTAGATCTAGCCATCTATCTTCTCCATTTTTTTTACGTTAGTTATGGGAAAACAATTCCTGTCTCCAAAACTTATCTCCCCGTTTGGATCCATATCATAGGTTGCAAAAAGTTTAATAGACTTTTTATCTTTTTTGTACACCCATGCCTCTGATACAGGTTCAGAGTATGTCATTCTGTCAAATTCTGAGGCAGTTGCCCAACCCGTATCTCCAGTCGGATCAGTCCACCATATACGATATTTTTTATATGGAAATTTATCAACAGAAGGTTTATCTGTTACAAATTTTTTCCTCTTTGGTTTTTGTTTTGTTTTTCTATTGTTCG
>Ga0209986_10002313_pt1 | contig 17490 bp, 29 predicted proteins | sample BlataG_FD_183168 | JGI IMG/M metagenome (GOLD analysis project Ga0209986, IMG submission 183168) | Deep subsurface microbial communities from Black Sea to uncover new lineages of life (NeLLi) - Black_00105 metaG (SPAdes) (version 2) | ecosystem: Environmental > Aquatic > Marine > Oceanic >...
CAGAAGTGAAACGAGACCCAGACACTATCAGGACCATAAATGAACTTCAAAAGGCTTTGTTTGAGGATTATCGGCTTCAACCAAAACAACAATTAGCAGAACTCAATCTGAATAGCTGGACTGACTTAGCCGTCAGCCCAGCAGAGGCGTATAAACAAATAGCAACAGTCAGGTAATAAAGCTAGAGAGAGGAGGTAAGCTGTGGAAGTCAAAGTAGAACTCAGAGACATCGAAAATCTGAAGACCAGCACCGGGGTCAAGGTCGAGAAGGACAAGGACGGGGAAGTCATTGACCGCAGGCTAGTAACCAGAATCCAGTTTGAGTGCAAGTAGGAGCCAACCGCTTTGTCCAATGTGCACCGGCTATTAGCAGCCGAATCCCCGGTTCATGTGGTTATCGGCTCACCCCAGGCAATCATGGAAGTGCTGGAACGACAACCAGTCTTTGCCGAGACTTAATTAACAACTTTATAGAGCTTGCTGGTGTGAGCCCCTGTTCTACAGGTTCCGTTAGGAAATGCTGGGAGTAAGCTCAGCCAGCAAGCCTGCCAGCTACCTGAAAGGGAAGGAGGAAATAATGGATAAATTATGGCTATGGATTGCATATAAGTTGCCAAGGGGTTTGGTTAAGTGGGCTGCTATACGCCTGATGGCTAATGCCACAGTTGGCAAATATAGTGACCAAGTTGTGCCAGACCTAACGGCAATAGCAGCCTTAAAAAGGTGGTAAATACTATTAGCCTGCCAGCTACCCCATTAGGAACAGCTAACCTAATGAGAGATAGTAAACAAAAGGGAATAGCTATCTAGCTGGCTCTCCTTCGGGGGGAAAGGCAGGAGATGCCATGACACTAAAATATATCAACTACTATATGCCCGATAGAGAGACGCAAATCCTGGAGCTTGTCGCTGAGGGCAAGACTAACAGGCAGATTGGAGTAGCCCTGAACATTAGCACAAACACTACTAGGAGCTATCTGAGCCGGGCATTTATCAGGCTTGGTGTGCAAAGTAGAGCACACGCTGTCGCCAAAGCGATAGGACTAGGTCTAATTAAAAATAAAGGATGAAGAAGTGAGAATACTAGGGTTTTCACGCAAAGATTATGAAAACAATCAGTTTTGCTACAGAGGATGAGTTGGCTGAGATGGATAGCCTGAGACGAGCTAATCAAGAGGCTATTGGTTTCGTGCCCATGAGTAAGTGGGAATGGCATGTAAGGCATAGACCTCAAACTTTAATAGTCATGCATGAAAATGGGGACATGGTGGGTTATCTCTATTGGACACCAGGCTTACCAGTGGCAGCTATCCAACACTTAGTTGTGAGGGGGGATGCACGGCGCTTTGAACGGGGGACAGACCTAGTTGAGAAAGCTATACAAGCAATGAATCACCCTGGGCGATATGGAGTGACTTGCCGTTGCAGATGTGATTTAGAAGCAATTTTCTTTTGGTTAGCCATCGGCTTTGAACTGATAAGGCAAGAGGAATCTGGTAGGCGAGGACCAGTGTTACGCTTTTATAAAGAACTGAGGCCGACTTTAATGCCATTGGGTCCTTATCTACCAGAAAAGTTTAGAGGTGGTGGGCAACGGATTGGTTTTAGACCGGTGAGCCGATGAATAAATTGACCTTGAGGTGGGTAAGTGGCTAGACCACAACCGACAGATGCACACCTGAGAATAGCTCACAGTATAAATGAGCAGCTCATGGTCAGCCACTTCTCAGAGCAACAGCGCCGGATACTAGATTTTATCCTGCGTCTGTCCTGGGGATGTGGCAACAAGGTAGCATACATTCCTCATCAGAGAGACTTTGAGATAGTCGGGGTCCGAGAAGGCCATGTCAAAGCTCATCTTGATTGGTTGGTAGAAGCTATGGTTATCATTCGCGAGGATTGCTATTACCAATTTAACAAGGACTTTGACCAATGGAGAGTCTCTCGAGCTACCGGCTACACCAAGAAAAAACTTACGAAAATCGTAAGCCTTAACCTCAACCACAATAAACCAGAACTTACGGAAAGCGTAAGCGAAAACTTACGGAATATGGAAGAAACTGCTTACGGAAAACGTAAACATCCCACGCCTGAATTAGCCTCGCCTAAAGAAAGATTAAAGAAAGTATTAAATAAAGATATATATATAGTCATTTTCAAACTCTGGAATGAGCAAAAGGTCATTGAGCATAAGAAGCTAACAGCAGACATGAAGCGAGCCATTGATACTGCTTTAAGGGATTTCACGCCGGATGAAGTCTCCCAGGCTATCAAGAATTACGCTGAGATTGTCTCCAGTGACGCTTACTTTTTCCGGTATAAGTGGACACTTAAAGACTTCCTCAAGCGGGGACTTGAAAAGTTCATGGATGCTGAAGTAGCTCGCCAGAATTATCTCAAAGAGAAAGGAGGTCAAGGTGGAACACGTAGGCAAGATTCTACAAAACTTATCCCAAGAGACAAATACACCAAGCCGCCCCCAAATCCCAGACTTGACAAACTCGTTGAGCAACAGAGAGCGGCTGGCCAATTCCTTGGGCGTGACGAGCCTGAATAATACCTTTGCGAACTTTAAGCCACTGCCCGGCACCGAGCGGGCACTAGCGGCGTTCAAGGCCGTGCTGGAAGGACCGGAATTCATGCTCCTGTGCTACGGTGGCGTTGGCAATGGTAAGACCCATCTCTGTGAAGCGGCGGCAATTGAGCTTTACAGGCGTGGGAAGTTTTGCCGGGTGATGAAAATGCCAGAGATGCTTCGCACGCTCAGAGGGGCAATCTCTAACCCTGAAATGGATTATGACACGATACTGGGGAACTACTGCTATGCGGAGAGGCTCATCGTTGACGACATCGGTGCTGGTGAAAGTGATAGTGATTTTGGCCGCCGAATACTGGAGACGATTGTTGTTGCCCGGTATGGCCGGCAATTACTTACCATCATGACCAGTAACCTAGAAATCAGTAAGCTGCCAGACAGAGTTACTTCAAGATTTGAGGATGGAGTTACGAGCTACTTGGTTTTGAACGAGGGAGTTGACTATAGGAGACTGAAGGGACAATGAAGCCTTATTATCAAGGGGAGCAACTCCCACAAACAAAACTAGCCGAACCAGATGTGCGAGAGATTAGGCGTCTCAGGGGTATGGAGTCGCAAAGGCGTTTAGCTAGACGCTTTGGCGTTTCCCAGCACTTAATTAAAGAAATTCAGTTAAGACGAATATGGAAACATATCATATAACGGAACGACAGTTTGAGGCTCAGGTAAAGGAATTATCAAAAATATATGGGTGGCTATATTACCACACACATCGTAGCCAATTTTCACCATCTGGATTCCCTGATATAGTCATCGCTCGCCTTGCGCCAGAGCCCAGGTTGCTCTTTATAGAACTCAAGACCGATGACATTAAGAATAGCCAGCCCTCTATTGACCAATGGACTTGGCTGTATATACTTCAGCAATTACCGGCTCCGGTGGAATGTTACCTCTGGCGGCCAACTGATTTTGAACCCAATGGTGGTGAGATAGCAGAGGTGTTGAGATGAAGCACTGGTATAGCTTCAAAAGCAAGGATGGCAGTATAAGGGGCTATGCCCTTGAGAAAGGCAAAGCGGTTAAGCAATCAGACTTACAAATGCGAATGGAGTTTACAGAGTGCCAGGAAACGAAGTAGACTTAGATAAAGAGATGAAGCTGAGTGAGAAAGAGCGGAAGCTGGTTCGGCTCATTCGTGCAATTAAGTATGGGCAACTCACAATTTACATAAAAGAGAATCAACCAGTCAGAGTTGATAGGATGAAAGAAAGCATAGAATTGTAATTAAATAAGCCTAACTGAGCAGCAGAAGGCGAACTTTGAACCGAGCAATCGGGGATGGCTCGCCTTTTTTATATTGAGAAAATGAATAAGAAAACGATAGAAGTTCAGACCTGGCCGCTATGGATGTGTATATCAAGGGAAGCTCTAATCAAGCTGATTATGTATCAGTGGCAAATCTATGGCACTAGGCTTGACCTGTTGCTAGACATAGAATGGGAATCCCTTCAAGAGATAGATTACTTGATGAGGCAGAAGCCACGCTATAGGGGGAAGGGGTTCGGTGGTTAAGAAATTACAGGACCCGGCACCGAATTATCGTCACTACCCCGATAAGGGATGTGAGCTTTACCCTTCCTGTCTAAATTGCCCCTTGCCTAAGTGTATTCTTGATAAGCCAGGAGAAGGAATTGCCAGGGCAAAGAAGAGGACTAGAAACGAGGAGATAAAAGAACGCCTTAGGAAGGGTGAAAGTAGAGCAGATTTGGCAAAGGCTTTTGGCGTTCATAAGAGAACGATTCAAAGGGCATTGAAGTGAAGGAATATCGGGAGAAGGGCAAGCTAGTTTGGGTCGCTCCTGGTGCCGTGTATTTTAACCTTGAGCAAGTGGAGTGGCTGCTTCCTCAGTTGGAGAGATTGAGAGAAGGGTTATACACCCCAGAACCAAGCGGCGGGTATATAGATATTCAGCAAAGAATTACTGAGCGAGCACCCTATGAATTAGTTTGTCAGATTGCAGCAGAAATTGACCTGCGATTAGTCCGCACTGGCCTTGACCGCTATCTAGTAGAAGATAAGTATTGTAAGGGGTTATCGGAGCTAGAGATTGCCAAAAACCTATATATGGATGAGTTTGAGGTCTATAAGCGCATCAGGTCGGTAGTGACCTATATAGCCAGCGGTAAAGATCCCATGTGGATAAGCACTAAGGATAGAAACGGGATGACTTATCGGCAATGGGTAAGAAGTCGGACACGGTATCGCCTTAAAGCTAAATGTATGCGTTTGCATACCAAAACTTGACAAGTTGAGAATAATATGATATTTCTGAAGGGAAGGCTATAAATATGCTCGGCTTAAAGAGACCGGGCTTTTTTATATAGCCCGCTATATAGTATTAGGTAGGCTATAGCTTTCTAGGTCTATCCCAATAAGGGCTCCGACACTTCGGGCAGGTTCGTGGCTTGCTGACTCGGGGGACCCAGATATTACCGCATCTGTGACACGTTAGCTTTGGTAGTTTAACCATTATCTAACCCCCTTAGTATATGTGTTGGATGGGTAAAGTAATCTACTCCATCCTCTTTGTCAAGGCAAAGCGGACATAACTGACGCTTATAGGTATCAGACTCAATCCATGCCCGACATCTCTTTCCACAGACCTTACACTTATAATTTGCCTGGTTATAGCCTTTCACTTCCTGCCTCCTATAATTGATTCTAAAGACTGCCCATTAGTGAGTGGGTTCGGCTTAACAAGCTTCTAATCCCTTAGCGGTTGCCCTGAGTGAAGTATATCCTTGCACCTTTAGATTATTAAGGACTGCTCTACAGTGTTCTAATGTCCGACCTTCAAAGCAAGGCATCTCCATTCGTAGTAACCATTCAATGTTAAAAGACTCATGCAAAACCGTAGGCTGTGGTTTGGTGGTCATTTCAACCTCCTTTTGTTTAATCTACTATAACCATATCACGTATGAATATCACTTGTCAATACCCCTCTACGCATGAAACAAAACGAACTGAAAAAATCTAAACGATACCGTGTAAATCCCTATACTATATAGAGATATACTCATATAGCCATATACTCATATAGCCATATATACATACTTAACTATATATAAAGAGAGGTACTATATATATGCCACCACTAAAGAATATAAGACATGAACTGTTCGTCCTTGCTCTCCTTAAGGGTATGTCCCAGCAGGACGCCGCTATAGAGGCCGGTTATAAGCCATCAAGAGCCCGTTTCACAGGCGCAGACCTCGTAACAAACCGTAACATAATAGATAGAATAGTAGAACTACATAGACAAATCGAGTCTGATGCTATCATGCCAGTGAAGGAACGCAAGGAAATCCTCTCAGAGATAGGCCGGGGCCAGTTGACTGACTTCATAGACAAAGACGGCCATCCTACACTGACTGAAGATACACCGCATGGCAGGGCTGCTGCTGAGTTCTATATAAGGGAGTCCTATAATAAGCAAGGTGACCCGGTAGTAACCAAGGGCATAAAGCTCCATAACCCGATGACGGCTATTGGTGAGATTAACAAGATGGAGCATATATATGAATCTGGTGCTAGTGTAGTAATCGATAACAGGATATTGACTATAAATGTCAAGTCCGAGAAGGCTAAGATCACGACCCAGCGACTTATAGATGGTGAGAGAACTGGTGGAAATAACGACCACTAAAATTTATGAGGAGAATGCCCAAGCATGGCTCAGTGGCAAGCGCCGAGCATTGAATGAGGGTGGGACTTATTCGAGCAAGACCTATTCCATTATCCAGCTTCTGACCCTGATTGCGAGTCATGCCAAGGCTAGGTTGCTAATCTCGATAGTGAGCGAATCTCTGCCTCATCTCAAGAGGGGATGTATCAGGGACTTCTTTAATATACTGGGCGAGAACCAAGAGAGAAATCCTCGGTATAATATGACTGAGCATATCTACACTTTTGGGAAGGGTGCGATTGAGTTCTTTGGAGCTGATGAAGCTGACAAGGTAAGGGGTCCTAGGCGGGATATGCTCTTCATCAACGAGGCTAACAATGTGCCCTGGGATGCAGCTCGAGGATTGGATATACGAACCAACAAATTCACCTTCTGCGACTGGAATCCCGTCAGCGAGTTCTGGGTGCATCAATACGAAGATTCGAGGGGGCAAGTAATCCCCGGCTGGATAAAAGAAGAGAGCAGCGCCTATATACACTCGACCTATCTTGATGCCATTGATGTCATACCCCGAGAGGTCGTGGCCAACATAGAATCGAACCGGGACAAGGATCCGAACTGGTGGAACATATACGGGCTGGGATTGATAGGCAAGGTCGAGGGACTTGTCTATCCCCTCTTCAAACAAGTGGATAGTCTGCCGGCTCAGGGTGAACTCATATACGGGTTGGATTTCGGATTCTCCGGTGACCCGGCATCATTAACGAAGCACAAGATATTCCCCGATGCGATATATAGCCAGCAGCTATTCTATGAGCGCGGACTGACCAACCAGGATATAGCTGCCCTTCTTAATGACTTGGGAGTGGAGAAGCACTTAGATGAGATATGGGCTGACTCGGCGGAGCCAAAATCAATACAGGAGATATACGAATATGGCTTTAATATCAAGGGAGCACCAAAGGGGCCGGGCAGCGTAGAGTATGGCCATCAGAAGATCAGGCAGTATAAGCAGTTCTGGACCAAGGATAGTATCGACTGCATTAAGGAACAGAGGAACTTCAAATATATGCCGGATAAGAATGGCAAGCTAACCGAGAAGACGACACATCTCTATTCCCATGGTATGGATTCAAGACGGTATGCAATAATGGGCTACTCTGAGCCACGGGAGCCAGAGGAGCAAATCGTTATATATGACTCGATGGAAGCAGTCAGGGAATTGGAGTTAGTATGATAATAGAATATGATGAATTCAAGCTTCTTTTTGGCCGTCTGGAAGAACTCAAGGAATTACACAACAGTAAGAACTTCAAGGAAGCTGATAACCTGAGAAAGATTCTAGTTGAGAAGGGCATGAAGATTGGGTTTATGCAGGACGGTAGGGTCAGGTATTCTTGCGGGGTGAGGCAAATGGGGAAAGTTCAGTTGTATGGACAAATGATATAGGAGTTAGCATAATGGAGAAAATCAGTCTAGTTGATAGGATGGGGCAGCCATTCCCTACAACACCTCAAACAAGGCAAGAAGCCTTAATGCCGGGCGGCGAGGTTGAGCAGATTATAAGGGAAGCTACCAGGCAGGTTGAGGATGAGCTGAGACTGGAAGATGTAGGCTGGTATAATCTTAGCATCGGTACTGGCGACATTATCTCCGCCCAGGAACGCATATTGAACCTGAAACTATCGCGGCTCTATTATGCCAAGGATCCGCTGGGACGCCAGGCGATAAGGCTCTGGACAGATTATACCTTCGGCCCTGGCATGACCTGGCAAACGGAAGACGATCCTGCTAAAAAGGCGCTAGAGGCGTTCTGGAATTCAAAGGCAAACCAAGCCGTACTGTCAGCCCGGGGACAGCGCAAGTCATCTGATAAGCTGTTGGTTGACGGCGAGATATTCTTCGCTATATTCCTGGCAAAGAATGAGGCGAAAATACGGCGAATCGACCCGCTGGAGATAGACGAGATAATCACCGATCCTGACGATATTGAGGATGTGCGCTATTACCGCCGGAAGTGGACGGATAGGCAGGGCAAAGGGCATGAGACTATATACCGCAGCACGACTAACATTAAAGACATGGCTACGCCAGATATGTATGGGATGAGCACCCAAAAGACTGACGATGCCCTGATTTACCACCTGAGCTATAATACCATTGGCCAGCGCGGCAACCCACTATTGCTGCCAGCCCTTGACTGGATTAAGCAGTACCGGCGCTTCCTTGCCAGCCGTGTTGCCATCATGCTGGCACTGGCAAGGTTTGCTTGGCGGACAAAGGTTAAAGGCGGACCGGCAGCTGTAGAAGCTATCAAGGCAGCGACAGAGGGGAAAGAGATAGCTGCCGGCTCACAGCTACTGGAGAACCTCGGCTCGGACACTACGCCAATTAAAACAGAGACTGGCGCCAAGAATGCCTATGATGATGCCCGGATGATTAAGCTCCAGATAGCGGCTGCGGTCGGTATCCCGGAGCAGTATTTCGGGGATATATCTATCGGCAACCTGGCCACGGCTAAGACGGTCGAATTGCCGATGATGAAGATGTTTCAGTCATACCAGGGAGTATGGAGTGATGGCTACCAGGACATGGACGAGGTTATTCTGGAGCATAACCAGGTCCCAGTTGATACCCATATCGATAGGGACTTCCCGAGGATTGCCCCCGAAGATGTATTAGCAGTGGCTACGGCCATTGTCCAGATTTTAACTGTTATGCCTGAGTTCGCCAATTCACCGGATGTGCAACAGATAGCGCTGATGTCACTGGGGATAAACAACCCGGCCGAGGTGCTTGATGCCCTAGCCAAAGAAGTTAAAAGCAACCCTCAAGCCGCCCTGGTAAAGGCGTTGAGGGAGTTAAAAGAGAGCCTAAAGAAAGGAGCGTGAAATGCTGTACCAAAAAGACTGTCCAAAGTGCAAAGGAGTCGGCTTTCAGGAATATGAGGCTGGCTTAATCCAGGTGGCATGTTCAGAGTGCAAGGCCACCGGGAAGATTCAGCTTGAAATTCCTGAGCAGAAAGAGGGGCAATACTTCTGCGTCTTGTGTGAAAGCAGCCACAAGGAAGATAGCAAGATGGGGAAGAGTCACCTGCAGTATAAGGCTGAAGAGCCAGTGGCTGTAACCAATAGTCGAGAGCAGCAACGCCTTGATAACATAGCAGAGTCAAAAAGGAAGATTGAGGCAAGAAATGACCACCCAAGTGATAGCGGAGCTGGACCAGATAATCAACCTAGTGGAAGCACAAATACCAGCAAACCCAAGGAGCCCAAAAAATCAAAGGCTACGAAAAAGGCTAGAGCGAGAACTAGTTAAATACTTTAATCGGCTAGAGCAAGCATTCCCATATAGTAAGCTGAGTGAACTTTATAGTCAATATGCTGAATCCGATTAGCTTGACATTCTTACATCTTGTGTATATAATTAAAGTATATACATAGGAGGGTAAGATGATAATAATATTCAGGTGTCTAAGGTGTGGGCATGAATGGGCAAGTAAGCAGAAGCAACCAAAAGTCTGTCCAAAGTGCCGAAGCCCTTACTGGGATAGACCCAGAAAGCCTAAAAAGAATGTAACTTATAGCTGTTCTTGCGGGAAATTTCAATGTATTGGTGGCATAGGTTTCATAGACGGAAAGAGAATGAAATCAGAGAATAGTTGGCAAATCATCCAAGTCATATGTGATAAATGCGGAACAGCTCTTGAAGCTATAGGTTAGATATAATGCCAGAGATAGGGGAAGTAAGACGGGCTAAACAACTCGGATTATCGGGTTGGAATAAATGGCTTTGGCACGCTTGTGAGGTTTGCGGTAAGGAGCGGTGGACAAGGCTCATAAAAGGTGAACCTGAATATAATCAGTGTAAAGCCTGTGGGCGGAAAGGTAAATTAAATGGTCGCTGGAAAGGTGGTAAGATTGAAAGGATTTGCCAAGAATGCGGTATTACCTTTCTTGTTAAACCTTCTAAGCTGAAACACGATAGGGGTAAATACTGTTCACGTTCTTGTGAATTGATACATCTACGGAAGCAGGGTTATTTTAGGCAATCACCTAATAAGATAGAGCAAATCTTGATAGACCTCTTTATCCAGCAAAAATTACCTTTCAGATATGTGGGCGATGGCGAGGTTTGGCTTGGCAACCGCAACCCTGACTTCATAAATACTGATGGCAAAAAGCAGGTGATTGAGCTACTAGGAACTTACTGGCATCCTCTATTTGATGGTGCTGGTAGAATTGAGCATTATAGGCAATACGGCTTTAGCTGTTTGGCAATATGGGAAGATGAACTTATTGACCTTGATAAAGTTCTAGGCAAGATTGATAGGTTTTCAAAGAGGCGATTATATGCCATTAGAAGATGAACTGAGTGAGATTATAAGCCCGATTTTAGCCACGTTTGACGATAGCTTAACCAGTATGATAGGTGGGGAATTGGCTGAGATTTACATATCGGGTCAAGCTGAAATGATTTCCTATGGTAAAACGAAAATGGGGATACCCATTCAATATGAGGGACCGCCGGTTAGTCAGGCAATAGACTGGGCTGAGAAGCACGGTGCTACTCTGGTTAAGGGACTAGATGAGGAGACCAAGAAGAGACTAGCCCATACTATCAGTCAGGGGATAGAGAATAAAAGGGGCATCCCAGGGTTGTCAAGGGACATACGAAGCACCTTTAGTGATATGAGTAGATATCGCAGCCAGCTGATAGCCAAGACGGAGACAAGGCAGGCATTATTCAAGGCTTCCCGTGACAACATGGAGGCTATGGGTATAGAGGGCAAGGAATGGATATTAGGTTCTGGTGGCGAAACTGGTAATTGCGATGATTGTATCGCCAATGCTGCTGTGGGAGTTATACCTGTAAATCAGGAGTTCCCGATTCCAGAGGGGGATATACATCCAGGCTGCACATGCGCCATAGCTCCAGCGAGGTTACCAAAATGAATGGCAGATTAGCCAAGAAGATACGCCAAGTAAACCGGCGCAACTGGCGCCAGTATATAGCAGAAATCAAAGAACTGCCGTTTACAGTCCGGTGGCGAATAGCCTGGTTTATTATATTCGGCAGCAAGAGGAAGGTGTAGTATGCCAGTTGGTGTTTTTCCTCTATATCCCATGCTTTGACCTGAGAGGCATGGGTACAAAAATATCAGGCACAAAAAGGGCCAGAAGCGCCAGAAGCGAAGGAGGTAATTATGCCATACGATGCGTTAAGCGACCTGCCTGATGCCGTGCAGAAGCTACCCAAGCACGCTCAGGAAATCTATATGAGTGCCTTCAATAGTGCCTTCAAGCAGTATAAGGGCAATGAAGGCAAGTCTCATGGCACTGCCTGGGCTGCTGTCAAAATGAAATACAAGCAGGATAAGGATGGTAACTGGGTAGCTAAGGAGGCTATTCATCCCCATGGTGAACATGTTTGCGTATGTCCTAAGTGCGGTGAAGAAACAACTGCCGCTGAAGATATTAAGTGCAATACCCAATCCTGCCCTAAATGTGAAACACAGATGAGGGCAAAGGATGTGGGGGAGCGGAAACCGACTAAGGAGGTAACCATGCGGAGTGAAGAAGCTATAACAATCAACCCAATAGATATTTTACAAAAGCAATACTCCGAGATAATCCAGGAAGCGGGCAAGCGCAATGCTACTTTAGATGCCACCCGGCTGAAGAAAATCGTGGAGCTGTGCCAGGAACTTCTCTCGTCTGAAGAACCGGATGAGGAGAAGGCTAAAGAGGCTCTGAAAGAGGCTGACAAGGCTCTGACCTGGCTGAAAGAGCAGGCAGTTATGAAGACCGAGGATGGCCAGAAATATCCGGCTGCGGCTTTTGCTTATGTAGGAGACCCAGAGAAGGCTACAACCTGGAAGCTCCGGCTCTGGGAAGACCCGACCAAGAAAGTCACCCGGGCACAGTTAGGCAGAGCGGCAGCGGCTCTAAGCCCTGGCGGATTCAGGGGGCAGAAGGTGGCTATACCCTCCGCTGATTTAGCCGCTGTTAAAAGGAAGATACGGGCAGAATACCGCAAGTTGGATGTAGAGGACGAGGACATTCCCAGGTGGGTGAGGGAAGTCGAGACTAGGGAACGGATCCTGAATTACATTCCCCTCACCGAAGCCAAGATTGATAAAGGCAGGGCTATGGTTGATGTCATTAAGGCTGGCTTCAACGCTACTGAAGACCGCTACTATCCTGCTGAGATGTTGCTACGAGACTATAAAGTATTCGAAGGCATGAAGATGTATGCCGATCACCCGACCGAAGAGGAAGACAAAGCCCGGCCGGAGAGGTCGATAAAGGACTGGGTGGCCACACTGGTTGAAGTAAGTTGTGACGAGAACGGTAAAGTTACTGGTGTTGCCGAGATTATCGAGCCATGGATGATGCAGAAGTTAGCCGCACTGCGGGAGAAGGGAATGCTATCAGAGATGGGCGTTTCCATCAATGCAGTGGGCACCGCTTCCAAAACTACCATCGATGGCAAGGAAACTCTGGTGATAGAGAAACTTGTTGCCTGTAACTCGGTTGATTTTGTGACCGAGCCAGGCGCCGGTGGTGTCGTTACACTTTACGAATCAGATAGAGGCCACGATATAGACCTGGTAGAATTGGCAACCTTAAAGGAGAAGCGCCCTGACTTGGTGAAACTAATTGAAGCCGATATCAGGGCAGAAATAACCAAGGAGGTTAAGAAGGCCATGGAGAACGAGGAACGAATCACGGAACTAGAAGGTCAGATTACTACTCTGACCACGGAGCGCGATGCCCTCAAGGAAGCTGCTGAGAAGGCGGTGAAGGACGCGGCAAAGGCTGAAGCACAAGCCACCATCAAGGAGGCTGTAGACAAGGCTGAGTTGCCCGATGCTGCTAAACAGCGACTTATTGAGAGGTTTAAGGACGCCGAGACTGCCGATGGGATTGCGGAAGCGATAACAGATGAGGTTGACTACATCGCCAAGCTCGCTGAGGCAGGCAAGGTCAAGGGCTTGGGTCCCAGTGGGCCGGTTTCGGAAGAGGATAAGAAAGCCCTGAGAGAGTCCTTCAAGAGGCTGCATCCCGAATGGGATGACAAGCAACTCGACACTGCCGTAGAGGGCAGATAAGGAGGTAGCCCATGGTGGGCGGACCAAATCAAGAGGCAGAAGTAGCTCTCAATCACTATTACGACCCTAACCCCGTAGCAGGCGCCGAAATCTCGTCTACTTATTTGGGGCGACACATTTATGTCCAAGAGGTTGTGCTTATTCACCAGGACTTGCTCGGCGATGGCCTAGTAAAGAAAGGCCAGCCAGTAGCCTTTTGGGATGGGGTAGGTGTGGCTTTGAAGTCTGCGTCTTCGACTTCGGAGAATATCCCTATTGATACTGAGGGGATATGGAGGCTTTCTGTGGTAGCTACAGCCGCAATAGTGATAGGGCAATCGCTTTACATCGACGCTAACGGTATGGTTACTGATGACCCTACTAACGCTTGGGCTGTAATCGGTTATGCCTTACAAACTATTGCAGGAGCTGGAACCGAAGTTATAGCAGTTAAAGTCCATTGGATGGGAGTGCCCTGGATTTGGTTCTGGTGGCTTTTGTGGAGTCAATATAAGTAAAATAATGGGGAGGTGAATTCAATGTCAGATCCTTATAATGTGACAGGGAAATCTGTTGGAGACCGAGTATATGGACCTTACGAGAGTAGATACGTCACTCTTGCCGAATCACTTATAACTCATCCTGCTCACGATGATGGATTTGTGGACAAAGGCGACCCGATTGTTATAAGCAGTGCTACGAACACAGGTCTGGTGGGCGTATCGGAAGAGTCAGCCACATCCGCTTCTCAAGAGATTACTTTTGATACAGAGGGTATCTTTGTGTTGACTGTAATTGCCAAAAAGGAAGCGGGGGCTAATTCTGCTATCGTCATAGGAGACCGGTTGTATATCCACAAATCCAACTGCCAGATAAGTAAGAACTCCGGGTATCGCCAATTTGGTTACGCTCTGACCACTCTTGCTGAAGGCACGACAGGTCCAGTAACGGTAAAGGTGAGCGCGGATTGACGAAAACATGAAGCTAATCCTTAAAGCTAAAGAGAAGGCTTAGGCTACCTTTGAGGCTAAGAGGCAAGGCGATACTCGACCCATACCCGCTAAGAGAGCAGGATTTAGTTACCAAAAATAAATACGGAGGAAAATACAATGCCTACAACTATGGGACTTTACACAGCGGCTTTAGACGCTGGAACCGAAGTGTCTTCTACGTATGAGGGGAGACATCTAACGGTACTCGAAACTGAACTCATACACCCCGACCACGATGATGACCTTGTGGATAAAGGCGATCCTGTTATTATCGTCTTGGCAGATGCTACTAATCCTCATGGTGTTAAGGGTCATGCGGTAGGTGTAGCCCTCAAAAGTGCTACGGCTATTACTGACTATATCGCTATTGACACTGAAGGCATCTGGAACCTGAAGGTCTTTGCTTTTGCCGATACTGGCGGTGAGGATGTCAACCCGGGCGACCCACTATATATCAGCGATGATTCTGCTCAGGCTGGTGATGGCACAAACAACGGCGTAGGAGATGCCGTTCTTAGCAAGATAAAGAACCGTGCACTTCAAGTCCCGTTTGGCTATGCTTTAGGGTATATTGGAGCTAGTGCTTACGGTGTTATTGCTGTCAAAGTGCATTGGGATCCCAGTGTAGCAGAAGAAGTGGTCGGTGTAAGTGGTGGTGAATGGGCAAGTGCAGAGGTCAGTAAGCATTTCCGTGATTACTACTATGAATCTACTGGCGGCACTTATCCTACAGGCGAGCATTTTGAACTGGTTATACCAAATACCTCAGCCCGAGTTTTCGGAGTTATTGCTAGGGAAACTCTACTCACTATACCTGGGGATGAGTGGATATGCACCGGTATGATTGAAGTTCTCACGGCCAAACTAAAAGTCACTGCGGGTGATGCAATTCCGGGTACTTGGAGCTGTCTTACTCTAGACTTTGAGAACGAAAACACTCATGGTATGCCAAGTCAAATTGCAGCCTATATCACCCTAAGAGACCAATCCGTCATCTTGAATTCACAGCAAATGAACAACATCTTCAACTTCATGGATATAAGCCCTGGAGTCGCTAACGATCATAACTTGTTTTGTGCGTCAGCCAATCCAAATGAGAGCCACAAACTGAAGTTTTTCGCCAATGGTGTTGCCTACTGGCTAGTAGTTTCAGACACTAAACCGGACTAGACCTGAAGAAAAACTAAAAAAGGAGTGACAAGACAATGCGTAAACTAAATATGGCTAACTACATGGTGAAGCTGAAAGTCCCCGACCAGATGAACCCAGGGCAGATGATAGAGGGTGAATACCCCTATCATACCAAAGATTCAATTCTAAATCTATTGTTCATTAAGGACTTGCAATTGACTGGTGCCGAACTGGTCAAGCAGAATGTGCTGGCTGTGAAGCTAGAGTCTTGCAAGGAGGATGAAATCCTGCTCGAAGACGAAGAATGGGGCAGGATTAAAAGAGCAATAGATACTTTCAAAGGCTTTGACAGGAACGCCGTGGAGTTAGTGAGACGCATTAACGAGGCGGAAAAGGTGGAGGTGGAACCTAAAAAATAAACACGGAGGAAATCAAAGATGGAACTTTTACAGTTAATCGAGGACTGGAAGGGCTATAGCGCCCTTTCAGAAATAAGGCGACCTGAAGGCTACGAGCAGAAGCTGAGGGAGACAATCGATCTGCTCAGTAATGCCCGAGGTCTACCTGCCCATAAGCAGGAATTCATGATAAAGGAAGCACTGACCACTTCCGACTTCCCTCTACTATTCGGCGATGTGCTGGATAGGCAAGTGCTGGCATCTTATAAAGCCGTTGATCCGGTGTGGAAGAAGTTTGTGAGGATGGGTACGGTCAATAGACTAGCCCCTCATATCGGTGGTAAGAGATTTGCTATTCACGGCGGCAATGCCGTTCTACCATTGGTAGCTGAGAAAGGCGAATACTTGGCTCGAGATAAGTCGGAAGTCAAGTATGATGTCTATGCCTACAAGCGCGGTGCTCAGTTCGACATCTCTTGGGAGACTCTGCTTGCCGACGACCTGGGTGCGCTGAAGGATACACCTGAAGTCTTTGCTTGGGCGGCCATCAATACCGAACACTGGCTGGTGACTAGCCTTTATGCCAACGACACCGGCACCCATGCCACCCCTAATCTGTACGATCCCACAACACCCAACGAGATTAACCAGGGCGACTTGACCCTGACCATTCGAAACCTTGAAGCGACCGTAGCAGCCATGCACGCTTTCCGGGATCGGAGCCTGACAATTCCTATAAAGAACCGGGCTAAATACCTAGTTGTGCCCCCAGAGATGGAGTTTAAGGCTCGACAAATCCTGACCTCAGCCACCAAGATGTGGCTAGAACATACTGAGGCTATTGCCACAGCGACACCTTACCCGATGAAAAATATCATCGCTGAGTATGGCTTGGAGCTAGTGGTTGACCCGTGGCTGCCGATTGTGGACTCGACCTATGGTGCTACCTCATGGTATCTGTTCGCAGCGCCAACCGATATAGCTTGTATGGAGTTTGATCACCTGCGTGGTCATGAACGCCCTGAAATCTGTATGAAGGCCAGCGACAAGGTGACTATCGGTGGTGGCCCAATCGGACCGATGGACGGCGATTTCGCCACGGACAATATCCTATACCGAGTGAGGCTCTGTGCTGGCATCAATAGACTAGACTGGAGAGCCACCTATATGCAGAGACCGGGCGCGGTATCCCCATAATCTAAAAGGAGCATAGTAAACCCTAATAAGTAACCTGCTAGTCAGGGTGAGGGGATTGCTCCTTTTCCTCTTGCCCTGGCTGGGCTATAAGGAAGGTGAGATATGGCAGAACCTTTGTCATGGCCAATAGAGGCAGTACAAGATAGTGCTACCTTAATTCAAGTGGCAAGCACTGAGGTGTTAGCAGCGAATCCGAGGCGGGCTGATGCGGTGTTTGTCAACGATAGCAATCAACCGATATATCTTGCCCGGGGCAATGCTGCAGTTATAGGGCAGGGAATCAGGCTCAATGCCAATGGCGGGAGCTACGAGATAAACCGGAATAACCTGTTTCTCGGCGTGATAAATGCTATTGCCCAGGGTGGAGACAAGAATCTTGTCTGGAGCGAGGGCTATCAATAATGCCAGTTTATAATCCGCCAATTCCAGGGGTAATTGAAGAGGAGAATTATCCTGAG
>Ga0209986_10002314_pt1 | contig 17488 bp, 20 predicted proteins | sample BlataG_FD_183168 | JGI IMG/M metagenome (GOLD analysis project Ga0209986, IMG submission 183168) | Deep subsurface microbial communities from Black Sea to uncover new lineages of life (NeLLi) - Black_00105 metaG (SPAdes) (version 2) | ecosystem: Environmental > Aquatic > Marine > Oceanic >...
GAAGGTGTTGTGGCATCCAATACGACCACATCAGGTTGTTCCCTCCGCACTAAATCCCGTAGTTTATCCTTACCCCATCCCTCTGCCGGAAAGTCGTATAATTTGACATCTTCTCCTTCTCGTTCCAACACAGCAGTAGCGTAAGCCAGCCAGTCCGGAGCACGTAGAACTCTACCCCTGGTGCGGGCAGCCCATCTCTGCGTCCTGCAAAAGTCCTTTACAAACGGCTCGTTTATTACTAATATTTTCATTCTTTCACCTCAACCGTGTCATCGGTAGAATGTCCATCCATGATTATAATTTCTATTTTGTCTTTTGGATAATCCACCGCGGAGCATTTTGATCAAACTTTTCTAAAGTTTGTTTAATCGAACTCAAGCATTTCTCAATAATGTCGCCGTTGTTCTTCGTTGGTATTATGATTGAGACTATTTTATCCATCTTTCGTCCTCAACTCTTATTGTTTATACGCTTCATCGTGATGCGTAAAGTTTAAAAAGATCAGCTAAAAACTCTTTTTTGAATTCGTCATAACTATAGCGTTTACTTTTCCCTTCTTTTATCTCCTTCTCAGCCTCTTCCACACTCTTCACAAACTCCTCTCTAAACATCTCTTCCGGCGGATAAAATTGTTCCTCAAGCGCATCAATGATGCTTCTCACGACTCTATATCTTATCCTCTCCTCTATTCTTGGCGCAAGTCGCTCCACAAGTTGTTCCTCCTCAACCATTTCTTTTTCACCTCTTTCTTATTTATTTTTTTATTATATAAAAAAGTATAATTTTTCTTTGGTAAAGCTTTCTTTTCTAAAGAAAGGTTTAATCTCGTATATTCGCTTCTCCGCACCGCCTTTTATCCATGGATTTTATACAGCAAGCATCATGAGCATAAGCGATTTTCATTTCACTTAGTCTCCTATTTATTTCTTCAACAATCTTCTGAGTTCCTCCACAGAAATATCCGCATCTCTTAATATGCTCTTTACTACCTTCGGATGAAGAACCTTACCAGAATGGTAAGGAATTGTTATTCTTCTATCTCTTTCATTTTTATAGATTTTCTCTCCACTTTCAATTATATCCTCGATATGTAGACGAATAGCATCCTTTATATTTTCTATCGCCTCTTCGTATGTATCCCCCTGTGTGTAACAACCCTGTAACGCTGAACAATATACAAAATATCCCTCTTTATCCTTTTCCACTATTATCGGTAATACGCATTTCTCCATTTCTTTTTCACCCCTTTCTTATTTTAATTTTTCATCCTATATAATCCTTTATTCCCTTGCAGAAAAGCAAGAAAAATAAGGAAATTCTTGACAATCAATCACGTCAAAATCTTCTTTCAATCCGGTCAGAGTCTTGATTCCGAAATATAAACCCTCTTTTATTGACCGTCTTCCATTAACGTATAAGTTATCCCATTTTCCTATTCCATGGAGATATACTCCATCCACCACAATATCCTTCTCACCGTCCCACCACTTTATGCCAAACAGATGAACCTCATGCCCTCTTTTAACTAACCTCTTGGAAATCTCATAAATTCGTTTCTCCGCACCGCCTTTTATCCATGGATAGACGGCATCATAGACGTAAGCGATTTTCAAGTTTTCTAACCTCCGCTCCCCATTTCATTTATTTCCAAAAAATTCCTCTTCAGTTAATCCTGATTGGCGAATCATGCTTTTAAGTGTCTTTGGGTGGAAACTCTTTCTATCGGCAAGGACGGTAACCCTTCTTTTTCGCCATTATGGTTTGGATTTGGATCAAACCTTTTCTAAAGGTTTGTATTAACAACACCTTTAAATTGTCTATGGCTTCCCTTCTGAGAGACGAATTTAAAACCATGCTTTATTAAGATCTTCTCTATATCCTTACTCGACAGCTTGGGATATTTTGGCATGTAAGACCTCGCTGTATCCATAAAGCTCCACCGGACTAAAAGAACGTAAATATTTCTTGAACCTGAGTTCATACTCTTTTATCACTTCCTCTGGAGCAGGTCGCGGAATAAATTCATCTTCCTCACCATCTTTCATAACGGATTCGATGTATCCTTCAACCGCCTCCCGCAGATTCTTCTTTGCACCTTCTAATGTATCCGACTCTGTGGCTATGTCCAATTCGAGACAGAGTGCGCAATACACATCCCCCTCTTTTTCAATAACCCCATGAAATATATATTCCTTCATTGCAATGCCTCCTTTAGTTTAGTTTATTTTGTTTTATTCTTCTATATTTAAATAAATTATCCTTTCCCGCCTCCAATCATGCTGAAGAAAAAGGAGAAGAAAATGGTTTGCAAACCTATGACCAAAAGCGTGAAGCCTATCATGTCCTGCCCTCTCATCGGGAGTTCCGTGTAGCCGCTACTCATCCAATTAATGAATAAATGCAATGAATAAGCAAACCCACCGAGAAATATCGCCAATCCTACGGTCGCTCCACGCTCCAATGAAACATGCTCAAAAATGAATTCCGTTAGCCTGTCCGAGTCAAATAAATTGTGTTTCCTTCCATATATTCCAGCAAACAATCCCAGGCATAATATCTGATAGCCTACGATTACTGCTAAACTCCCCACAATCATCGAATGGATTCCCGGTGTAAAGCCCACGTTAACGTGGAAGTAGCTCAGCAATAATACTAACAGTCCAAATAAAAAGAGAGCCAGCCCCGGTATGAAATAGAGGTAGGAAGGGGAGAACAAAAGCATGTATTTTAGATGTCGCCAGCCATCAGAAAAAGAACTCAGCTTCGATTCTCCTCCTCTCGGATAATACGTTATAGGCACTTCCTCTATTCTCATTTTCTGCCTCACCGCCTCTATGACCATCTCGGATGCGAATTCCATACCACTTGATTTGAGATTCATCCGTTCCAAAGCTTCTTTTTTTAACGCCCTGAATCCACAATGAGCATCAGAAATTCCCGCATTGAAAAATAAATTCAAAAACCCCGTTAGAACCGGATTGCCTATGTATCTATGCAGCCAGGGCATGGCACCCTTCTTTATCTCTCCCTTGAACCTGCTTCCCATCACAATATCAGCCGCTCCGTTTTCCAACGGTTCTAAAAGCTTTGGGATTTCCGAAAAATCGTAGGTATTGTCGCCATCTCCAATGACTATGTGCTTCCCTTTTGCATATTTAAAAGCGTAGAGATAAGCATAGCCGTAGCCTCTTTTATCCGGCGTTACAACCTTAGCACCTTTCGAACTTGCAATTTCTGCCGTTCTGTCCACGGAATTATCCGCAACTATTATCTCTCCTCTTATCTTCCCCTCGAAAATCTTCTTTATCTTCTCTATGCATATCCCAATGCTATCTTCCTCGTCAAGTGTAGGGATGACCACGGAAACTTCTAACATTTGTTTCGTCTCCAATTCTTATATAATACGGGAATAAAAAATGACATACCGGTGAATTTTTTAAAAACTATTCTAAACTTTTTTTGACAATATGAAAAGGTTTTTAAGTTGCAATTGGCAATTACAATAGTAACGAGGCGCATAATAAAATGAGAGCGGAATTCATTTACTGGCTCGTGAGAACTTTGGCAAGGTTGAGCTTGATAGGCGATAAGGGGAGCTTCCGGAATAAAAAGTTTTACTCCCGCACTTCCGAATACGGTGCGTGTGAATCCCTCATAAAACACAGCTGATTGGACTATTACCATTTCATCCATCTCTTTTGGTTTCATCTTCACCGCACCGTTCCCAGCCAGAATATATAATCCGGGTCCCTCAACCAATGCCTTAACGAAGGCGCCCATGCAAACACACCTTTCTCTTCACCTTTATCTAACATTTCAACCGCTTTCTTAAATCCCCGCTTAAATATTCTCATACCTTTCGTCTCCTTTAGCCGTTCTATAAGCGCCAACAGCTTCTCCACGATCATTCCATTCACTATATCCATCGCCATTTCCCCCTTCTTCCTCAGCTTCGTATACGCCATCGCGGCACGATAAAGCGCCTTCTCCTTACGGTTGAGCTTTCTCCAATTCCCATTCCTCAACCCTTTCTTGAATTTCTCACGCAGTTCTGCATAGCCTAAAGATGCCATTTCGATATTCATCTTTATCTCCATTATCTATTCCTCTTTTTTTTATTATATAAAAAGCTTTGCTATTCTTAGAAAGAAAAGCTTTACCAAAAGAACTTATTGTTTTTCTTTTAGCACTGTGGGGCTCTGCCCGTGCCCCCGCAAGCCCTGTAAGGGCTTAGTTTTCTTTTTGTAAAAAAGAAAAAGTGTTGTGTAATCTTGTGGTTAGCTAAACAAATATTCATAAATAAATACAGAATGATTATAAATTAATGCAAAAAGCAAATTGGGAATTGCAAAAACATTTCTTTAAAAGAAAAGGGTTTATTGACAGATGCCGACGATAGCGGAAAAAATATTGTGTGGAAAAGCAGGCGAAATCGTGGAACGCGAAGTGGATTACATAATGGTGAACGATGTAACGGGCGTGCCGGCTTTTGAGGTCTTCGAGGAACTTGAACCTGCGGGAGAGCTGAAAAAGGAGAAGGTGGTGGTGGTACAGGACCATTATGTTCCAAACAAGGACGTGGCTTCTGCGGAACAGGCGAAGGCATTGCGGGAATATGCTCGAAGATACGGGATTGTGAATTATTACGAGATAGGGAAAGGAGGGATATGCCATCAGGTAATGGTAGAGGACGGATTTGCTGCGCCGGGAAGGTTAATAATAGGTGCGGATTCGCATACCTGCTCTTATGGCGCTTTAGGTTCTTTTTCCACTGGTGTCGGCTCGACGGAGGCGGCAGCGGCAATGGCTACCGGGAGATTGTGGTTCAAGGTTCCGGCGACACAGAAGTTCGTGATTAACGGTGAGTTGAAGAGATACGTGATGGGGAAGGATATAGTTTTGCATATCATTGGCGACATAGGCGTTTCGGGCTCGCTATACAAATCACAGGAGTTTTATGGAACTGCGATAGAAAATTTGTGCCTTTCGGATAGGATAACGATATCGAACATGGCGGTGGAAGCAGGTGCCAAGGCTGGAATTATTCCCCCGGACGAGAAGGTCTTTGAGTTCCTGAACGGTAGGGTAAGGGGGGATTATAAAGCAGTTTATGCCGACACTGAAAGCGAATACGAGGAAGTATTCGAGTATGATGCCTCGGGGATAGTTCCAACGGTTGCAAAGCCATTCTCCCCTGAGAATACGGTGCCCGCAAGCGAATTGGACGTCCCTATTGACCAGGCGTATTTAGGGTCTTGCACAAATGGCAGAATCGAGGATTTACGCGTTGCCGCAGCGATATTGAAAGGTAAAAGTGTGAATCGCGAAGTGCGGATGATTGTAGTGCCCGCGAGTGAGAAAGTGTTCGGGCAGGCGATAGAAGAGGGTTTGATTAAAATTTTTCTTGAGGCTGATGCTTTTGTCTGTGGTCCCACCTGTGGTGCATGTCTGGGCGGGCATATAGGCGTTCTTGCAAAAGGAGAAAGATGCGTAAGCACAACGAACCGAAACTTTATCGGGCGGATGGGGCACAAGGATTCGGAAGTTTATTTGGCGAATCCCGCGGTAGTTGCAGCTTCGGCAATTAAAGGGCGGATAACCGACCCGACGGAACTGAGGTAATTGCTTAATATGAATTTACCTGTCCAAACGGGGTAAGTTTGTGTGAAAATCTTTTTTGTCCGCATGATAAGGTGATGCACAATTGATGATAAAACGCCCATCTTTTTTTATCCTATACCCCCTATACAAAAAGAGGAGAAAGAGCTAAAATGACAGCGATAAACTTCAAAGAAATAGAAGAGAAATGGCAGCGTAGATGGGAAGAAGACAAGATTTTTGATGCGGAAATCGAGAAAGAGGAAAAGTTCTTTTTTACCGTCCCTTACCCTTACACCTCTGGTCCGTTGCACATAGGACATGGAAGAACGTATACCATAGGAGACATAATTGCGAGATTCAAGCGATTGCAAGGCTATAACGTGCTATTTCCAATGGCTTTTCACGTTACCGGAACGCCGATTTTAGCGATTGCCGACAGCATAGCGAAAGGAGAAGCGGAGGTCGTGGAACGATATAAAGATTACGTCTCGATTTATGAAGATGCGGCGAAGGTTGATGAAATGGTCAATAGTTTTAGTAAGCCGGAAAACGTTGCGGATTTCTTTGCAGAACGAATTTCCGAGGATTTTAAGAGGATGGGGTATTCCATAGACTGGCGAAGGAAGTTCAACACTACCGAGCCGGTTTACAATAAGTTCATCGAATGGCAGTTTAAAAAGCTTTACGATAAGGGCGTGATAAAAAAAGGAAAATATCCCATTACTTATTCTATCGAAGATGATTCGGCAGTTGGAGAAGATGACATAGAAGGAGGAGATACCGATAAAGTATCAATAATTGAACATACGACCATAAAATTCGAACTTTCTGACGGCAGTTACTTAATTGCCGCGACGTTGCGTCCCGAAACCATTTTTGGCGTTACAAATCTATGGATAAACCCGGATGTAAGATACGTTAAGGTTAGGGTTGGGGATGAATTCTGGATTGTATCCGGGGAAGCTGCGGAGAAATTGGGCTACCAGAGGGAAGAAGTTGAAGTTTTAGAGGAAATAGAAGGGATTGTAGGTAAGAAAGTCAAGGAGCTGGTGGAGGGAAGAGAGATTCCTGTTTTACCAGCAAGCTTCGTTGACGAATACGTAGGCACCGGCGTGGTCTATTCGGTTCCGGCGCATGCCCCGTATGATTACATTGCGTTGGAAGATTGGATGAGGACGGAAGGGGTTGAAATACCGCCGATAAAGATAATAGACATAGAAGGGTATGATTTGCCGGCGAAAGAGATATGCGAAAGAATGGGGATAGAAAACCAGGAAGATGGGCGATTGGAGGAAGCCACGCAGATAATCTATAAGGACGAATTCTATCGCGGCGTATTGAACGAAAAGTGCGGAGAATTTGCGGGTGTTAAAATCGCAGCGATAAAGGATGAAGTTAAGGATTGGCTGAAGGTGGAAAATATAGCGGACGTGTTTTACGAGACTTCGAGGAATGCAGTAACGAGAGGCGGAGGGAAGGTAATTGTTGCGGTCTTGCAAGACCAGTGGTTTATAGATTACACACCGGGCTGGTGGAAGGATTTGGGGCATAAACTCGTTGAAGGAATGACGTTCTATCCGGAGAAGTATAAAGCGTATATGCATGACATTGTTGATTGGTTGGCTTTTAGACCCTGTGCGAGAAAAAGGGGTCTGGGCACAAGGTTTCCGTTTGAAAAAGAATGGATAATCGAATCCTTGAGTGATTCTACTATTTACATGGCGATGTACACCATAGCACACCTGCTCAGGCAATTGCCGGTTGATGCTTTAGAAGAGAAGTTTTTTGATTTCGTGTTTTTAGGAATTGGCGATGCAGAGGAGTTGGCAAATGTGATAAACATTGACGTGGACGTTTTGAACAGGATAAAGGAAGAGTTTGAATACTGGTATCCGAATGACCTGCGGCACACGGCACCACCGCACCTCTCTAACCATCTGGTTTTCTTTTTAATGCACCATGCAGCGATATTTCCGGAAAGCCGGTGGCCGAAGGCTATAACCCTGAACGAGTTGATGGTTAGAGAAGGACGGAAGATGTCGAAGAGCAAGGGAAATGTGATTCCTCTGGCGAACGTGTCGGAACTTTATGGCGTGGATTTATACCGGCTTTATTGTGCGATTAATGCGGATTTCGCAAGCGTAGTCAACTGGAGGGTGCAGGACACGGATGCATTGAGAAAAAGATTTAATGCGTTGATAGAGCTATTTGAGGAGAGTTCATGGGTTGATGCGTTAAAAGAAAACGAGTTCACGCATATAGATAGATGGCTGCTGTCGCGGTTTTACAGACGGTTAAGGGAATCCATAGAGCGATTTGAAGCGTTTAGAATACGCGAAGCGGGAATAAATATGGTGTTCAACCTGATGAACGACGTTAGATATTACGAGAAGCGGGAGAGCCGGGAACGGCGGATAAGGATTGTCAGGAACGTTATGGAGGATTGGCTGATAATTCTATCGCCTATGGTTCCGCATATATGCGAGGAGATGTGGCACAGGCTACACGGTCACGGTCAAGGAGCAGAGCCGCACAGTTTTGTTTCTTTACAAACGCTGCCTGCGATTAAAGAGGAGTTTATTGATGATCGTGTGGAGAGAAAGGAGGAATATCTGGTTTCTCTGATTTCGGATATAAACGAGATATTGAAAATAGCAAGAATTAGGGCAAGTAAAATTTACGTTTATACGGCGGAGAAATGGAAGTGGGAGATATTCCGTGCAATAAAGGATTTGCCGGATAGGGATAAGATTAGGGAGGCGATGAAGCTCAGAAAGGATAAAAGCACGGTGGATTTTGTAAAGCAATTGATGAAAAGCAAAAGCAATCAGGATTATTTTGTGCTTAGTGAGGAGGAAGTGCTGGAGCGCGAGAAGCAGTATTTGATGCACGAGTTCGGATGTGAAATAGGCGTAAATGAGGAATATGATCCAAAGGGGAAGAAAGAGTTTGCTATTCCGCTTAAGCCGGCTATTTATGTGGAGGGGTGAAGTGGTATCTGCTCAAAATTCAGTGGATTTCTTTCACCCTCCCAATTAAATCCTCAGCAGACACTATTCTCTGCCGCCTTTTCATCCCGTTCCAAATCTTTAATTGCTTATATAACCAGAAATCCAGTTCGTCTGCGTCCGCGGCATAGATAACCACGTGATTTTTCAGTATTTCGCCACGCAGATACCACGGTATCACATTGAATACTACAATATCGTATCTTTCATCTGCCGAAACTAACAAAATCCGCTCGTATAAAGCGAAGCAATCCTTCGACTCAATGCCTTCCTTTTGTATCACGCATATATCAATATCCGAACTCCTATCCGCATATCCCTTAATGCATGAACCATAAACCAGTATCCCTCTAACGTATGGCATCACATCCTTTAACGCGTCTAAGAGACGTTCTTTTATTTCCCTATCCATTCTAACACCACCACCGAAAAATCACTTAAATCGCCTACCAGTTCTTTTATCGCATAACATGCCGTTTCATCGTTTACACCATCATAGCCATGAATCAGCCTATTTCTTAATCCGTTTGCTTCTTTTAATTTTTCACCCATTCTTTCTTCCAAAATATCGTTCTCAACCAAAAAATCAATATTGCCGTAGTCATCTTTCGCCGATGAATTCAGTCCTCTTCTGACCATTGCACATACGTCTGACGCAGCTTCCACAGCTTCTTGAAATTCTTTATATATCGCTTTTCGCAATATCCTATCTCCCAATATCTCCTTCGATAGATGCTCTTCGATGAACTCAACTCGCTCAACTACGGTCTCAACTTTTTCCAGTATCCTCTTTTTAATATCCTCGTTCATCTTCTCTTTCAGGCTATTGATTTACTCTACCATTTCATGCTTTTATAAAACTTTGGTTGTAATTTTAATCTTATGTACCAAGCAATAAAGGATTTGCCCGATAAGGATAAGATTAAGGAGGCGATGAAGCTCAGAAAGGATAAAAGCACGGTGGATTTTGTAAAGCAGTTGATGAAAAGCAACCTGGATTATTTTGAGCTTAGTGAGGAGGAAGTGCGGGAGAGGGAGAAGCAGTATTTGATGAAGGAGTTTGGGTGTGAAATAGGAATAAACGAGGAATACGATCCAAAGGGTAAGAAGAAGTTTGCTATTCCGCTTAAGCCTGCTATTTATGTGGAGAGGTGAAAAACGAAGGGGGTGAGAAAAGTCCATCAAAAAGCCCCCCCCTAATCTCTCTGACCTTGAAAGTCCTTTATACACTAATCGCTGCCATTCCAGGTTTAAATAGTTCTATTCTATTCCGAGCCTTTTTCCAAGCCTTTTCGCAAGCGCCATAATGGTAAGCATAGGAGGAGCGCCCGGAGCTTCAGGCAGGACACTTGCATCTGCGATGAAAAGCCCTTCTATTTCTGTCTCGAGGTCTGAATTAACGACCTTCCCAATGGCTGCCGTTCCTCCGGGGTGTGCACCTCGCAACGAAGTTGTGCATATACTTTTTGGCTCTACGCCCGCCCGTTCCAGGATTTCAGTAGCTATGATTGTTCCCTCAAGTAACGCAACAGAATCCTTATCGGTCATATATTTTTCGATAGTTCCATCTGCATGCACAACACCGCTCATCTCGTCTTTTATTTTTATCATGAGTCCGAGGACGTCCTTCTCAGACACTTCATAACCTCTGAGGTTTAATATCTTTACGGAATGCCGTGCGAAATGCGGTGACAACATGAAACCTTTAAAAGACGTGTCTGCGATCAACGCTTGCATCGTGCCTTCTTCATTGAAATTGATGCCCTTCATAATTCCTGCTACCGTTACGTATGTGTCAATGAAAAGGTTTTTGCCAACTTCATTCGAAGGAAAGCCGCTGGATAGCAAAATTTTCGGCGTTTCGATACCACCTGCCGCTAATACCACTAAGTTGGATTTGAATTCTTTCCCATTTGCCGATACTCCAACGGCACTACCGTTTTCTATCAGGACTTTCTCAACTTTAGTATCTGGCACGACTTTAACACCCCGGTGAGTCACATCCTCCATCCAACTTGCGGCAGTCCATTTCGCATCCGTCGGACATCCAATGACGCAATCGCCACAGGGCTTACGCCTGCAAGACAAGCACTTATCGAAATCTATTACCTTTGGCATTGGCACAGCCTTATAACCAAGCTCTGCACTCGCATCAACGAGTTTTTTCGTACCTTCACCATAGCAATCCGCGGGCACTGGTTTTATTCCTATCTCGCTTTCTAACTCGCGAAACTCCCGTTCTAAATCAATTCCAATCGCTTTCAGTTCATGCTCAAGGCTCCTCGGTCCATTTCCAGCAGTAACTAAGGTGGTCCCGCCAACGCAGAGTGCTCTTGCAATTTCTACTCCCTGCCCGGATAATATTTTGTCGTAATACTTAACGGCATCTTCTGTCTTGGCGTACGGACCTGCCTCTAACAACACCACGTCCTTATCTTTGCCGTTACCACTTTCAGCCAATTCCTTTGCTACCACGATGCCGCCTGCGCCTGAACCAACTATAATTATATCTGCTTCCATTTCCACTCAATCAGCAATTGTTATCTGTAATCTTTATATATCCTCTCCTCAGTAATTAACAATTGTTATATAGGACGGTTTGCAAATTGAATAAATGCGGTGTTGATGATGACTGCAATATCTGCCTGAGGTTTATTTCCTCGAGGGTGTGATAATACGTTCTATCGAATCACGACACGAGAAATGAACAACACGAAATTAGAAAAGTTGAGTGAAAAAATAGCATCAAAGGGTAAGATTTTAGTCGCTTTTTCTGGTGGCGTTGACAGTGGGCTCCTGCTGCGAATAGCGCACGATTTGCTCGGAGAAAATGTCTTCTGCATCACTTTAGACGCTGAAGTAATGCCGAGAAGCGAGTTAAACCACGCGGAAAAAATCGTAAGAGAACTTGGTTGTGGTTATGAGGTGGTAAAATTCCCTATATTGGCTAATAAAAACATCGTTAAGAATTCAAGGGAGCGGTGTTATTACTGCAAGAAGGAGAGTTCAAAGATTTTAAAAAAGATAGCTTCGGATAAAGGGATAGAATGCGTAGCAGACGGCGTGAACCAGTCAGATTTTGATGAACATCGTCCCGGGATAAGAGCGAGTGATGAAGAAGGGATATGGCATCCATTCGTTGAGGTGGGGATTACAAAATCTGACATTCGCGAAATATCAAAGGAACTCGGCTTCCGGTTCTGGAACAAACCTTCTTCTGCGTGTTTAGCGACGAGGATACCGTATGGTGAGGAGGTCACGAGAGAAAGATTGACGAGGGTTGAAAGAGCAGAAGAGTTCTTAAAAAGGATGGGTTTCAGGCAGGTAAGGGTGAGGATGCACGGCGAGATAGCGAGGATAGAGGTAATGGAAGAAGAATTTGGGCAGGTTTTCGGGTTGAAGGCGGAAATTATAAAAGAGTTGAAAGGAATTGGATTTAAATATATAACGATTGACCTCGAGGGGTACAGAAGCGGGAGTATGGATGAGGTATAAATATGGACGTAGAAAGGATAAGAGCGGATTTTCCTATACTGGAGAGTATAATTTACATGGACAGTGCAGCAACCAGCCTCACACCAGAGCCGGTCTTAGAAGCGGCTTTAGAATATTATAGAGAATATAAAGCAAACGTTGGTCGTGGCGTCCACAGATTAGCAAGGATTACATCGCAAAAATATAATGATGCGCATAGAAAGGTTGCGGAATTCATTTGTGCAGAAGGAAGCGGGCTTATTTTCACGAAGAACACCACGGAAGCGATAAACATGATTGCATCTGGCTTGAAATGGAAGAAGGGGGACAGAGTCGTGACCACATTAGTGGAGCATCACTCTAATTTCCTGCCGTGGTTGAGATTGAAGGAGAAGGGGGTAATACAGGAACTGGATATAGTGAAGCCAAACCAGGAGGGGCTATTGGAAGCACCGGATTTTGAGGATGCGATTGACGATAGAACGAGATTGGTTGCGGTAACACATATATCAAATGTCTTAGGCACGATTTCGCCAATCAAAGAACTATCAGCGATTTGCACTGAGAATAACACATTATTGCTCGTTGATGGTGCGCAGTCCGCTCCTCATATCGGAATAGATGTGGGAGAGCTTGGTTGCGACTTCTTCGCATTTTCAGGGCATAAGATGCTCGGACCGACTGGGACGGGAGTCCTCTGGGTGAAAGATTTGGAAGGCATAGAACCGAGCTTTTTTGGTGGTGGAATGATAGAAGACGTATCGCAGGACAATTACAAATTGGCTGTTGGCTACGAGCGATTTGAGGCAGGGACACCAAATATCGCAGGCGGTATCGGGCTTGGGAGGGCGGTAGATTATTTGAATGAAGCCGGTATGGCTGAGCTGAAGTCGCATGAATCGAAATTGACAAGGAAGCTTTTGGAAGGGCTGTCGGCAATTGAAAACGTGCATGTATATGGCTCTACGAATCTAAAGGATAGGATAGGCGTGGTATCTTTTAATATAGAAGGCGTAAATCCACACGACGTTGCACTTATGCTCGACGAAGCTTCTGATATAATGGTTCGGTCTGGACATCATTGCTGCATGCCACTGCTGAAATATTTGGGACTTAAAGAGGGAACGGTCAGGGCTTCGCTGTATTTATACAATACGGAGGAGGAGGTAGATAAATTTTTGGAGACGGTTGAGGAGATTACAGGGGTGGTTTAGATGCTAAAAGAGGTAAAATGCACGAAGTTCCACGATGACGACTTTGTTGAGTCGAAGCATGGGGTCGTAAAAGAAGAACCCTTATCAATTTTCGTTAACGGAAGGCACTTCGTAACCACGATGATAAGCCCGCAAATGAAGAAGGAGTTCGTCATAGGGCATCTATTCTCTGAAGGTATTATACGAGACGTTGAAGAACTGGAATCCTTACAGATAGAGGAGAGTATCGCAAACGTGATAATAAGCAGTCCGCTAAAGGTATTGACGGCAAAAAAACTCATCGTTAGTGGATGCGGTGGCGGGACTTCGTTCTTAGATGAATCGAAACTCCCGGAGGTAAGTTCTGATTTGAAAATAGATGCGTACGAGGTGTTTGAAGCTGTAAAATCCATTTCGGGCTCTGACCTGCACAGAATTACAGGCGGGGTGCACGTGGTTGGATTATTCAATAGGGGAGGTCGGATATGCATATCCGAGGACATAGGGAGGCATAATGCGCTCGATAAGGTGATAGGCTACGGATTGACAGAGAATATAGATTTTGAAGATACTTTTGTGGCTTGCACAGGTCGGATATCGTCAGAAATGGCATTGAAGTGTTCGGTAGCAAATATTCCGGTTGTCGCATCGAGAGGTGCTACAACGAGTTTGGCGATTGAAATCGCGGAGAAGACCGGGTTGTGTATTATTGGGTTCGTGAGGGGCGAAAGGATGAATGTATATACAAATGGGAAGCGGATAGCCGCAACCATGCCACACCCGGAATAAATTCCGAAGCATCCCCGTTGTTTATCTTTTCGCCGCACTTTATCTGGTTTATTCCTCCTCCAGTATCCTGTTGATTTCCTTCATCATCACGGGATTTATTGATATGAATGAAGAGAATACGATAGTAAGAAAACTACTTGAATTCGACCATGAAGCGGCAGTGTATATGTCAGAAAGGATTGCAGAAAAAGAAACGGCGATAGAAAAGGTGCATAGGGCAGAAGTAGAAGCGATTAAAATTCATGGATAAATGACGGAACTCATGCCTTGTTACCATATCCTTCTTCATTTTTCACCGAATTTTGTGCAGATACAGCCCCACCGACCAATATCCTCTTCACGCGGACGTGCGGCGCGTATTCGGAAACAGGGACTTCTTGACCATCTTTACCGCAAAAACCTATTGACCCTCGCTTTTTATCGTTCCCCACGGCATCTATGTTTTTCAATACAGCCAGGGTCCTGCCGGAAAGAGAAACGTTTTTCAGCCGTTTTGAAAGCACGCCCTTTTCTATCAGGAACGCCTCCTCTGCGCTGAACTGAAATTCACCCCTTACCGTATCTACCTGCCCTCCGCGCATACCCTTAGCATAGATTCCAAATGGCATACTTTCTCGCATTTCATCAAAACTCCAGCCCCCTTCCTCAATTACCGTATTGCTCATCCTGACCAACGGAACTTCGGAATAATCAGCAGCGCGCGCATTCGAGGTTGGCACTGCTTCTAACCTGCCTGCGGTTTCCCTCGTATGCAAGTAAGAGACCAAAACGCCGTTTTTTATTATCTCCGTTCTTTTTGACTCCATTCCTTCATCGTCATATTTATAATATCCGTGCGAGTTCTCGATGGTCGGGTCGTCAGCAACTGTTAGACCTTCGTAGGCTATCTCATCTCCCAATTTACCCTTTAGTATTGATTCGCCATATAAAACGTGGTCGGCTTCTGCGGAATGCCCAAGCGCTTCGTGCATGAAAACGCCGGTAAGTTTGTTGTCCATTATCACCGGGAGCTCACCGGCAGGTGGCAGTTCAGCATCGAGCAGCCTGACAGCTTTATCCGCAGCCTTTACGCCCACGACCTCGGGGTTCTCCTCTTCTATTACTTCAAAACCCGCCACTGCTCCTATGCTCTCCACTCCTTCTTGCAAGACGTTCCCCTTTCTCGCTACTGCACGCACACGCATAAAAACCGCCGGCGTCTCCATTACGATATACCTTCCGTCGGAATTCGCATATACCTTCTCCTCGTAACCATCCAGATATAAGATAGAAACGGTTTTTATGTATGGAGAGTGTTTCTTTGCCGCTTTATACGCTTCTTTAACCAGCCGCTTCTTCTCTTCTATGCCGACGTCTTCGGGATTTATTTTCGGCTTTAGCTTGAAATAATCGCTTCTCTGCCCAGCGTCCGCTATTTTTACGGCTTCCGCTTTCTTATCCGCTTCTGATAGCGATAACGCTCTACTGATGTTCAAAGCGTCTTCAAAGGTATCTTTCAGATTGGGTTTTGAGACGTCATTAGAGGAGGAGAACCCCCACGAGTTTTTATACAGGACTCTTACGCCTATGCCCTGGTCTATACCATAGCTCATCTCTCTGAGGACGTCGTCTCTTAGCTCGATAACCGTTGCATAACCCTTTTCCAGGCGGACATCGGCGTATTTCGCATTTTTCGATACTACAAAATCTATCGCTTTTTTTAGCTCTTCTTCCATTATACAGAAATATAGAAATGTGAAATATTTATAAATTGAGAAAAAGATATAGAACATAGGTAGAAGAGGGGCCGTAGCTCAGACCGGGAGAGCGCTCGGCTGAAGACCGAGTTGTCCCGAGTTCGAATCTCGGCGGCCCCATTAAATTAAGATGAAGAAAGAACTAAAAATAGTGCCGATCAAAAACGGAACGGTTATTGACCACATTACAGCAGGGCAGGCGCTGAACGTGTTGAAGATATTAGAGATAAACGGAAGGACGGATGCGGTTGTAAGCGTTGTAATAAATGTGAGGAGCAAAAAGATGGGCAGGAAGGACATAGTAAAAGTGGAAGACCGGGAGCTAAAGCCTGAGGAAGTGGATAAAATCGCTTTGATTGCACCAAACGCAACGATAAACATAATACAGGATTCCGAAGTAACAGGAAAGCATAAGGTTTACCTTCCGGAGTCAATAGAGGGCATTATAAGATGTGCGAATCCTAATTGCATATCCAATGTGGAGAAGGAGCCGGTTATGTCTAAGTTCGTTACGGTGAGTGTGAATCCGCCTCAGTTCAGGTGCTTTTATTGCGAGAGAATAATAGAGGATGCATCGGGGAATATCTGTTAGGGCCGGTAGATCAGTTGGAAGATCACTCGCTTGGCGTGCGAGAGGCCTCGGGTTCAAATCCCGACCGGTCCATTATGCCAGAGAGAGAAAGGGGTCCACATCCAACCCTGAGGATTAAAGGGACAAAAAGCCATTCTTTGTTAGGGAAGAAGGTCGTCTTAGGTGTTACTGGCTCTATCGCGGCAGTTAAAACCGTAGAACTCACACGTGAATTGATAAGACATGGTGCAGACGTATATGGCGTGATGAGTGAAGCGGCAACGGAAATAATTCATCCATATACGCTCCATTATGCCACGGGGCACGACGTGATAACGAAATTGATGGGGAATATAGAACACGTGGAGTTTTTAGGGATGGAGGGTTCAGCAGACCTTTTTATCATCGCGCCGTGTACGGCAAACTCGATAAACAAAATAGCCGGCGGCGTATCAGATACAACCGTGACTGCATTTGCAACTACTGCCTTCGGCTCTGGAATTCCTATTATAATGGTGCCGGCAATGCACGAGACCATATATAAGAGCCCGGTTCTGATAGAGAACCTTGAGAAGCTGAGAATGCTCGGAGTAACCGTTATAGGACCTAGATTTGAAGAAGGGCTTGCGAAAATCGTCTCGATTGAAGACATAATTCTTACCATTGAGCGTATGCTTTCGCCGAAAAAGCTTGCTGAAAAACGCATCCTCATTACTGGCGGTCCTACCATCGAGCGGATAGACCCTATAAGGGTATTAACAAACCGAAGTTCCGGTCGGACCGGGATTGAACTGGCGAAGGAAGCGTATAAACAGGGTGCCGAGGTCACGCTCATACACAGCAAAGCGCTGAATTTGATGGGAATAAAAGAACTCAGGGTGGAGACTGCACGTGAAATGATTGATGCATGCGTGAATGAGCTTCGCAGTGGATATGACGTGCTTATTTCTGCCGCCGCCATCTCGGATTTCACTGTTGAGCCGTTGGAAGCAAAAATCTCCTCTGGTGGTGATTTCCATTTGCATCTCGTTCCCACCGTGAAATTGATAGAAGAGGTGAGGACTGAATTCCCCGAACTTGTTATCGTGGGGTTTAAAGCAGAAACGAACGTTTCAG
>Ga0209986_10002315_pt1 | contig 17485 bp, 19 predicted proteins | sample BlataG_FD_183168 | JGI IMG/M metagenome (GOLD analysis project Ga0209986, IMG submission 183168) | Deep subsurface microbial communities from Black Sea to uncover new lineages of life (NeLLi) - Black_00105 metaG (SPAdes) (version 2) | ecosystem: Environmental > Aquatic > Marine > Oceanic >...
GCTCTTCTTCAGACGGGTAGCAATGCCCGTGATGAATACGCCTTTGACTTCGTATTCCCCAGGGCCGTTGATGACCTTGGGTTTGCCCCGGACCAGGGAGCGATTGCTGTAGTCAGGATGGTTGTGACTGATGGTGATGATGTCGGCGCGCAGGCGCGGGATACTGTACCCGACGTCCTTGCCACAGGGATCAGTAACTACACTAGCGCGTCTTGTTTTCAGTCTGAAGCAGGAGTGGCCGTACCAGACAATTTCCATGCGTCAACCTCCATGGTGGCAGACGTCAATTATACTGCACTGTATCGCCACGGAGAAAAGGTATCCTGCCTGTCTCAAAGACATCAAGCAGGGACCAAGTACTCTGTCACTGTCAGCGGGTTCGTAGTGGCGACCTTAGTCGCTTTTCCCACTTGCTTGCCGACTAAAGTCGCTACTACAAATCATCAATTCAAGCTTGACAGAGAACTAGAATATGATGCCTACTCCATGCAGCGCATCCTCATAGGCTACAACGTGGCAGGATGTTTCAGGCGAAGGCCAACCTGTCCCTGATTTCCCTGGCTTGAGCAACCAGCCTTTCGTCGGCATCAAAGATGGCCGTGCCGTTGATGTCGGCTTCGATTGCTTTCTCGCTGAACGGCAAAAAGCCCAGCACTTCATCGTTGGGCAGATGCTCAAGGATGAGGGCTTGGTCGCGTTCGCTGCGTATCTTGTTGCCAACCACGTAGACTTTGTGAATCCCGATATCAGTAGCCAGCCGTTTGACAGCCTGGGCGGTTTGGAGACTGCGTTGCCCAGGTTCCACCACGACGATGAAAGCGTCTACTGCATCGGCGGTGCCTCGCCCCAGATGCTCCAGGCCGGCCTCCATATCCAGGATGACGACTTCCGAGCGGCCCACAAAAAGGTGGCGCACAAGGTTCTTCAACAAAGCACTCTCGGGGCAAATGCACCCGGCCCCACCGCGCCTCACAGTACCCAGCACCAGCAGCTTGATCCCTCGATGCGTTGCCGAGAAACGATCTGGGATGTCGTCTACCCTGGGATTGAGGGAGAAGAAAGCGCCACCCTGTCCAGGCCGGGCGCCGGTGCGTTCTTCAACCAGGTCTGCCATCTGTGCGATGGGCGTGATTTGCCTTGCCACATCCAGTGGCATACCGAGAGCGGAGGCCAGATTGGCGTCAGGGTCCGCGTCTATAGCAAGCACGTTGTTGCCTTCACTGGCGTAGATGTAGGCGAGCAGTGCCGCCAGTGTGGTCTTACCCACACCTCCCTTGCCGCTGATAGCGAGCTTGGGCATGTCCTGATCTTACTCCATTGAGATGAGATATTCTACTGTGGCCGCCGCCCTTTGCGATTCCAACCACTTTAGAAAGGTCTTCTGCCGCCAGGTTGCCAGCATCTCGTCCGGCACCTTCCTGGCAGGGTCCTTCTCCACGATTTCGATGATGTGATAACCAAAGTCTGTCTTGACCATGCCGCTGGTCTGACCGGGAGCCAACGCAAAGGCCACGACCTCGATCTCCAGTGGCATAACGCCACGCGGGAAAAAACCCAAATCTCCACCCATATCACGGTTGCCCCGATCCTGCGAATACTGTTTGGCCAAGGCAGCAAAGCTCTCGCCAGAGCGCAACTCGATCAACACGTCCATGGCATCCGCTTCACTCATCACCAGAATATGTCTGGCGTGCACTTGTTCTACTGCAGGGGGCAGAGATCCAACGACGTGTTCCTGCAGGGCTGCACCCAGCAACTCACGCTGCAACTGAACCTTGAAGCTATCACGAGTCAGATTGTTGGCCTTGAGCCATTCCTCGAATTTGGCGACATCGTCTCCTATCAAACGTGTCATCTCGGCTTCTACCTGCTCCTCAGGTATGGAAATGCCTTCACGCGCTGCTGCCTGGTCTATCAGGGCCTGGTCAATCATCCAGTCCAGTACCTGGCGGCGGAGTTGAATGAGTGCGGCTTTACCTTCTTCAGTGTTTGGCTCAAAGCTCTGCTGCTGACTGAGATAAGCCATGGCCAGGGAGACCTGCGTTTCATATTCCTGTAGCGGGATCGGCTGACCATTGACGAGGGCTGCTGCAGCGACAGCCAAGGCTGGGGTAGGTGTATCCACAAGTGGGACAGGTGTATGCGTCTCCACAAGCGGGACAAGTGTATGTGTCTCTGCCGGCATCACAGTCTCTGCAGCCGTAGGTGCAATGCCTGGCGTGTCGGACTGTGGCACAGACGGAATGGGAGTCGTCTGACTGCTGCAGGATAGCACGAGGATGAGCAGCACTGACATAGCAAGTACGTTGCGATAGTGAGCGGTATTCATATCACTTCCCCCAGGTCCACGAGTATTGGCCGTCTACTCCTTCGTCGAGTGCCCACGGGCCGCTGCTATTATATCCGGAAATGCGAAATGCGCAAGCTTGTCTGGGCCTCATGCTGTAGCCCAGCAATGCCCGAGGGCAGATTTGACTTTCTGGCATATTTTGTTATTATATACACGCAATTAGCACTCTGGGGTTGAGAGTGCCAATACTGTGTTCACAAATAAAATCTGTTGCAGGAGGTTGTACAAATGGCTAGTGACGTCAAGGACATCAAGCCTTTGGCCGATCGTGTGCTTGTGGAGCCTATTGAGAGGGAAGAGACCACTCCGAGTGGCATCGTCATCCCTGAAACGGCGAAGGAAAAGCCGCAAGAAGGGATCGTCCTGGCAATTGGCCCCGGTCGCTTGCTCGACAACGGCGAGCGGGCGCCGATGGAAGTCAAGGTCAAGAACAAAGTGCTCTTCGCCAAATATGCGGGCACTGAGCTCAAGAGGAACGACAAGAAGTATCGCATTCTGAGCGAGAAGGATATCCTCGCTGTTTTGAAGTAGCAGTGAGCAATCCCTAGAAACTATCTCAAGGAGGAACGAGACGAATGGCTAAGCAGTTGCTGTTTTCGGAAGAGGCCAGGCGAAGCCTTAAGAAAGGCATTGACAAAATGGCCAACGCTGTTGTTACCACTTTGGGCCCCAAGGGCCGCAACGTGGCGCTGGACAAGAAATGGGGTGCGCCGACTGTCACCCATGATGGCGTGACTGTGGCCAAAGAGATTGAGCTCAAGGATCCCTACGAGAACATGGGAGCTCAGTTGCTCAAGGAAGCAGCCACCAAGACCAACGATATCTGCGGCGATGGCACCACAACCGCCACACTCCTGGCGCAGATGATCGTGCACGGGGGTCTGAAGAACGTTACGGCTGGTGCTAACCCCATGCTGATCAAGCGCGGCATCGAGAAGGCCGCAGTTGCTGTCGTTGACGCTATCAAGAAGACGGCCAGGGAAGTCAAGGACAAGCAGGATATCGCCCACGTGGCCGCTATCTCGGCTGCAGATATGGAGATCGGTGAGCTCATTGCCGAGGTGATGGACAAGGTTGGCAAGGACGGCGTCATTACCGTCGAGGAGTCCAAGGGGCTGGCCTTTGAGACTGAATACGTCGAAGGCATGCAAATCGATCGTGGCTACATTTCCCCTTATTTCATCACCAATCCTGAACGCATGGAAGCTGAACTCGAGGAACCTTACGTCCTCATCACCGACAAGAAGATTTCCGCCGTGACAGACATCGTGCCGCTTCTGGAAAAGTTGGTGCAAGTCGGCAAGCGGGAGTTGTTGGTCGTCGCCGAGGACGTTGACGGCGAGGCATTGGCTACCTTGGTGTTGAACAAGCTGCGCGGCATGCTCAATTGTATAGCTGTCAAGGCCCCTGGTTTTGGCGATCGCCGCAAGGAGATGTTGCGCGACATTGCCGTCCTCACCGGTGGGCAAATGATCACTGAAGAGATGGGCCGCAAGCTGGATACTGCCACCATCAATGATCTAGGCAAGGCGCGCAAGGTCGTTGCCACCAAGGACGACACTACCATCATCGAAGGCAAGGGCGCAGAACAGGACATCAAGGGGCGCATTGAGCAGATCAAGGCTCAGATTGAGATCACGACCTCTGACTATGACAAAGAGAAGCTGCAGGAGCGGCTGGCCAAGCTGGCTGGCGGTGTGGCGATCATCCGTGTCGGAGCAGGCACCGAAGTGGAGCTCAAGGAGAAGAAGCACCGCGTGGAGGATGCGCTCTCTGCCACCAGAGCAGCGGTGGAGGAGGGCACAGTGGCCGGCGGTGGTGTGGTCCTGCTCAATGCCATGCCTGCCCTGGACGATATCAAGATGGACCTGCCCGACGAGAACACTGGCGTGGCCATCGTCCGCGGTGCATTAGAAGCTCCTATGCGCATGATTGTTGAGAATGCGGGCAAGGATGGTGCAGTGATCATTGAGCAAGTTCGTCGTCGGCAGAAAGAGGAGAAAAATCCTAACATTGGCTACGACGTAATGGCCGAGGAATTCGGTGACATGTTCGAGAAGGGCATCATTGACCCGCTAAAGGTTACGCGCTCCGCAGTTGAGAACGCGGCCTCAATCGCGGCAATGATCCTCACCACTGAAGCGTTGGTTACCGACATTCCGGAGGAGAAAGCGGCGCCTTCTATGCCGCCCCCATACTAGAGCACGGCGCAAGAAGAGCCCCTCTCTGCGAGGGGCTCTTTTCTTTTCTCTCGGAACACGTGAGCGGCGGGGGTTGCAAGAACGGCAGGAATTGGCACAGTGCGCCGCTTGGCACGTGCAGCGGAGTCACGTGGGGGCTGGTGTTATTGGGTGTCGTTTTGAGCTCTGGGGATTGGTTGGCTATGCGACCGGAGCTCTGGATGTCCGAGGAAATCGTCCAGCTTTTCCTCTACGAATGAAGAAGTCGAATGTTCGAGTTCACAGGCGGCTTCGTATGCTTGTTGTGCATCGAGGCCCAGGTGCCTCACGAGGAATATCTCCCATAGGCAGTGCCGTCGTGAGAGACTGTGCACCGTATGTTCTCCTTTCTCAGTCAGGCTAACCTTGCCATACGGAACGTGATGCACAAGCCCCATCTCTGTCAGTTTTCTGATCATCTCGCTCACTGACGGCCGTGAGACACCCAACCTCTCGGCCAAGACAGAGATGCTGACCTCACCTTCACTTTCCTCTTGGAGATGCTGTATCGCATCCAGATATTCCTGCACACCTCTACGTGCCATTCAAATGCCTCCGATAAGTGCCTCATAAATGCGGCCCCCAATTCAGCCCCAAAGCTTGTGAGCTATCCTACCTTGGGATCAGCCATTCCTCACTCTATGGGCAGGAAAATGGTGAAGCATGACCCACTGCCCGGCCGACTGCTAGCGCCAATGATTCCACCATGTGCTTCCACAATCTCCTTAGCAATGGCCAGCCCCAGGCCTGAGCCCTTCGCTCCACTGCGCGATTTATCGGCCCGGTAGAAGCGTTCAAAGATGCGTCGTAGATCCTCCTTGGCGATGCCTGCCCCCGTGTCCACGACACTAATGGCAATCCAATTGCCATCGCCAGGCTTTCCTTTGAAAGGTAGAGCACAAGGGATATCGCTTCGGCCTTCGATCCTGCCATCTTTCAGCTTTAGCGCCTGAATAGCGATTTCCACCCGTCCGCCTGATGGCGTGTACTTGATAGCATTGTCCAGCAAGTTGGATACGGCTTGCTCTAAACGCCCCTCGTCTCCGTAGATGAGGGGCAGAGTTTTGTCGGCCGAGATGCGCAACTCTACGCCCGCTTCAGCCGCCAACGGCGCGAATTTTCCTACGCAGTGTTGCGCGAGTTCGCTAGAGACGATCGCCGTGCGCTTATTCGTCGCTTCGCCGGTATCCAGTCGGGCGAGATCCAGGAGATCCTGGACCAATTGTCCCATGCGTGCCGCCTCTTCACTTATGATCTGTGCCGCACGCCGGTATCCCGCTTCATCGTGGACGGCCCCTTCCAGAATTGCCTGTGAGAAGCCCTGGATTGAGGTCAACGGCGTCTTCAGGTCGTGTGAGACGTTGGCCAAAAAGTCCCGCTGTGATTGCCGGCTGCGCGCCACTTGGCGAGCCATGCGGTTGAAGCTATCTGCCAGGCACGTAACTTCATCCTGGCCCTCTGTCGGGATTACTTGCTCATAGTTGCCACGTGCAATTTCTTCAGATGCTTTGGTCATAGCGAGCAGCGGGCGGGTGATGGAGCGAGAGAGCACGACGGCAATGATAATCGAGATGGATAGAGACACTAATCCTGCTATGGCCAATGGCGGAGCTAGCTGGCGCCAGGCAGGCTCCACGTCCTGCTCCGGCACAGCTACAATCAGATAGCTAGGCAATGAACCCACCTCTGCGCGCCCCTCGAGAGGAGGGGGCCTGAGAAGCAATATGATGAGGAAGTATTGCTGGCCATTGGCCTCAAGGTAGCGTCGGACTACAGCCGTTGCCCTGGAGCCCAAGAGTTCCTGTATGGGGAACTTGAGGCGCTGCCCGGTAAGGGAATCTTTTTCACCAGAATCCGCCCCTACCAGTCCATCGCGCGCGACGAGCAGTGCGCGCACCCCCAACGCGCGTGCCTCCTGGCGCATGCGTACAGCTATTTCTGGCAAGTTGAGCTTTAGTGCGAGAAGGCTCTGCACGCGTTGGGACAGGGTGACCGCAGTTGCATGACGTTGACTCAGGATTGCGTTGCGCTGGTATTGCCGGATAAGGATCAGGGCTCCTAGTCCTGCTAGCAACAGGCAAAGGAGAATAATCAGAGCGTAAGACACGGCCAGCTTGGTGCGGATACTTCGGAACATCAGGGTTCACTCCTGTATCAGTTTGTATCCCACGCCCCAGATGGTCTCAATCTTGACTCTGCTGCCGCTCAGTTTATCGCGCAGGCGTGCCACGTGCACGTCCACTGTGCGTGTTCCTCCTGCAAAATCGTAGCCCCAAACACGGTTCAGGAGTTGGTCACGGCTGAAGACGAACCCTGGGTGTTCAGCGAAGGCCAGCAGGAGATCAAACTCCTTCGCCCGCAGTTTGAGTTCGCGTCCCGCTACACGGGCTTCACGACGTTCATGATCTATTTCCAGGTCGCCGAGGCGTAGCACCTTGGCGATTCGGGTCTTGCCCTCCGAACGTCGCAGCACAGCTTTGACCCGTGCGACCAGTTCCCGTGGGTTGAAGGGTTTCACCACGTAATCGTCGGCCCCCAGTTCAAGTCCCACAATCCTATCCACATCTTCGCTGCGTGCCGTGAGCATGATGATGGGCACGTCGTTGCCGCCCTGGCGCAAGCGACGACAAACCTCCCATCCGTCCATCTTCGGCAACATGATGTCCAGCACGACCAGGTCTGGGCGGCGCTCGCGCGTCATCTCCAGGGCTCTAAGTCCATCGTATGCACTGAGCACAGTGTAACCATCGTTGCTCAAGTAAAGGCGAGCCAGCTCGACAATATGTCGTTCGTCATCCACCACCAGAATCGTGGCCATAACTGCTCCCCCAGGCCCGAATTATACCGCAATTCACGGTAAACGGACAACCACTCCACCCGCCTGGGTTCAGTTCTGGGGTGGATTCTCGACAGTCACAGCTCGCCATTTCGCTTGGGAACTTTTGCCTAACAGGTAGCGGGACGCTGGCGCAGCCACTGGGGACGCGCATTGGTTTGAGTGGGGTGTCAAGTGCCGCCCACTGCTGTCAACGGACGCGCCTGCAGTGCAAATAGACAGGTAGCGGCTCTCTCAGATGCATTTGTTGGTTTCAGTGTCCGTTGACAGATGTCGAGAGTTCTCACAGTTGCCCCCAAAGTGAACTACTGGCCTGAGGGCTTGGGTACACGATTTCCACGTGTGCGCCTGGACAAGTCAGGGCACATATGCTCGTCCCAAGCTGAGCTCTTGTGGCACGTATTCACGGAAGATTCACATCACCTTTACGTTACTATAATGTAACTTATACTACAATCTATGAGCGTGGTTATGTTAATCCAGGGCACTATGGAGATGCATGCCAGAGAAATCGGCGATTGCTAGAATCGTACTGCTTGCGCTGTTACTAGCAGAGGCGTTTGCGGCTGTACCGGTTAGAGCTGATGTTCCCCGGCCGCGGCCCCAGCACGGTATGGGTTGCCTGCCTTCTCCCTCGGGAGACTATCCTGTACTGGAGGCTCCGGTTCGTGGGCAGACGCTTGCCTCCACAGTTGATCTAAGCCCAAGCCTGCCTCCTGTAGGGGATCAGGGCATAGAGCCTACCTGCACCCTGTGGGCCCTTGCCTACTACTACAAGACCTTTCAGGAACAACTGGAGTGGGGCTGGGACGTCAACAGCACCGATCATCAGTTCAGCCCCAGCTTTCTCTACAGCCTGTGTACAGATTGCGGCGCACTGCAGGCGGTTGCCATTCCCACCGCGATGGAACTGATCAAGGACTTGGGTTGCGCGGCGCTGGCTACATTCCCGTTGCTTACCTATCGCCAATGTCGCATGCCCACAGACGAGGAACTGCAGGCAGCTTCACCCTTCCAGGCTCTGAGCTACGGGAATCTGTTCATGCATCCGGGAAATGCAGATATATATCGCCTGAAGGTACATCTTGCGAGTGGTGATCCGTTCGTTCTTTCTGTTCCTGTCTATGACAGCTTTTTCTTCTATCGTGGCGACGTGCCGGTGATCGGTCTGCCTGCAGCGAGCGAAAGGCTGTGGGGGCATCACGCCATCCTGATCGTCGGCTATGACGATAACCTCGGCGCTTTCAAGCTGGTGAATTCCTGGGGCACTCGCTGGGGGTGCGGAGGGTACGCGTATCTCTCCTACGATTTTGTGCAGGTCAAGGCCTGGGAAGCCTGGGCCATGGTGGATGCAGTTACGGCCACTCCCGTGCAGACTCCTATGCCAACCGCAACGCCCACCGTGACCGCTACTCCTATGCCAACTGCAACGCCCACCATGACCGCTACTCCTATGCCAACTGCAACGCCCACCGTGACCGCTACTCCTATGCCAACTGCAACGCCCACCATGACCGCTACTCCTGAGCCTACCGCAACGGCCATGCCGACGTCAACCGCTTTCCCAACCGCGACACCAATCCTGTGGCCTCTGCCTACCACGAAAGTGAGCCCCTGGTTCTGGGGCAGGGCTGGGAGGGTATCAAGGAGTGACGGATATCCATATCGATAGGGATCAACCCCGGACAAAGCATAGCTGGAGCCGGGCGCTGAGAGTCAGTGATGATGGCTCTGTCGCCAGCTTCCTGCACGTTGACCTTTCCTCCTTTCCTCTCTAACACCAGAAGCCGCCCATGTAGAGCGGCTTCTGATGTTTCAGCAACAGCGTTTCTTGCGCCGTCAGGACTCTGTCCTCTCTAGTTCTTTCTCCACGACGCTAAGGACGTCATTCATGCCGGTCTCGATGTATGGGTAGGCTAGCCAGACGCACGCAACTCCGAAAAGGGCGCCACTGACAACGCGGCTCCACCAGGTGCTATCCCAGAGCGCCAGCAATTGTCCAAGGCCGTCGATGGCCATGGGTATACAAAACAAGACGAAGGCTCTTACGGACAACGGCCGCAACCTGCGGCGGAACAAAGCGAATGCCAGGCCTGCCAACAGTGCTGTCACGTAGACGACGATGTCCCGTTCACAGACAGCCATCTTATAGCCAAGGGCAGGACTACCGATATAGCGCAGTGGTACATTCGATCCTATCAGACGCTCAAGTTCATCGAGTGTATAGGTGGCCTGTGGCCCAAACAGAAAGAATGACCGTTCCGGCAACTGGTGGCAGAGTGGCACGAAAAGCGCGTAGATGAGACGTGCCACCGATGTGTGGCCTGCCGCCATAAGCACGGGAGGCATGGCGGGCAGAGCCGCATACAGCCCCATTGCCGCGTTGATTGTGAGCAGCCAGTGTTTGGCTACTGCATATACGATACGGTTGAGGATGGCAGTGATCCTGGGCGTCCAATCTGCCGTCTTGACCGTTGTTTCACCTACGCGACCTTGGGTGTGGGATGGTGGTCTCGGCGTTCTAGTCACCCTTGCCAATTCTTCTTTCCATAGCCTGTTGTAATGCCTTGATGTCCTGCTCCAGCGCCTGCTGTCGTTGGGCGATGGTGTAGATGTAGGCAAAGACCGCAGTCCAGATAAAGGTATAGGCCGCAAAGAGATACCAAAAGTTCTTCATCGTGAGACTCCTCTCAAAGTCATGAGCGGGCGGGGATTGAAAGCTGTCTGAGCCTGCTCAACTCACTGCTCAGGTATTCTATTCGCACGCGGATCACAAGCAGGCAAAGGTACAGCAAAGTGAAAGTGACTAGTGACGATCCCAAAGTCAGCAGCATGCCTGGTGCCATTTCAAAGCCCTCACTGCTGAACATTACCGGGTGGATGGTGCGCCATAGGCGAATGGCCAGAAAGACCACGGGCACGTTGACAAAGCCAACGATACTTAGAATAGCGCCGAAACGAGCCCTGCGATCCTCGCTGTCAACGACGCGCCGCAGCATCAATGATGCTACGTAATACAACCACATGACCAAAGTTGTGGTCAGCCGTGGATCCCAGGTCCACCAGGTGTTCCAAATTGGCCGTGCCCAGATGGAGCCAGTGACGAGCGCAATGGTGCTAAAGAGGACTCCGATTTCTATTGATGAGACTTCCACCATGTCCCAGCGCGGTTCTCGCTGCATAAGGTAGGCTATGCCGGCCACAAAAGCCACAAGGAAGGCCAGGAAGCCTACCCACGCAGAGGGCACGTGGAAGTAGAAGATGCGTTGCACGATGCCCATGATGAGCTCTGTGGGCACGTAGACAAAGACCAGATAGAGGCTGACGATGACGGCCAGGCCGGTCAGTCCAATCAAAGACAGTAGCCAGCTATCTCCAAGTTTGTTCATGGTTTACTCCTCAAGCACGTATTCAAAGCCCAGCAGCGCGATTACGGTGAAGACAATGTCAAAAGCCAGCAGCAGGCGCAACCACGTATACGTCTCGGACAGAGGCAGGCCATCCAGGATCTGCCCGGTGGACCTGGTCGAGGCGATGATGACCGGCACAGCGATTGGGAACAAGAGGATGGGCAGCATGATCTCACGCGCGCGAGTGTTGACGGCCATCGCTGCCAAAAGCGTGCCGACTGCTGCGAAGCCAATAGTTCCCAGAATGATAACGAGCCATAGAGCCGGATTCAGGATAGGCACATCAAACAGCACAGCGAAGATGGGCAGGATGAACGCTTCCATAACCAGCATGAACAGGACGTTACCGACAAGTTTGCCCACATAGATGGCGCTGCGATCCACAGGCGTCAGCATCAAGCCCTCGATGCAACCCCCTTCTCGCTCCAGGACAAACGAGCGATTAAGGCCCAGGATCCCGGCGAAAGCAAAAGCCACCCACAACACACCGGGGGCAATCTGACGTACGTTTTCCACACGCAGTTCAAAAGCAAAGTTAAAGATGACAACGACCATCAGCGCGAAGATGAACATAGCGCTGAGCGTCTCCTTGCTGCGTAACTCGGCCGCCACATCCTTGGCGACAATAGCAGCTACACCGCGCCAGAATCTCATTAGCGCCCCTCCACGTACTTGCGATAGATGGTATTAAGGTCCTGCCTGGACGGGGCCGCTGCATTTGTCTCATAGACAACCTCGCCCGCCAGAAGAACGAGCACTTGATCAGACATTTCCGCACCCCGTATGAGATCGTGCGTCGTCATCAGTACGGTGCGGCCCTCAGCCAGCAGTTCGCGCAACAGGCTGCTCAGTATCTCCGCTGCGCGTTGATCCAATCCAGTATAGGGCTCGTCCAGAAACACGATTCTGGGATTGTGCAGGATGGCGCGAGCGATGGACAGGCGCTGCTGCATGCCCCGCGAGAGGGTTCGTACAGCGTCGTCCAGCCGTTCCGTCAGTCCAACCTTGGTTATGAGTTCACTAATACGTTCCTCAAGATCAGGTACCTCGTACATACGCCCGTAGAAGCGCAGGTTCTCGACTGCTGACAGGTCACCGTACAGCAGGGTCTGATGCGAAGCGAAGCCAATGCGACGCCGAATCTCTGCTCCCCGCTCTATCAGATCGAGGCCATCCACCCGCACCCGGCCGCTGGATGGACGGCTCAGAGTCGACAGGATACGTATCAGTGTGGTCTTGCCCGCACCGTTGGGACCAATGATGGTCACGAGCTTTCTGTGTGGCACTCTCAAGTTTACGTCGCACAGGGCGGTAATGGGTCCAAAGGACTTGCTCAGCCCCTCGACCTCCACAGCCCATACGTTCTGCTGCTCAAGAGCCATGCCAGTGCTCATTTCTCCTCCTCGAGTTGCTCTAATACTCGAATCAGGCGTGCCTTCTGTGCGCTGCGCTGTCGGCGATAGTCGGCTTCCCCTGTGTCGCCAACTGCGAAGCGATCATCCAGATCAGCGAGAGAGTGCAATAGTTGCTCCCGTTCTTGCAGCGACGAGGTCCTGGCCGTTGTGGCAGCCACGGAGCGCTGCCTGCGTACAAAGGGATAGCTCAAGGCGGTCAGCAGGCAAGCAACGCCAGCGCACAGTACTAGCCATTTCAGTATCCTGTCAGTCGTGGTAACGCTTCGACCTTGACTTATGGTTCTCTGTGTCCCAGCCTGGGGGAGGTTCGAGAGCTCAATGTGCAGGCGGGTGCCGGCTGCCAGGTCCTCTGCGGAGAAGAACAAGTAGCTGCCTTGGCCCGTCTGACGGCTGCCGTGAGCTGTCAATTGCGGGCTTTGCACAGTTGCGCCCGTATTGGCTACGAGAAGGTTGAATTGCGCCGTCGGATAGTAGAGTACCTTTTCGAGGTGATAGGCCGTGCCGGTGTAGCTGAGAGCGTAGGAGAAGCTGTAGTCATGACTACCAGGAGACACGGCTTGGGTTTCGCAGAAGCCGTCGCCTGTGCGGATGATGCTGGTCTGATCGTCTCCGTTGCCTACACGGAACTCCGTTGCGTCATGAGGCAGCCAGAAGCGCAGGGTTACCATTTTGTTGTCCAGTTCTGGGTCAGCCTGGCCTGTGTAGATGCGATCACTTGTGTTATTCACAGAGAGCACCTCTTGTAGGCGCAGGCTGTGCTTGCCGAAGTCAATGATGAAATGAGCAAGGTCGCAGGTGATCACGGAAGGCAAGGTTGTGGTCTCGTACACAGTGATCACTAGGGTAGCGCTGACCTGGCCTTGGTCAAACGAGACCAAATTGCTGTAGTAAGGCACGCCCAGGTATTCAGTAGCAGCCAGATACGTTATGTCTGCTTCGGCATCCGAGTCGGTGAAAACAAATATACTTGTGGCATCAGTCCTGGTATTGGCCTTGGATATTATGTTATTATCCTTCAATGCGTGGAGCACGACAGGCACCCCGGGCGGCAGCCGGGGTGCCCCCCTTGAACCGTTGATAACCTGTCCATACAACGTGCCCTGAGCTAGGCTGGCGGGGGCCAGCAGTACGAGCACAGCTAGGGCCAGGATTATGACATTTCTGGCCCTCATTTTGCGCCCCTGTTGTGCCCGGCTGATGGCCTAGCTCTTCGCTCGCGAATGACTTTCACTTCTTCCTCTACCTGAGCTGCGAGGTCAGGTGCCTGCGTCTCTTGGTCGGCATTCGGCACCTCCATCTCAGCTTTGCCCAGAGCGCTGCTCGATTCCACTTTGTCTGCGGGCGGCTCCGTCACACTGTATCCCAGTAGCAGCGGATATGTCAGGGAGGCAACGACCAGCAAGGTCAGCAAGGCGATAACTGCAATGGTCATGTTCGTGCCTCCCGCCTGGCCTTCAAACTCCGTTCGCCGTCGCTGGGCCAGATGGCAATCAGAGTGCCGAGCAGCAGCAGTCCGCCGCCGATCCACAGCCAGACAAGGAGTGGGTAGACGTTGATCCTGAACGTTGCTAATCCCTCTTCCTCAGGCCAGTCCAGGGCAATGTACAGGTCCTCCTTGAGCGTGGTGCGAATCGACACCTCAGTTACATAGTCCTGGATATTCCAGTAAAAGTCCTTTTCTGGTCTCAGTGTACCGATGCGTGACTGTCCTCGATACACGCCCATGGTGGCCACGTATCGTTGCTTGCCGACCTCGTTCAGGACAGCCAGATCCTCGTACTTCAGGATATAGTCCTGCACGATGGCAACGTCTCCTTGCGCCAGTGCGACCACCCTTTCAGTTTTGTACAGGGATGATCCCGTGATGCCAATGGCTATCAGCAGGATAGCCAGGTGTACCAGAAGCCCGCCATAGCGGCGGCGATTGCTGCTGAATAGGCCAGTGAGAGCACGCAATGCACTTTCACTCCGCAGGCGGCTGCGTCTGATGGTGCAGCGAATCAACTCGCTCACGATGCTGGCTGCGGCGAGCATGATCAGCATAGAAGCGAGGAGAGCAAAAGGCTGGCGCACGCCCAACACAAAGAGGATAGAGCCCACCGCGACGGCCAATATGGCTGGGTACCGGATATGCCGCAGCAGTTTCTGCGGCGAAGACTTTCGCCAGCTCAGCAGAGGGCAAACGCCAATCAAGAAGACAATGACAAGGGCCAAAGGTGCAAAAACACGATTGTAGAAAGGACTTCCCAGGTACACCCGTATGCCCCACAGCATCTGAGCAATGTTGGGGAAGGCGATTCCCATAAAGATGGCAGCGCCCAGGCCCACAAGGAGCAAGTTGCTGAGGAGGAGGCCAGATTCACGCGACAGCAGTTGCCCCAGTTGCTGCTCGTCGTTCAACTTGTGGCGCTGCAGGTAGAAAAGAACGCCTGAGGCAGCTGTAACTGCTCCAATGAAGCCAAGCAGGTAGTAGGCGACAGGCTGGATTGTTCGGGAGAAGCCGTGCAGATCGGAGATGATGATGCCGCCCCTGGTCACGAGTGTAGCGAGAATACAGAGCAGAAAAGTGGCAATGGCCAGCAGGGCATTCCAGCGCTTGAACATGCCTCGGCGTTCCTGGGCCATCAACGAGTGGAGGTAAGCCGTGCCTGTGAGCCAGGGAACAAGAGAGGCGCTCTCCACCGGATCCCAGGACCAATAGCCTCCCCATCCCAGTTCCACGTAGGCCCACCAGGCGCCAACCAGGATGCCCAGTCCCAGGAAGAGCCAGGCCGCGATATTCCATCGCCTGATCCCCCGCAGCCAACTGGGCTCCACGCGCCCTGTGATCAAGGTGGCCATGGTAAAGGCGAATGGCACGCTGTAAACGGCGTAGCCCAGGAACAGGATGGGCGGATGGACAACCATACCAGGATTCTCCAACACAGGCAAGATACCAGCGCCTTCCAACGGTCGCGTGGGATACACAGTGAAAGGATTCTGCACCGTGACCAGCATCAAAGCAAAGAATGAGTGGATGATGGCGAGGGAGGTCAGCATGTATGGCCACAGGGCGGCAGGCCACTGACGCTTCTGCAGGATGACTGCGACCGTGATCGCGCTCAGGAGCAGCGACCAGAGAAGGAGGGACCCCTCCTGGCCTGCCCACAAGGCAGAGATGACGTACAGCGTGGACTGGTAGCTGCTGGTGTGAGCATAAACGTACTGCACCTGGAAATCTTGAGAGAGCAGCAGGTACAGAAGGATGGCCGTTGCGAGAGCGACGAGGCCCGCTGTGGCAACTAGACCATTCTCTGCGCTCTCTATCCACTGCGGCCGGCGCGAACGTGCTCCCCAAGCGGAGGCCAGCGCACAATACGCGGCGGTGAGCAAGGCCAGGGACAAGGCGGCGTAGCCAACGTCAGTCATCTGTTCCCCAGTTCTCCACCGCTAATTCGTTGCCGTCATGGTAGCTGCCGCTTCGTATTTGGAGGGACACTTGAGCAGCAGCTTGGTCGCTTCAAAGATGCCGTTGCGTTTGTACTTGCCTTCGACTACTGCCTGTGCGCCGTCGCGGAACATGTCCGGACGAGCACCTTTGTACGTGACCGGGAGAGTCTCCTCGCCGTCCACGAGGGTGAAACTGAGGGTCATCTCCCTGGGATCCCAGACGATTGAGTGGCCATCCACCGTACCGCCCACTCGTACGCCCCGCCCGTAGATGGAGGGGACACTGGCTTTCAGTTCACTGATAGTTAGAGCGTACACGGCTGTGCCCTGGGTACTGCTGACAATAAGATAGACAATGACCAGCACGATAACGACACCGCCAATGAGGAAGCGCCACTTTCTTGGTCCAGATGTGGGGCGGTCTTCCGCTACCATACAGCTTTGGATCCTCTCCTCAGGCTCACACATACTGTAGGTGCTGGATGGAATCTGTTCTCTGTGCTGAGCCGATTATACAGCACTGTTCCCTACCCCAGAAACTGGTTGCCCCACTGGTCTAGAACAGGCTCTCTATCTGCTGCGCGACAAAACCCCTGCTCACAGCGCCAACCTGGCGATGTCTTACCTGTCCTTGCCGATCGACGAAGAATGTGGTGGGCAGCGTGATGAGCCCAGCGCGGGCGACCTTGAACGCATTCACTGCTTCGTGCTTGGTGTCCCGCAGTATGGGGAAAGTCAGGCCGTACTCCTGGGCAAAGGCGATGATATCCGGAGGGCTATCGACTACATTGACAGCCAATATGACGACCCCCTGGTCGCGGTACTCCTGGTAGGCAGCCTCCAGGTCCGGCATCTCGATGCGACAAGGTGGACACCCGATGGCCCAGAAGTTGAGCACTATAATCTTGCCACGGTAATCGCTGAATCTCACCGGGTTTCCGTTCAGGTCATGAGCAGCAAAGTCTACTGTGGGCTGGGACTGGGTTGGCTGTGACTGGGAGGTACAGCCGACAATGGCCAACAAGATGAGTGTTACAGCCAATGCACGTAGTGTTGGTTTGCGTATCATCGCTTCGATAATGCTCCCTTTAACTTGTAGATGCGTCGCTGGCAGATAGCCCAATGCAACCCGCTGCGCGCTTGTGCGTATGGTTAATCAGAGCTACCTAGCTACCGGTGACGGTCCAAGGATACCGCTGGCATGACATGTTGAGCACGCTCAGTGCCTTGTTCGATATGTGGGGGCCCCTTTCGTTGATTCGTGCCAAGGTCTACAACTTGCAGGATATCTCGAAAGCGTCCATGAGTTCGTGGACGACACGTTCGCGCTCTGCGGCATCTTCGCTGCGAACGGCAGTTATCACGCAGTCCCGCAGATGCCTTTCCAAGATCAAGAGGGTGAGCTTCTCAAGTGCCCCCTGAATAGCCAGAGTCTGCCTGATGATGTCAATGCAGTACTGGTCGTCTTCGATCATGCGAATGACGCCACGAACATGCCCTTCAATGCTCTTCAAGCGGCGGAGGGCCTCAACTTGGTTTTCAGCCAGCATAGCAAACCTCCACCCCACCCCTACAGGGTAGGGATAGTCCAAACATATTATCGAGTGGTTCCCTGCTCTTGTCAAATCTGGGGTCTGGTGGTCCTGCAACTGCGTTGATATGAAAGCTGGCTCACTTTCTCACTGCGGAGGCCGACGATACAATTCGAGAAGCTCCGCATGGAGAGGGCATCAACACCAGCGAGGGAGACAACCGGAGTTTGCAGGAGCGGAAAAGTAGTGTACAATGCATCGTAAAGGAGACATGGATGACGGGACAGAGGAAGA
>Ga0209986_10002316_pt1 | contig 17482 bp, 9 predicted proteins | sample BlataG_FD_183168 | JGI IMG/M metagenome (GOLD analysis project Ga0209986, IMG submission 183168) | Deep subsurface microbial communities from Black Sea to uncover new lineages of life (NeLLi) - Black_00105 metaG (SPAdes) (version 2) | ecosystem: Environmental > Aquatic > Marine > Oceanic >...
ATCGAATTTTTATTTGCTAATTTACGACATTTTGTGTTCGCGACATGAAAGCCTTAACTAACTGATATCCTGAGAGGGGCCTGACTTTCAGCTTCCCTGGCTTTTTGAGAACGATTGAATTTGCAGCGCCGGATATGATTTTAGGGTTTATCTCAAAATTTGCAATTACATTCTTCTCTTCAATCTTCTGCTCAGTTTCTCTATTGCTTCTTCAATGGATTCATCCGGTTTGATGATGTTGTCTTTTCCCCAGAAATCAGGATCTTCAAACTGGCTTACCTGTTCTGCCAGTACATCTGAATACCTGGATGATTCACTGTACTTAAATTTTCTGACATTCTCCTTTTCCACATCGGTTACAGCCATCTCGCTCATGAGCTCATATTTTGAGCTGAAGAGTTTCTTTTTCCAGCGGCACCTGAAGTTAAGTTCCGAACGTACATAGGAAAGGTACCAGGTATCCTCATGCATCCTGTACTTTATAAGGTAGTTGGCAGACTCAATATCCACTTTCATAGAAGTGGGTTTCCGCCTGATGAATAGTTCGGTTACTTCGCTAACCTTGTCTTCGTCCAGGTTGAAATCAATGCCGATAATTGCCAGGTTTTCGGTATCCAGGAATATCTTGCCTTCGTATATGGGATCCTGAATATATTCCTTCGGCTCAAATTTAATGATCATGGACTGCCTGTCCTGCACCGAGGTCATGCCTCCATAGGTATAGTTATACATTCCCATATAATCCTTTGACAGGATCTCGCCGGGATGCTTGGCAATGTCGAGCATCAGGCTGATGAAGGGCCCGCCCTGCAGTTTAACGATGACCGTATCCATCTTCTTTACATCCTGGCTTTTGCGCCCCTTGTAAATCCGGGTACGGTCCGTCCCGGAGATTTTCTTATAACCGGCTTTATATATATCAAGCACGGCTTCAGCCACAACGACATAATTCCGGTTCTGCTTGATGGTTTCCCTGTAGAATGCTTTGAGCATAACAGGTTCTGCAGAATAATTCTCAGGGATGTTTTCGATGGCTCTCAAAAGTAATTCCTCCGGGTCTCCGTACAAGACCGTAACCTCTTCGATGGGTATGGCTGAGGCAGCAAGCATGATCTCCTTCCCATTCTCCTTAAGCTCAGCCAGTTCGATGGTTGTGGACCAGTACCCTATGTGGGTAATCTCAAGTTCCTCTATGTTCCAGTCCGCCGGGACCTTGATCAGGAACTCCCCGTCCGCATTGGTCACGGTTCCAATATTGGTACCCTTCAGTACCACATTTGCAAAAACGATGGGTTTCTTGGTTTTGCTGTCCAGTATCTTTCCGGTGTATGATTTATAGGAAAGAGTGTCCTGGGAATAGGCTACCGATGCATAGGCAAGCGACAGTAGCAATACAAACAGGAATGCTATGATCAGTGGATTCCCTTTGCGCTTTTGAGATGTTTTTGTTTTCATTTTTTTGAGTATTTTTTGGTTATTTACTGTATCTATGATGCACGGGAACGGATATAGCAGGTATCAAATAGGAAAACCCAATCAAGAGTGTTCTGTTGCCACATGTAAAAAGAAAAGGCCATCATATCTGGCAGATCCCACTGATTTGACGGCCCTAACTTGAATATTATTCAGTGGTTAATAACCTGGATTCTGAATAAGCTGTGTGTTTTTATTCATCTCGTCCCGCATGATGGGGAAGAAATATGCCTTGTCCAGCCAGGCACGGGCGTCACCGCCGAGTTCCTTTTCAGCAAAGATGGGAGCACCCCAGGTACTTCCGTCAGCCTGCCGGTAATTGGTGGCAGGTTGATCGGTTTCGTAGCGCACATCCACCGCGTGTGTCTGATGGTATGCATCCGGTCCGATCACCCAGCGACGCACATCCCAGAAACGCTGATCTTCATAGGCCATTTCAATCCGGCGCTCATGACGGTAGCGCTGGCGCAAGGCATCCCCGGATTCATCAATATCAGGCTGGCCTGCCCGTTTCCGGATCATGTTAATGTAGGTGCGTGCTTCTGCTTCATCACCCGTTTCAATGCATGCCTCGGCGTAATTCAGCAACACTTCAGCATAGCGGAAATGGCGGAATGGCACATCCTGCTTCACATATTGCGGATCGATGGTAGGATCCACGAACTTTCTGACATAGTAACCGGATTTGCCACCATTCCAGTCTTCAATTGGACCGCTGCGGGTATCCATTCCAGAAACGATCACGGTACCACTCATATCATAGACATGCCCAACCTGGATCTTGCTCCATGGGTCAAAGCCAAGAGCATCCGATGGACGTGTTCTCCATGGGGTGCCTTCATACAGAACGGTGGCATAGAACCTTGCATCCCGGTTGGTATAGGGTGAAGCTTTGTGGGTTGGGTTGCTCCAGTCGAAACTGGAACCATCCTTCATCTCATAATCATCCACCAGTTCCCCCAATGGGACATTATTACCCCAGTTATGATATCCATTGGGTCCGCAATAAAGTGCCGGGTTGTAACCGTCCCAGTTCTCATCAGTTTTCGGGGTGAAATATTGCAGAAGAATGTCCTCATCTTCATAGCCATAAGAAATGAAGTAATCAACAAAATTCTGTGCTATAGAATCGCCCGGAGCAGGATTGGGCTTGTATAAATCATAGATTCCAAGGTCAATAACTGCTTTTGCTGCATTTTTTGCAGCCTGCCACCTTGTATTCTGGTTGCCACTGGTATAACCCAACAGTTCCGGATTACTGAATCCGGGAGCGTAGGTTGACATATCATGATGCAGGTCACTGGCGGCATAGAGTAATGTTCTTGCTTTCAGATGCAGAGCAGCGCCTTTGGTGGCCCGCCCGGCATTTGAGCCCTCAAAGTCCTCCCCAAGTAAGGATGCAGCCATATCAAGGTCTGCAACAATAAAATCTATGGTCGCACCATAGGTACTCCTCGGAGTTTCAAAATCATCACTCAACCCGAATGGCTCTGTAATCAAGGGAACTCCACCATACAAGGCTGCCAGGTAGTGATAGGTATAAGCCCGGAGGAAATATACCTCCCCGGTCATTCTGTCGATTATATCGTCATACTGCTCATCAAATTCAGCATCTTTCATTTTATCAAAGAAGATATTGCACGCCCGAACATTGCTGAACAGGGGACCCCAGCGAAAATGCAGGGTATGAGGGGTTGCCCAGCTTACTTCCCAGCCCATTAATCCATCGGATGTTATGAGACATTTATTGAAGTTGGTCACATCCCAGTCCGGGGTAAAGTGTGACTCATCAACATAGTCGGAAAGCCGCTCAATTGAAAAGGGTAAACCCAGTGCACCCCTGTAAATGTTATTTACAAAGGTCTCGATCAGTGCAGGGTCACTCCAGACCGCAGCATCCGAATAGTCGGACAGTGGATCAAGCTGTAGAAAATCCTTCTGGCATGAATTGGTCAAACCAACCACCAGAAACAGTATCAAGATTTTATATATTTTTTTCATAATCTAATATTTTAAAAGGTTAGTGTCAGTCCAAGGTTCACAATCCGCTGTAACGGATAAGCCTGTCCTGAGGTAAGTTCCGGATCGATCAGTTTTACTTTATCAAACGTGAGCAGGTTCAATCCGTTGGCATAGATCCGTAAACCTTCAATACCCATATTGGTAAGGATGTTTGTTGGAAGATTATAACCGATCTCAAAATTCTTCAGCCGTATGTAGTTAGTGTTGTGGAGCCAGAAGGTATTATCCTGGCTTCTCCAGTATTCATTGTCACGGTTCCATGCCCTTGGGTAATCGGAACTTGGACTGGATGGTGTCCACCGGTTGGCGGCATACTCTTCATAATAGTTTCCGATCTCACCTGATTCAGGATCGATATAGGCTACAGCCCCTGCAGTTCCCTGGAAGAGGATGGAGAAATCGAAGTTTTTATAATAGAAGTTTGCTGATAATCCTCCTGTATAACGTGGCAGACCGCTTTTCTCATTACGAACCCTGTCCAGGCCATCAATAACCCCATCATCATTTACGTCTTCAAAGATTACATCACCGGCTTGGGCACCTGCCCAGTGTGGATAAGCATCCACGGCTGCCTGGTCTTCAAATATACCTATAGCTTTGTAATACAACGAGGATCCCATAGGTCGTCCGGTAGACTGCTGGTAATCTGGTATACCCGGAGTTTCGTCCCAGAAAACAATCTCATTTTTGGCATAACTTCCGTTCAGTGCAATATCATACCTTAAACCTCCCGATGTCCCTCTGAATCCGAGCACAAACTCAAATCCCTGGTTGGCTACCTTGCCGATATTTTCCGGAGGCAGGGATAAGCCGGCACTGGCAGGTACGGAAGCACTCCGTCTCCAGAGAATATTCGTCCTAAGGTTATTGAAGTATTCTGCTTCCAGGGTCATTCGGGAGTTGAAGAATACGGAGTTGAAACCGATGTTAAACTGGTTGGCTACCTCCCAGGTTACATCCGGGTTAGGGATCGCCTGTTCATAGAGCACCTTGTTTTCGTTGCCCACATCAAATACATAATACCTGTTAGAGAATCCATATAGGGTAAGGTATTTATACGGTTGTAACTGACCATCGTAATAAATCCGGTCGTTTCCGGTTTGTCCCCAGGAACCCCGTATCTTAAAGTCGTCGAAGAAACCGATATTATCACTCCAGAAACCTTCTTCGGAGATGCGCCATCCCAGTGATATCCCCGGGAAGAAACCATACTGGTCATCAAACATATAGGAACCATCATAGCGCATCACCAGTTCGGCAAGATATTTCTGCCCGTAGCTGTAGTTGAAACGACCAAAATAACTTCTGCGCGCAAACTGTGAAGCGGACCCGTCATTGGACATGTACTCGTCTGTGGCACCCGCAAAAAGCTCATCAATATCACTTGCTACGTAATTTTTCCTGAAGGCGTTCATCCAGTTATCAAGTCCTTTCTGACTTTCAGTTCCTGCCATTACCTTGAAATTGTTATTTGCAACAGCATGTTCGTATGTCACATAAGCGTTATAGGTCAATTTATATGCATCTGTAGCGTTCTGTGTTAACTGGGGTGCATCAAGTCCCCGTTTTCCACTAATGGTTTGAGGATCGGTCATGGATCCATCCCATGAATAGAGATACCATGGAGTTTCAAATTGCTTGCGGTAACGCATATGTTTATCATAGGAGAAATTGCCCTGAACGGAAAGCCCTTCTATCCAGGGAATTTTCACATCTAGCCTGAGATTGGTCTGAAGGTGATAGTTCCTGTCATCGTCATAACCTGTGGCATCCGTAGTGGTAACCGCGGGATTATGCCCATATTCAATATCCGGTCCCGGATCACCGTTGGGCCAGAAAGCAGGCATATTGGGTTTCCCGCGCATCAGCATCCTGAAGCTGTCCCACTGGCTCACTGTGGGGAAATGCCTGTTTTCTGATCTTCCTGCAACATCAAAGGAAAGATCGATATTATCTGTTATTTGCCCATCAATGTTGCTTCGGAAATCCTGCTGGGAATAATAGGTGGCACTGTTATAGTAGACTGCATCCTGAAATTTGTTTCCCAATGAAAGGAAATATTTTAATCTCTCACTACCTCCTGAAATGGATACGTTCTCATAGTGCTGCATGGTCCATGGTTTGAATACTTCATCGAACCAATCTGTATTAGGGTGTCCCCAGGGATCGGATCCGTCCCTGTATGCCTGGATATCCGCTTCGGAATAAACCTGGTTCAATCCCGAGCCGGGATCGTTGTAATAAGCAATCTCATTCAGCATGGTGGAATAGGTGGCAGCATCAGCCATGTCTGGTATCACGGTTGGTTGCTGGGCACCCATATTCATATCAATAGTGATCGTCGGTTTTCCCACTTTACCACGCTTGGTTGTGATCAGGATTACCCCGTTGGCAGCCTGTGTGCCGTAAATAGCAGCTGAAGCGTCTTTCAACACTGTAAAGCTCTTAATTACAGCCGGGTCAAGCCGGTCCAGAGTCCGGTTGGGAATTCCGTCAATAACGATCAACGGGTTGTTATCTCCCAGTGTATTTGCACCGCGTATTCTGAGGGTGGCTCCGTCATAACCCGGTTCACCGCTCCTGTTGTATGCAAACAGACCGGGAACACGACCCACCAGTGTATTACTGAAGTTGGTGGAGGGGGATTGCTTGAGTTCAGCACCCATTACGGCACTAACCGAACCTGTAATTGTGGCCCTGCTGGCAGTACCATAACCTGTCACCACAACTTCATCGAGTCGTGCATAATCGGGTTCCATAACAACATCAATTACATTTGATGTACCCACACAGGGACTTCCTGGGTCGACATACCAACAAAAGAAAAAACTAAAGTGGCTCCCTCAGGTACAGTAATGGAAAAATTTCCATCAAGATCTGTAACAGTCCCCTTGAGAGTTCCTCTCTGCAAAACAGTAGTACCCGGAAGTGAGCGACCGTCCTCAGAACTGGTCACAGTACCGGTGATCTGCCTGTCTTGCGCTTTCGCTATTTGTATCCCCATTCCAATGAAAAATACAAATAGCAGAAAAATTGTCTTCAACCCACATAAATTTGGGCCAGTTTTCTTTTTCATAAGGTTTTGTTTTTAAGGTTAATAATAATTAAAATAGTGATCTATTTTGTTTAAATGAAGGCTCACAAGTGAACCTGGAAAAAATAAATAGTAACTTTTGGATTCTATCATAGGCAGTATGATTTAGTTATGAATATTTGATTTCGAATATTAGCAAAAATGCTAAAACACACATAAAATATTAATTGTATTTTTTACATGTAAGTGTAAATTTAACACCTTTCCAAACAAAAACGAATAGATTTTGAGTAAAAGAAGAATGGTTGGCGATTATTTAGACTCATTCTAATGAGAAGCAAACGAAAAGTCCGGCAATTGTCAATGTACACAGACTTGCTTAACTGCTAAACCAGTGGTGTTAAGATTCTGAATAAATCCGGGAAGTGCGATTTCCGGAAATCTTACCTTAACCTTTTATATTTTAGCCTGTATAATTCATAAACTTTTACAATATTGTTGTAAACTGCTTTGTATAAGCTAAATAGTAACAATTGTACAAAAAACTTTGTTTAATAGCGAAAAATGAAAATGCATATATTCAGTGGATTTTTCATTTCTCATGAATAATGCAAGCTAAATAACAATTTTTTTAATTTTTAATTTCTAATTTCTAATTGTTTGTAGCCAACTTTAAAATTGACCATCTTGGTCTCCTTAGGAAATATTGGAAGAAATAGCTGCATATCGAGTTTTTATTTGTTATTTTACGATATTTTATGTTTCCGACATGAAAGCCTTAACTAACTGCTATCATGAGAGGGGATCAGGAGATCTGAATTTTGATAAAATAAGAAAATTATGGTTCATCCGAGAAATGCGTAGTTAAAAAAGCAAATGCATTATAATTGGAAGATGAGAATAAATTGATAAATAGCATAACTTTAATTACTTGAAAAAGAACACCATCGGTGTTCGATTATTGTAGAATAAAACCAATTAATAAGAGATCCAGCAACTCTATCGGAGTTGGATTATTTTTTTAAGGCAATAGTTATGAAATCAGGAACATACACACAGTTTTAAAGTTGATTATAATCCTGATTTCCTTTTTGATTTCTTTGAATAGGAATGTGAAATAATATTAATAATCAAACTCCGATGGAGTTTTAAATTTATTTATATTGCGGTCTTACTACAATAATCCAAGACCGATGGTCTTGTTTTTGGATAGCAACTTAAATATTGAGAGAACTAATATTTACCTATGCATTATCCGGATGAACCAAAATTATTAACAGATGAAAAACTTAATAAAAATAAGTATTGTCTTTGTTGCTGCGCTGTTTTGTTTTAGCCAATGTTCAAATATACCCAAATCGGCAAGGATAACTAAAAATTTTGGTGAAGGGTGGAAATTTACTCCTGGAGATATTAACGATGCACAAAATGTGACCTTTGATGATTCCGGCTGGCGACAGTTAAACCTGCCACATGACTGGAGTATAGAAGGGAAATTCAATAAAGATAATCCGGCTACCCCGGGAGGAGGTGCATTACCAGGTGGCATTGGCTGGTACCGTAAAGCTTTTTCCCTTTCCGAATCGAATAAAGACAAGTTGGTATTTATTGATTTTGACGGAATATATTGTAATAGTGAGGTTTGGATAAATGGTCATTACCTGGGCTTACGTCCTTATGGGTATATTTCTTTCAGGTATGAATTGACCCCTTATTTGAATTATGGTGAGAAAACAAATGTGATTGCTGTCAAAGTTGATAATTCAAAACAACCTAACTCAAGATGGTATTCCGGCTCCGGAATTTATCGAAATGTGTGGTTGGTCATTACAAATAAAACCCATATCGACCATTGGGGAACCTATATTACCACACCGGAAGTTACTGCACAAGCTGCAAAAGTCAGGATAAAAACAACGATCAAAAACCAACAGGAAAACGAACAACCTGTTACATTGCAGACAATGGTTTATGATGCAACGGGTAAAAAGGTTGCCACTTCATCTACCGAAGTTAATATCAGCAAGGGTTCTGTAACTGAAGTTGAACAGGAAATGAAAGTAACCGATCCGGTACTTTGGTCTGATGAGAGTCCATATTTATATAAGGCTGTTTCTTATGTGAAACGTGATGGGAAAATTTGCGATAATTATGAAACAACATTTGGTATCAGGTACTTTACTTTTGATAAAGATAAAGGATTCTTCCTGAACGATAAGTATGTTAAAATCAAAGGGGTTTGTAATCACCACGATTTGGGTTGCCTGGGATCTGCTGTAAATACCCGTGCTATTGAACGCCAGCTTCAGATTCTTAAAAAAATGGGATGTAACGGAATCCGTACTTCTCATAATCCTCCTGCTCCGGAATTATTAGACCTCTGCGATAAAATGGGATTTATTGTTATGGATGAAGCCTTTGATATGTGGGAAAACCAAAAAACAAAATATGACTATCATCTATTTTTTGATCAATGGTACAAAAGGGATTTAGAGGATATGGTGCTTCGTGACAGGAACCATCCAAGTGTCATTATGTGGAGTATTGGCAATGAAATCCGGGAACAATGGGATCCTAAAGGAGATTCTCTGGCAAAGCAATTATCAGGGATCATCAAAAAGCTTGATACTACGCGTCTTGTCACATCTGCTTGTAATCGTCCGGGGCCTGAGAATTTTATTATTCAATCAGGAGCACTTGACATAATCGGACAAAATTACGGAATACAGTATTGGATGAAGTTTCCCGAGGTGTTTCCCGGAAAGAAATTTATTGCTTCCGAAACGACATCAGCAATAGCGACACGCGGTCATTACGATATGCCATCAGATACCATCCGGCGGTGGCCTTCACGTGAATTGATAGCGAAAATCATGAAGCTGATGAAAGAAAATGATGAAGTTGATTTCGCGGAGCTTTTTGCCCAAAATAAAGGATTAATGAATGCTGATTTTACCTGTTCTGCTTATGATAACTGTAGTGTGCCATGGGGATCTACTCACGAGGAAACCTGGAAAATCGTCAAAAAATATGATTTTATTTCCGGAATGTTTATCTGGACAGGTTTTGATTATCTTGGTGAGCCTACTCCTTACCCCTGGCCCGCAAGGAGTTCTTATTTCGGAATAATTGACCTTACCGGTTTTCCCAAGGATGCATATTATATGTACCAAAGCGAATGGACAAATACCGATGTTTTACATATATTTCCGCATTGGAATTGGGAAAAAGGTGATACGGTCGATGTTTGGGCTTATACCAATTGCGGGGAAGCGGAGTTGTTTCTTAATGATAAATCATTGGGAACTAAAACCAAACAGGGTGATGAATTACACCTGATTTGGAGAATCCCGTTTGTTCCGGGAACCTTAAAGGCAATAGGACGTACTGATGGTAAAGAAATTATGACCACTGAAGTTAAAACAGCCGGACCTCCTGCTAAAATAATACTGGAAGCAGACCGTTCCCGGATACATGCTGATGGAAAAGATCTTTCATTTGTGACCGTTACCATTGTAGATAAAGATGGTACCATGGTCCCTGATGCAGATAACCTGGTCAGATTTAAAATTGATGGTAATGTTACAATAGCAGGAGTTGATAATGGCAGCCAGATAAGCCATGAACCATTTAAAGCTGATTATCGAAAAACTTTTAACGGGAAATGTCTTGTTGTCCTGCAGCCTTCTAAAAAATCCGGGCAGGCTACCATTACCACTACATCTGAAGGTTTGGATGGGGCTACAGTTACTATTGAGATGAAATAAAACCTAAAAATAGAAAAATGAACCAAAAAATTAAACTATTCGCATTTCTAATGATGGTTTCCACATTCATACCATGCCTTGCACAGGAAGACTTTCCTGCTGATCTGGAAAACCCGAAGATGTTTAACCAGAACAAGGAAGAGCCTCATGCCACCTTACTGCCTTTTGATAACCCGGAAGGGGTTATAGAGAACGATTGGGAAAAATCCCCGTACTATCAGTCGCTAAACGGCACCTGGAAATTCAATTGGGTAAGAAAACCGGCAGACCGCCCAAAAGAATTTTATAAACCTGAATTCAACGTCGATGACTGGGATAATATTCCTGTTCCTTCAAACTGGGAATTGCAGGGATATGGAATACCCATTTATGTCAACATACAATACGAATGGACACGTGATCCTCAACCACCCAAAGTACCCCACGATTATAATCCTGTCGGTTCATACCGGAGAAATTTCACCTTACCTGAAGGCTGGAAAGACCGGCAGGTATTCATTCACTTTGGAGCTGTAAAATCTGCTATGTATATCTGGATAAACGGTCAAAAAGTTGGATTCAGTCAGGGCTCAAAAACCCCTGCCGAGTGGGATATTACACACTATTTGAATCCTGAGGGGGAAAATGTTCTTGCCGTGCAGGTTTACCGCTGGTCAGATGGCTCGTACCTCGAATGCCAGGATTTCTGGAGAATAAGCGGAATTGAGAGGGATGTTTATCTTTTTTCCACACCCAGTATCCATATCAGGGACTTTTTCGCCCTGGCTGATCTGGATGAAACCTATATAAACGGAAAACTAAATGTAACTGCTGAGATAAAGCAATATGATCCGGAACTTAAAGCAAAAAATTATTTTCTGGATATAAAACTGTTCGACGAGAACATGAAACTTCTATTCGAAGAAGAGAAACCTATTGAATTGAACAACGAACAAACAACAATCCGGGTTTTTAAAAAGGATATTGAAAACCCCAAAAAATGGACAGCCGAAACACCTGCCCTCTATTCCCTGGTTCTTCAAATTAAGGATACAAACAAGAATGTACTTGAAGCAGTGGGATGTAAAATTGGGTTCAGGAAAGTAGAAATTAAAAACGGACAATTACTGGTTAACGGTAAAGCTGTTCTTTTCAAGGGAGTCGACCGTCATGAGCATGATCAATATACCGGGCATGTCGTATCGGAAGAGTCCATGCTGCAGGATATTCGTTTGTTCAAACAAAACAATATTAATGCCGTACGAACCAGCCACTACCCGAATGATCCGAAATGGTACGAGTTATGCGACCAGTACGGCATCTATGTTATAGACGAAGCTAACATAGAATCCCATGGAATGGGATATGGTGAAAGAAGCCTGGCTAAAGATACCACCTGGAAAGAAGCACATGTTGACCGAATTAAACGGATGGTTGAAAGGGATAAAAATCATCCTTCCGTTGTCATCTGGTCTATGGGAAATGAAGCTGGAGATGGAGTTAATTTTGCCGCCGGTTACAAATGGATCCATGAGCGGGATAAATCAAGACCCGTCCATTACGAACGGGCAGGATTAGGTCCAAATACCGATATCTATTGTCCTATGTATGCCCGGATCGAACACCTTGAAAAATATGCCGGCGAAAAACAGGAAAAACCGCTCATTATGTGTGAATATGCCCATGCCATGGGTAACAGTACAGGAAACCTTCAGGATTACTGGGACGTAATTGAAAAATATGATCATCTTCAGGGAGGTTTTATCTGGGATTGGGTCGATCAGGGCCTGATCAAAAAGAATGAAAAAGGTGAAGAATACTGGGCATATGGTGGCGACTATGGACCAGGGGATGTACCGAGTGATCAAAACTTTTGTCTCAACGGACTTGTAAATCCTGATCGCACTCCGCATCCGGGTTTGTTTGAAGTAAAGAAAGTATATCAATATGTCGGTATCCGGCCGGAGCATATTGAAAATGGAAAAGTAAGGATTACAAACAAATACCACTTTATTAACATCAACGATCTGAATTTCAACTGGGCGATTATGGCTGATGATAAAGCCGTTGCACAGGGTACGATTTCAGATATCAATATTCCACCCGGTGAAAGTAAAGTGGTAACCATTCCCATTCCCAAAGAACCGGTGAAACCCGGTGTAGAGTATTTTCTGAATTTCAGTGTTACCACGACCGTGGAAAAACCGTTAGTATCCAAAGGATATGAGATAGCAAGTGAACAGATTAAACTGCCTTTCTATGAAAAAATGGAAAAAACAGGTATCACAACCCTTCCATCTCTTAATTTGAAAGACAGTAAAGAAAGATTGGTGATAAAAGGTGAAAACTTTCTGATCAGTTTCAACAAAACAACCGGGGATATAGACTCATGGCAATTCAGAGAAAATGAATTGATAGAAAAAGGTCCGGAACCCAATTTCTGGCGGGCTACTACCGACAATGACTTTGGCTTCAGGATGCCAAAAATAATGAGCGTATGGCAAAATGCCGGTAAAAACCGGGCAGTAAAGAATTTTGCCGTGAAAGAAACCGCCTCAAATCAAGTAAGTGTAAGAGTTGATTATGATCTTCCGGATGTTGAGTCGAAACACCAGGTAGAATACATTGTATTGGGAAATGGTGATGTAATCATAAGCAATACATTCACACCCGGTAAAGAAGAATTGCCTGATATTCCAAGAATTGGAATGACGATGAGAATTCCTGAGAAATTCAACCAGGTAAAATGGTATGGACGCGGACCGTACGAAAATTACCAGGACCGGAAAACATCGGCTTTTGTAGGGGTATATGAAAGTATGGTTAAAAAACTATACTATCCTTACATCAGTCCACAGGAAAACGGCAACCGGACCGATACCCGGTGGATCAGTTTTACCAATAACGAAGGAAACGGACTAATGGCAACAGGTATGCCGTATTTAAGCTGGTCTGCCCTTCCCTATACCATTGAAGACCTTACACAGGAATCCAGGGGAACCAGACATGCTTATGAGCTGAAGGAAAGAGACTTCATCTCTATAAACCTGGATTACAAGCAGATGGGTGTTGGCGGGGATAATTCCTGGGGAGCCAGACCTCATGAACAATATCGTCTAAAACCTCAGGAATATAGTTATACGTTCAGGCTGAGTCCAATTTTAAAAGACGAAAATCCTGTGGATAAAAGTAAGGTATTTTATAAACTAAAATAAAAAAAAGACGGAGCTGTTTAAAATGTAATATCCTTCGTGTCAGGTGGAAACACCTGACACCATTTTAAGTAAGGTATTTTATAACATAAAGTAGAATAAAAGTGATGATGTCCAAAAAGTAAAATTTTGAAGATAAACCGCAATGTTCGCAAAGGCTTGTCCCGACGAATGGAGGGATCCACGCAAAGCACGCAAGGATAACTTAATTGAAGATCAGCCACATAGCGAACTTTGCGCAGTTCCTTCCTTTGTCAGGACAGGCTTTGCGTTCTTAGCGGTAAAACAAAATAAATAAAAACTTTACTTTTGAGACGGCCTCTTTTTCAACCAACAAATGGATAGTTTTCATTTATTAATCCTTCTTTTTTCATAGTAATCCAGAATTCTTCAGGCATCTCAGCCTGAACCAATTCTGCATTTTGCCGCACTCTATCTGGTTTACTCGTATTAAGTGCAATGCTTATTACTCCCGGAGGCGACATACCAAACTGTACACATGCTTCTGCCGGTTTTACCTGGAATTCATCGCATGTTTTGTAGAATTTATTCCTCCATTCAAACAGCTCTTTATCATCAGGAGAGGCAGGATCGATTCTCCTGTAATCGAAAAAGTTTCCACCGGTAAGGAAGCCCGCATGAAAAACAGCTGAATTTATTATCGCAATGTTTTTTTGTGTGAGATCTTTTATTAAATCCAGTAACTCTTGAGGGTGACTCATAACCGTAAAGCTGACAGCAAACATCACCCAGTCGAAATTGACATGTTCCGTCAATTTCTGTATTACCCGCCAGTCTTTTGCACCCACTCCAATTGCACCAACCTCATCTTTTCCTTTTAGCTCCTCCAGCGCCTCATATGCACTTAGTATGTCAACAAACCGCTTTTGCCGGTTTTTTTCTGTGGTCGCTTCGCTTAAATATTCATCAGGATCATGTACAGATACCATCTCAGTTTTATAATCTCCATCCAGAAGCTCACGCCCTTGTTCCCAACATTCAAGTATGCCTTTATAATTGATCTTCTGAATAGCATCATGTTTCAAATTCACCCATATACCCGGTTCAAATAATGGTTCCGGTGTTTTCAGTTCGGTCCGGAACCAACCCAGTTTATTGCTGATGAGAATTTGATCAGGTTGAACACCCAGTTTTTTTAATCCCTTGCCAATGACCTCCAATGCAAGTCCTGCACCGTATTTACCGGCGGTATCAATCACTACCGGTGGTTCAACCCATTCGAACCACTCGCTCATTATTGATAACTTAATGTTTTCTTCCAATGCCCCGTACAGATTACCCAGGCAACTTGTTCCGAAAATGATTGGAGGTGTAAATAAACTTGTTTTACCCAGTTGGGATTTTGTTTTTAGTTTTTCCATTGTGATGAATTTGGACTGATTAATTCATAGATTTTTTATTTATTGACTACCAGCCTGCCCCGTGAAATGATAGTTATGATACACCCTCTAAGTCATTTTACTTTTTCATTCCTTTACCGGGATGCCGTAGAAGTGCATACAATTTCCACCAAATATTTTTTCCTGAACGCTTTCCGGGTATTGTTTAAAATAATTAACAACCACACCCATGACCGTTTCATATTTTCCAGACAGAGTACATACAGGCCAGTCGCTTCCTATCATCAACCTGTCTTCGCCAAAAGCATTAAAAACAATATCCAGATATGGATGTATTTCTTCCGGTTTCCATTTTTTCCAGTCTGCTTCGGTTACCATCCCTGAAACTTTACAATACACATTCGGAAACTGTGCAAGCATCCGGATATCCTCTTCCCATGGTAAGAAAACCTGGTCTTTTATTAAAGGTTTGGCAATATGATCCACGACAAAGTGTTGATCGGGAAATTTCTCCACAAATTCAACTGTGGCTGGCAAATGTTTTGGAAAGATCAGGATATCATAGGTCAATCCATATTTTTTCAACAGGCTGATCCCATATTGAAAATCTTCTCTTAAAATAAAACGGTCATCAGGTTCATCATGTACCACGTGCCTTACACCAACAAGCGTGGGGTTTGAAGAAAAGTCCATGAGCTGTCCTTCAATTTTATCCGAACAAAGATCAACCCAGCCGACCACTCCCAGTATGCGGTCTTCTTTTGAGGCTAATTCAAGCAACCATAGGGTTTCTTCAAGGGTTTGCCTTGCCTGGACGGAAACCGAACCCTGAAAACCAATTTTATCCTGTTCTTTCCATAACTGTTCAGAAGTAAAATTCCTCCGGAGAACATTCATTCTTTCATCAATCCAATTGTAATCCTTTTGATTATAAATCCAAAAATGCTGATGAGAATCGATTTTCATGGTTTTCTGTAAATATTATTTTTTATCCATCTGACCCCGCCTGGCGGGGGCGGACCGGCCTATCTTTCACGATCCGTCCGCACGTTTTCAAACGGTCCGACGGATGGTTGAAATATTAATCAAGTTACAATTCCACCATAGCTTTTATAACCCCGCTATCAGGCTTCAGCCAATTTTCAAATTCGCCGGTTAATTTGTCAAATGAAACACGGTGTGTAATGTAATTCTGAACTTTTATTTTTCCTTCTTTCATGGAATTTATCACATGTTCAAAATCCTCCCGGGTAGCATTTCTGCTGCTCATCAGGGTGGTTTCCCGTTTATGGAATTCCGGATGATTAAAGCAGATATCACCTTTCTGAATTCCAACCATTACATACCTTCCCCCGTGCGCCAGGTATCCAAAACCATTCATAATGGCATGTGCATTTCCGGTTGCATCAATCACCACTGTAGGCCAGTCACCCTGGGTTATCTCCCTGATTTTTTCTTCAGGTGATTCAGTAGCATGTACAATAAAATCAACACCCAGCACATCCCTGCAAAAATTGAGTCTTTCTTTAATAACATCCATGCCTATCACTTTAGCACCTGCAATCTTTGAAAATTCCATAACTCCCATACCAATTGGACCACTGCCTGTAACCAATACAAATTCACCCGGTTCCACTGCAGCCAACCTGACCGCATGCGCCCCGATCGCAAGAGGTTCAACCAGGGCCAGTTCTTCATAGCCTAACCCCTTTCCACGTATAAGAGCATGAACCGGCACGGAGAGGTACTCAACCATTCCCCCGTCGATATGAACACCGACTCCCCGGATATTCACACAACAGTTTGGTTTACCTCTTCTGCAGGCAATGCATTCACCACAGGGATAATAGGGAATAAAAGTAACAGGATCACCAATCCTGAAACCCGGAGTATCCTTCTCTATTTCAGCGATCTCTCCCGATAATTCATGACCCAGTACACGGGGGTAAGAAAAAAAGGGTTGGGTGCCTTTATATGCATGGATATCCGTACCACAAATTCCAATCCGCTTAATCTTGATAATTGCAGCACCTTTGGTCAGTTCAGGCTTGCTAATATCCTGTATCTCCAACTTTCCGGGTTCCTTACATACAATACATTTCATATAAAAATGGTCTTAAACTTTTTTTTACACTTCCGAATTCCCGAAGCTCCATAGCTCCGAAGGAGTCCCTTTGGTAGAGTCCCTATGGGAGAATCCCTTCGGAAGAATGCCAACGAAAATAGACACGGAAGAAATATTAAGTTCTTTTTTAGTTAATAATTTAAAGACCACAATTATACGAAAAAGTTAAATACAAATGCGATTGGCAGAGATCTCATTTTTTTTTTATTTTTGTTGTTCAAATTAGTAACCCAAATTACCATTAATAAGTGGTGGCTTTAATTTATATGTATCGGAATTTACTCACTTCGTTCATGAGATCGTCACGCTAAAAGCGTGACTAAGTTCAAAAACATAATCTGATATACAATTAGTTATGCCTCTTTCTAATTGCCTTGTAATTTTTTAGGCTAAGGCTAAGGCTAAGGCTAAGGTTTTTTATTTATCAGATATAAAGTTTTATCATATTTTACCTTATTATTTAATCTCAAGGTATTCTTCTATTTATTACGTATCGGAATTTCAAAATT
>Ga0209986_10002317_pt1 | contig 17480 bp, 14 predicted proteins | sample BlataG_FD_183168 | JGI IMG/M metagenome (GOLD analysis project Ga0209986, IMG submission 183168) | Deep subsurface microbial communities from Black Sea to uncover new lineages of life (NeLLi) - Black_00105 metaG (SPAdes) (version 2) | ecosystem: Environmental > Aquatic > Marine > Oceanic >...
ATTGTTCGGCTGCCTTGCTCACAAGGGGGCAGGCTTTCGGGATGCTCAAACCTTCATGCCTGCCTCCTTGGAGAGCTTGGTTATTTTTCAAGGGTCAATTTCTTACCTCGTTAATTCGTCTACCCTTATATCATTGGTCTAAATACCTTGCAAATTCCCCTCACCTTAACGGCAATATATCGGGGTAAATAACAGTGCCGAGGATGGGCGCACCGGCTTCGGCAAGGGGAGCCGAGAGATTAAGCGGTGTTTGACCGCCGAATTGCACAATGATCCCCGAAGGCTCTTCGGTTTCCACAATATTCAGGACGTCTTCTTTTGTAAGGGGCTCAAAGTAAAGCTTGTCAGAGGTGTCATAGTCGGTGCTTACCGTTTCGGGGTTACTGTTGACCATGATGCTCTCAACGCCCTCTTCCTTCAGGGCAAAGGAGGCCTGTACACAGCAATAATCGAATTCAATCCCTTGTCCGATACGATTCGGCCCGCCACCCAGGATCATGACCTTGCGTTTGCTGGAAACACGGGCCTCGTTCTCCTGTTCGTAGTTGGAGTAATAATATGGCGTGCGGGCCTCGAATTCGGCAGCACAGGTGTCTACGAGCTTCTAGACGGGCTGGACTCCAAGCTCGTTTCGCAAGGCTCGGATCTTGTCCTCATCCCCATTGACGAGGTGGGCAAGCTGCACATCGGAGAATCCGAAGGCCTTGCCCTTTCTCAAAACCTCTTCATGCAATGGGTGGCCGGCCTTTGAGATATCTTCCTCAAGCTCGATGATCCGGGCCATCTGGCGCAGGAACCATGGGTCTATGCCGGTGAGATCCTGTATAGTCTCAACATCCATTCCGGCCTTGATACCGTGTCGGATATAGAAGAGACGCTCGGAGTTAGGGTTAATCAGCTTTTGCCTGATTTGTTCAAGCGAAGGGACGTTTCCCGCCTGAGCCGTTCGCCCTTTGCCGTCTGCCCCAAGACCGAATCGTCCTATCTCCAGAGAACGCAAGCCTTTCTGAAGGGCTTCCTTAAAGGTCCGGCCAATGGCCATGGTCTCGCCCACGGATCGCATGGATGTCGTAAGATAATCTTCGGTTTCCGGAAATTTCTCAAACGTCCACCGCGGGATTTTCACCACGCAATAGTCAATGGTCGGCTCAAAGGAGGCCACTGTTTCCCCGGTGATGTCATTTGGGAGTTCGTCCAGGGAATAGCCCACGGCCAACCTGGCAGCCATCTTGGCAATGGGAAAGCCCGTGGCCTTGGAGGCAAGTGCGGAGCTTCTGGAAACCCTCGGATTCATTTCAATCACGACCATCTCGCCGTCTGCCGGATTGACGGCAAACTGAATGTTGGAGCCTCCTGTCTCCACACCGATTTCCCGGATCACCGCGATGGAGGCATCACGCATTACCTGATATTCTTTGTCACTCAAAGTCTGAGCCGGCGCCACGGTGACACTATCTCCAGTATGGATGCCCATGGGGTCCAGGTTTTCAATAGAGCAGATGATCACCACGTTGTCGTTTCCGTCCCGCATGACCTCCAGTTCGAATTCCTTCCAGCCGATTACGGATTCTTCAAGCATGATCTGGTGAATCAGACTGGCATCGAGCCCCCGGGCCGCCCACTTTTCAAGGTCCTCGGGATTGTAAGCCACACCGCCGCCGGTGCCGCCCAGTGTGAAGCTCGGCCGGACGATAATCGGATAACCGACACGTTCTGCGCTCTCAAGGGCGCTCTCCATGTTGCGGGCGATTGCGCTTTTGGGCACGCGGAGTCCAATGTTCTCCATGGCCGCCCGGAACAGGTCCCGGTCCTCAGCCTTCTTGATGACCTCAACCGAGGCCCCGATCATCTCCACATTGAACTTCTCCAGCACCCCCATATCAGCCACCTGGACTGCCGTGTTCAGACCGGTTTGCCCGCCCAGTGTCGGGAGAATGGCCTGGGGCCTTTCTTTATCGATGATCATTGCGACCATCTCCGGGGTGATCGGTTCGATGTAGGTGTGATCTGCCATTTCGGGATCGGTCATGATGGTGGCCGGATTGCTGTTTATGAGCGCAATCTCATAACCCTCTTCCTTCAAGGCCTTACACGCCTGGGTCCCCGAGTAGTCAAACTCGCAGGCCTGGCTAATTATGATCGGCCCGGAGCCGATAATCATGATTTTTGATATGTCGGTTCGTTTGGGCACCCGCTACTCCCACTCAATTGTACTCGGTGGTTTGGAGCTAATGTCATAGACCACGCGATTGACGCCCCTCACCTCGTTGATGATGCGATTGGAGATCCTGCCGAGCAAAGAATGAGGAAGCTTGGCCCAGTCAGCGGTCATGGCGTCGGTGCTGGTCACGGCCCGAATGGCAACGATGTGTTCATAAGTCCTTTGATCTCCCATGATGCCCACGCTTTTTAGGGGAAGAAGCACTGCAAAGGACTGCCACAGCTTTTTGTAGAGGCCCATTGTTCTGATCTCTTCAAGGACTATTACATCCACCTTCCGCAAGATGGAAAGTCTTGCCCGGGTAACGTCACTGATAATTCGAATAGCCAGACCCGGACCCGGGAACGGTTGTCTCCAAACGAGATTTTCAGGGAGCCCCAGCTCTTTCCCGAGTCCTCGCACTTCATCCTTGAAAAGGTGCTTCAAGGGTTCAATCAGTTTGAGCTTCATTTTTCTTGGGAGACCCCCTACGTTATGGTGTGATTTGATCACCGCACTCGGACCTCCAAAGGCCGACCTGGATTCGATGAGATCAGGATAAAGGGTTCCCTGGGCGAGAAATTCTACTCCTGGGAGCTTGTCAGCCTCCTTTTCAAAGGCCTCTATAAAAATACGACCAATAATCTTTCGTTTTTTTTCAGGGTCTGAAACGCCTTTCAACTCCTTTAAAAACTGCTTTCTGGCGCTGACAAATTTTAGATTCACCTTGAAGTGTTTTCTAAAAAGTCCCTTGACTTGTTCTGCCTCGCCCTCTCTTAAAAGGCCGTTATCCACAAAGATGCACGTTAGCTGCTTGCCGATAGCCTTGTGGAGGAGGATAGCTGTGACAGAGGAATCCACCCCGCCGCTTAGTCCCAGGATTACCTTCTTGTCTCCAACGTGTGACATTAGGTCCCGGACCGACTCCTTGATGAAAGCTTTCATTGTCCAGGTCTTGCTGCAGCCGCAGATTCCCCAAAGGAAATTCCTGAGCATCCTTTTCCCTTTTGGTGTGTGGACTACTTCGGGGTGAAACTGAAGTCCGTGAAAGTTCTTTGCAACATTTTCCGCGGCCGCCACTCTGGTATTGGACGTTGACGCCGTGATTTTAAAACCCCTCGGCACCTTTGCAATGGTGTCTCCATGGCTCATCCAGCATTCGGTCTTTTTTTCGATTTCACAGAAAACGCCCGTGGCTTTTTTTATGTGGAGTTCGACAAGGCCATATTCTCTTTTTTCAGCCTGCTTGACTTCGCCTCCCAAAGCATCGACCATATACTGCATCCCGTAACAGATGCCGAGGATCGGGATACCCAGGTCAAAAATGCCAGGATCGACCCTGGGACTGTTTTTTTCATAGATACTTGCAGGCCCTCCGGAAAGGATAATTCCTTCGGGGGAGAGTGCTTCAATCCCGGCAAGGCCGATCCCGGGAGGTTCAATCTGGCAGTAGACATGGTGCTCACGGACCCGCCTGGCAATGAGCTGGTTATACTGGGAACCAAAGTCAATGATTACTATCACGTGTGCGCCTTTCCTTTCCTTTCCATCAGGTCAATGAAATCATCAAACAAGTAGCTTGCATCATGAGGGCCGGGAGAAGCCTCAGGATGGTACTGCACGGAGAAGATGGGCAGGGTCCGATGCCTCATACCCTCGAGTGTTTGATCGTTCAGATTGATGTGGGTGATCTCGATGTCCGGATCTCTGATCGAATCGATATCTACACAAAAGCCGTGGTTCTGGGCGGTGATTTCCACTTTGCCCGTCAAAAGATTTATTACCGGATGGTTCGCCCCGCGGTGACCAAATTTCAGCTTGTAGGTCTTGCCGCCAAAGGCGAGTCCCAAGAGTTGGTGGCCCAGGCAGATGCCAAAGATGGGATAGTCCGGTATCAGGTTTCTGATTGTATCGACCGAATAGGTGATGGGTTCAGGGTCCCCAGGGCCATTGGAGATAAGGATGCCATCAGGGTTCATGGCCCTGATTTCCTCCGCACTAATGTGAGCAGGCACAACCATTACCTGACAGCCCTTTTCTGCCAGGCTTTGGGCTATGTTGAACTTCATGCCGCAATCGAGTGCGACCACCTTAAAGCGTGCCTCTTTGTCCTGCGGCCACCCGTAGGGCTTGTCACAAGTGACCTCCTTGACCAGATCCAGACCGACTAATCCCCGAGAGGTCCTGGCTTTTTCTACCCGGGAATCAGGGTTAAGATCTTTTGTTGAAATGACTCCCTTCATCGCCCCTGACAGTCTGATATGGCGCGTTAGAGCACGGGTATCGATCCCTTCAATGCCGATAATCCCTTCTTTGTTCAAGTAGTCGGCCAGAGTCTGTTCAGATCGCCAATTGCTTGGCACGGGTTCATACTCTCGAACAACAAACCCCTCAACCCGTACCTTTTCTGATTCAATATCTTTGGAATTGATCCCATAGTTGCCGATGAGGGGATAGGTCATTGTGACGATCTGTCCGTTGTATGAAGGGTCTGTGAGGACTTCCTGGTAGCCTGTCATGCTCGTGTTAAAGACAACCTCGCCCCATGCCTCTCCCTCGCCGGCAAAGGCGTTGCCGCAAAACACTGTTCCATCTTCCAGGGCCAATAATGCTTTCATTCTACCAGCGCATACGAACTTTGACGCCCCGCGCGTTAAGCTCGTCCTTGATCTCTCTGATCGTGTATATCCCGTAGTGAGCGATAGAGGCCACAAGGGCGGCATCGGCCTTGCCGTTAGTGAGGACATCATACATATGATTGATGTTGCCGGCGCCACCCGATGCAATCACCGGAATGCTCACGTTTTCGGATATAAGGGGGGTCAAGATCATTTCATAGCCTTGCTGAGAGCCATCTGCATCAATTGAATTCAAGCATATTTCTCCTGCCCCCAGCTTTTCTCCCTCCCTGGCCCAGGCCAGGGCGTCAATGCCCATGTAAGTTCTGCCGCCGTGGATGACTATCTCATAGCCTGACGGTATCTTCTCAGATGGTTCCACCTTTTTGACGTCCATCCCGAGGACGATACACTGGCTCCCGAAAGCCTTGGCCCCCTCTGAGATGATCTCAGGATTCTTGACCGCAGCCGTGTTCACACTAACCTTTTCTGCCCCGGCCAGAAGCACATTACGCATATCCTCAATGGTCCTGATGCCTCCGCCCACAGAGAAGGGGATAAAGATCTCTTCAGCCACGCGGCGCACCACCTCTATCATAATGTCGCGCCTATCGCTTGAAGCCGTGATGTCGTAAAAAACTATCTCATCAGCTCCCTGCTCATAGTAGAATCTGGCCATCTCCACAGGATCGCCAATATCCAGGTTCTCCTTGAACTTTATGCCCTTGGTGGTCTTCCCATCCCTCACGTCAAGACAGGGTATTATCCTTTTACTCAGCATAGCAACCATCCCAGTTGCAAAAGTTCTCCAGGATCCTCAATCCGGCCGAGCCGCTTTTTTCCGGATGGAACTGCATGGCGATCAGGTTCTTATAACCGATAACGGATGGGAATTTTACACCGTAGTCTGTAGTCCCTATCACATAGCCATCAGATGCAGGCATGGGATAGTAGGCGTGTACAAAGTAGAATTCATCAGCCGCTGTAATTCCTTCCATGACAGGATGTTTCTTCAGTAAACGGACACAGTTCCACCCCATATGCGGTATCTTAAGGCGCTCTTTTTGTTCAGATAAAAGGGGCTGAGAAAATTGCACGACCTCTCCCCTGATAAGGCCCAAGCACCGGGCCTTGTTTTCTTGGCTCCTTTCCAGAATGACTTGGGCCCCCAGACAAATGCCCAGGAACGGCTTATTGGCCCGGAACTCCTCTTTCAACACTTTATCCAAACCGAGATGTGTCAGATCAGCCATGGCCTTTCCTGCCGCCCCCACACCCGGGAAAATAACCCTTTCGCTTTCCAGGATCTCTTCCCGACGTTGAGTCACGCGACAGGCAAAGCCCAAGCGCTTCACGGCACGTTCCACGCTCTTCAGGTTGCCTGCCTCATAATCGATAATCGCAATCATGGTGGCGTCCTTAGTATCACCGGCAGAAATTCTTTCAATGAAAATTTTCTGGTTCTCGACACGATATCAGGGAAGGACACGAAATTACAGGGGAGTTCCACTAGAAAACTCGAAGGGGAGGCGATTCCGGGAATTCTCTGATGATCGCTATATTATGCGGCCCAACTCGCCAAAATCCAGTGATAGTGTGCGCTTCTCTTCTTCGGACAGGAACTCGACCGACATGATCTCAACCGGATCGGGGTCATCCACTGCAGGAACGATAGTGATGCTGATCCAGGCATCTGTTGTCCGCCCGTATGTGATAAGGCATAAAACAGTGCATCCGGGCGTTGTGAAATGTTCAGAGCTAAATGAATTATTTATGAATTTTACGTACCCCCCGTGCTTCTGAGAAAACCAGGTTCTTGCATGTTCAATTTCCACGGGCAGAGTGCAAAGCTGATAAAGAACTGGTGGCTCTGCCAAGGTGGCGCCATGTTCATCAAGATCGACTTGCGTAAGACTCATTGCTTCCTTTGCCATGCCAGCCAGAATATCGATTATGTCATCGTGAATGTATTGATTAACAAAAGACTCATACGTACTGCCGAGGGCACGGATCCGATAAAGATGTTTACCGAGGCAGTCTTTGAAGATAATTGAATCATCAACTTCCTCCCTGGTGGACTGCGTTTCGAGGATGTGGTCTGCTCTAATCGTCAGAGAGGAGCTTCCGAGCATTACTGTTTCGCCAACCGGATCTCGATCTGCCATCAAGAATTTGAATTCATAAGCAGCAAAACGTATTCTATCACCGCTTTTCAACTTGACAGGTTTGTTCTGATCGATTCTTTTGTTATTTAAGAAAGTTCCATTCGTGCTCCTGTGATCTTCCAAACAAAAATAGCCGTCACTATATTCAATTGTGGCGTGAAAGCTCGAGACTGTTTCTTGCGTAACGACAATATCATTGCCCGAATCGCGTCCAATGCTTATCCTGTCTTTGTTCAGGACGAAAGGCAGAGATCCCTTAGAGCTGACCTGCTTGACATCGACCAACTTCGCCCCGGGCATCGGTTGACTTGGCGGGAAAGGCCTGCTTTGCGCACGATCGTTTGCCCCGGGCTCCAGCGGCATTCTGGTCTTTCTCTTGAAGAATCTGAAAAGGATAATTGTTGCCAACAAAACGCAAGCAGCAATGACGGCAAGTAGTGACAAATAGTTTTTCCACGGAGCCGGCCGGCGTTTCGCTGCAGGCGACGGAATTGGCGCAATATCCAGCGCTGCAGGCGTGTGCGTTTCGGTTGAAGGTGACGTCAGGGGGACTGTTCCGACCGATGGCCTGTTGATGATTTCATCAATTTTTGTGAAGATACCAGGGATCTCGCTGGCTCTGTACGCTCTGAAATACTCTCCGTCCGTCTCGAGCGCCAATGTCTGAATGAGATGGACATCAGCCTTTTCCGTGAATGCGATTCCAAAAATCCGTATACCTGCTCTTTTGCTCTCTCTTGCCAAATCCTCACGCAGCCATTTTTCCCTTTCAATATCCTCGCGCTTGTCTCCAGTATCTACTATGCCGTCAGTCAGAAAAATGATCACTTTTTCGGCTTCGTTTCTGCCGTTCATCTTGAGTTCATAGATGGCCCTTTCTATGCCTGCCGGGCTGTTTGTGAACTGCCCGGCATAATTTACCTTATCGAGGCCTTTGACAAATAATGCACTGACTCGAGAAGCCGATCTATCGGTAAGCGGAACGACAAGCCTGGCGTCTTGATCAAAAATGACCATTCCGATCCGTGATGCATCCGTAAGACCATTCAAGAAGTTCGTTACAACTTCTCTGGTAATGAACTCCGGATCGTTTTTTTTCATGCTTCCTGAGTTATCTACAACAAAAAGGACGTCCAGCTTCGATTTGCCTGCGGGCATTAGGCCCCCGTTTTCACTCGCGGAAGCCCCGGAGCAGAAAACGGCTATAACATAGACTAAGTTAGCGATAACTGCGCACAGAGCTTCTTTCTTGATTACAATTTTGAGTCTCATATTGTTCATTTCGCATACGCCCTGAGATGATGTTTTCGGCTGTTGCGATTGTCATGTTATAAGATCACAAAATCTATAGCGATCCCCGAAAAAAGAGTCAATACATCATGCCTTATCCCCGCAGCAACGTCAAGGTAGCTTGAATTATGTGTGGCATCATCGGCAGACAGCTTTTTTCCATTACGGAACCCCTCAGGTGTTGTGCGGACGTGATAACGTCATATGCTTTACACAATCGATCACATAATCGCGTCCTTTGGTTCCGTTCTCAAGGGAGTTTAGCCATTCTTCCGGAATCCGGCCGTACCCGTAAAAGGCGCCGGCAATAGCGCCTGCCATGGCGCCGAGGGTGTCCGTATCCCTGCCCAGGTTTACGGCAAGGACGACCGCTTCCCGAAAGGTATCGGTCAAAGCAAAGGCCCCGATAGCTGCGGGTACGGACTCGATAGCCCTGAGATCCAGTCGATATTGACCCGAAATGGCCTCAATCACCTCAAGCATAGGACCTTTTGGGATCGATTTGATTTGAACGACAGATTCAGCAAACCCCTTGTCTATATCAATCACTTGGGCCGAAATTCTATCCAAGAAGTCTAGCGGCTCTAAAGGCTCATTTGAGAGGCCGTATTGAAGGGCAAGCGCCACGGCCGTGGCCTGTGCTACAGCGCCGGCCAGTCCCTCCGGGTGCTTGTGGGTGATGCGGGCGCTGAGGATGGCGTTTTCTTTAAGGACTTGCAGGTCACTGTAGTAAAGGCAACCAATGGGGGCGATTCTCATGGCCGCGCCATTGCCGAAACTGTCTGTGCCCACCTGGTCCCAGGGCATCCCCTGCCTGATTCTTTCCATCACACCGAAGATGCGTCGGCCATAGCCACGCCAGGGATCGAAGTTTTCTCGAAACCTCCTGGCACATATCGCGGGATCGAAGCCCCTTTTCTCTGCCAGTGTCTCCAGTATCCCAATCATCATCTGGGTATCATCCGTGTAGCGTCCTTCTCCCCCGATCATGCTGTCAAGGAGGCCAAATTGAGCATAGATCGCCCTGTGCGACCACCCCTCCACAGGCTCCCCGAGGGCGTCCCCCACAAAGGTCCCTAAGGCCGAGCCCAGGAATTTGTCGAGCAATTGATCCTTGTTTTGATCTCTCATTCCGGCCTCACTTTGGTTGGGGGTATTGCAGATCTCCCACAGCCTCAAGAACCATCTCCACTGACACACCCTCCAGGCATTGGGGGTTTTCGCAGTTTGTCTTTGCTACCTCAAAACAGGGAGAACAGTCTGTCTCACCCCTGAGAACCTTTGTGGCGTGACCCACTGGCGCCCATCGCTTGGGGTTGGAAGGACCGAAAATGGCCACTGTGGGAAGACCCACAAAAGCGGCAAGGTGGGCCAGGCCTGAATCATTGCCGATGAAACACTTGCATGCCTTGGTGAGAGAGAGCACCGTAGAGAGATCTTCGACTCCACGTACCTCAAATTGCCCTTGTGCCCGGCTTTTGATAAGATAGAAAAGGTCTAATTCTGACGGACCTATAAGAAAAACCGCTTTTGCAAAATCCATCTCTCTCATAGCATAGGCAACTTCAATGAAGTTCTCCAGGGGCCAGCGTTTTCTTTGACTCCCTGCGCCGGGATGTATGATCACCAGATTCTTTTGATCCGGAGGCAGATTTTTCTTCTGGAAAAAGATTGAGGAGGTGTTCAAAGAGGATAGTCCCAAATCTGGAGTGCTTTTCGACAGCCCTCCGGCCTGCATTTGGGTCATCATGTGGGCGGCCACATGTGTCTCATGCCCTGCCGGGGGGCGAGGGGGCACCCTAAAGGTTTGCCCGCTATGATTCTGCTTGATGTGACTTTCCAGATCCTTTGAGAAACCAATGTAGAAAACAGTATCATATTGATTGATGAAATCTTTGATTTCACGACCCAGGTCGTCCGAAAACAACCGACAGAAACGGGCGCTTTCAACTGGAAAATGGGCGTCCACGACTCTTAGCTCTTTGGCGATCTTGCCCACCTGATTCTTGCACAGAAGGGCCAAAGCCGCCCCCCTTTCTTGTCTCAAGGCTGAAAGGGCAGGAAAGCTCAGGACCACGTCTCCAAGCGCCCCTTGATGGATTACAAGTATCTTCGGCAAATCTGTCCTTTCCATATCCATGGTGAAATGGTACGTGTTCTGAGGTAGCTATAGTTTTTCAGATAAATAATTTCAAAATCCGGGCAAGTGATCGGTAAGACCAGTTCATTATAAAATCCCCCCTACCCCCCCTTTACAAAAGGGGGGGAATCAAAACCTCCCCCTTTTGTAAAGGGGGATTGAGGGGGATTTTTTTGAAATTAAATATGTGAAGATCTATAAATAAAATATGACAACTTTGCTCAGAAGAAAACGAATTTTTGGCATCTCTGTGTTAAATGCCTTGCTGGCAGCAACTTCAGGGCTGCTTCTCACTGCCTCGTTTCCGAAGATCGATTGGGGATTTTTGGCGTGGATCGCCTTTGTCCCCCTATTATGTGCAATCAAAACGAAGTCTCCCCGCGAGAGCTTCAAGCTGGGATTTTTTACGGGTCTGGCTCACTATGCGACCCTCCTGTACTGGATTGCAGGGGTCATGGAAACCTATGGCCGGTTGCCTGTTGTGGTGTGCTGGAGCATACTGCTCTTGTTTGTCATGTACCTGAGTCTCTATCCTGCAGTTTTTGCTTTGCTTACCAGTCAACTGAGAGGCCGTTCGCCAAAGTATCTGTGGATGGCCCCCTTTTTGTGGGCAGGGCTCGAATATGTCAGGGCCTTCCTTCTGTCAGGCTTTCCATGGGAAAACCTGGGGTACTCGCAATACAACCGGTTGCAACTCATCCAGATTTCGGATATATTAGGTGTGTACGGATTGTCAGCCCTAATCGTGGCCGTCAATACCGCGCTCTTTGAATTAGGCGATGCAATCAGTCACAAAGGAACCATTTCGTGGAAGCCGGTGTTGGCCGTGAGCGTCGTAATGACCGGTTTCATTTCTTACGGCCATTGGCGTATTTCGGAAGTCGAAAGGCTTGCCGGAGCAGCGCCCAAACGAGCTGTGGCCCTGGTTCAGGGCAACATTGACCAGTCTAAGAAATGGGTTGAGTCGTTTCAAGGTGAAACCCTGAAGCGCTACGAGAGGCTATCTCTTGCAGCACTGGAAAGCCGTCCCGATCTAATGGTTTGGCCGGAGACTGCTCTTCCATTTTACTTCTTGTACGACGAAGCTCTTACGAATCAGGTCATGGAGTTGGTTCGTGCCTCAAAGGTCTGTTTCGTTCTGGGCAGCCCTTCTTTTCGCACAGAGGGGCAAGGGGTGTGCTATCATAACAGCGCCTACTTGCTTGGTCCGGCTGGCGACGTCTTGGGTAAATATGACAAGGTGCACCTGGTGCCCTATGGGGAATACGTGCCACTAAAAAGGTTCTTCCCGTTCCTGGGAAAGATCGTGGAAGCTGTCGGGAATTTTGAACCGGGCAAGGAGGGTCAGGTGCTTTCCTTAAATGGTCAAAAGCTGGGCGTATTGATATGCTTTGAGGTCATTTTTGCCGAGCTTTCCCGGGCAATGGTGCGAAACGGCGCTCAACTTCTGATCAACATCACAAACGATGCCTGGTTTGGCACGTCAAGCGCTCCTTACCAGCACCTTTCCATGGTGGTGTTTCGGGCAGTTGAGACCCGTCGAGCTGTCGGCAGGGCAGCCAATACAGGGATCAGCGCCTTCATCGATCCGGTAGGCAGGGTTCTTGATCAAACGCCGTTGTTGGAAGAGGCCGTTCGAACACGCTTACTGCCGATGATGGACGAAAGGACCGTGTATGTGCGTTATGGCAGTTTTTTTGCGATAGGCTGTGTTTTGGTTGGTCTGGCAGCCTGTATGGGAATTCTCATTCAGAAGCGGCGAAACCGCATTTCATAAAATCGCGAAGCGATTTTATCAGAGGAGGTATTATCATGTCACTAGAACTAAAGGGCGAAATCGAATCTCTCCAGAACAGACTAGAGCAGCTTAGGGGTTATCTTTGACATAGATAAGAAACAAGAACGACTTGGTGAGATTGAAGCTGTCATATCCAAAAACGGCTTTTGGGATGCGCCAGAAAAAACAAAGGAGATTCTGAAGGAGAGAACAGCTTTGTCTGAAGCCGTTACTGCTTGGCAAAAGCTGCGTCATGAACTTGAAGATGCTGCAATTCTTCTGGACCTGGCGTTAGAAGAGGATGACAAGACGGCTATGGGGGAAGTGTCGGCAACGGTTGAGACTGTGAGAGAGTCTGTTGACCAGATGGCGCTTGCCCGGATGCTCCACGGCAAGGATGATGAGAAGAATGCCATTGTTTCCATCAACGCGGGTGCAGGAGGAACCGATGCCCAGGACTGGGCTGAGATGCTCTTTCGCATGTATGTTCGGTGGGCCGAACGGAAGAAATACGGTGCGACAATCGTGGATTTTCAGCCCGGGGAAGAGGCTGGAATCAAGAGCGTGACGTTTATTGCCAGCGGCCTCCATGCTTACGGGTATCTCAAAGGCGAGGTTGGAATTCATCGACTGGTGCGCCTGTCTCCCTTTGATACCAACAGAAAAAGGCATACGTCATTTGCTTCAGTCTCGGTCTATCCGGAGATCAATGAAGAAGTAGTCATTGAGATAGATGAAAATGATCTGCGCGTTGAGACATTCCGCGCCAGCGGGGCCGGCGGCCAGCATGTTAACAAGACCAGTTCTGCTGTTCGCCTGATCCATCTGCCAACGGGTATTGTAGTGCAGTGCCAGCAGGAATCTTCCCAGCACCGAAACAGAGCAATTGCCATGAAGGTTCTAAGATCCCGGTTGTACGAACGCGAGGAAGAGAAAAGAGCCGCGGAAAGGCAGGCCGACTACCAGAAAAAGGGAGAGATTGCATGGGGCAGCCAGATCAGATCGTATACGCTTCATCCGTACCAGATGGTTAAGGATCATCGCATCGGGCTTGAGGTGGGGAATGTCAACGATGTGTTAGATGGCAACCTGGATCCTTTTATCGAAGGGGTGCTTCTGGCGACGGATTAGCCCTGTTAAGGGCTTAGTCGCTTAGAAATTCGTGTTTTTTGTGGTAGAAATTTCAAATCTCTCAATTCGGGTTTATCCGGGTTAGGAAAGGGGGACAGGATGGTCAAGATACTAATTGTTGATGACGAAAAAAGCATTAGGGCGCTGTGTGCCGAGGAATTGGGCGAGGAAGGCTACGAGGTCATCACAACTGGTGAGGGCAAGGAAGTATTGCCACTCATTGCTTCCGCCCGCCCGTCTGCAGTAGTGCTGGATATCCGGATGGAAGATTGTGACGGACTGGATCTGCTTCAGGAACTGCGAAATACCCACCCGGATTTGCCGATTATTCTCAATACGGCCTACGATTCCTATAGAGAAGACGTCAAATCCGTGGCCGCTGACTATTACGTAGTCAAGTCATATGACCTCTCTGAACTGAAGGCCAAACTTTCTGCCATTATCAAGAAAGAGGACCGCTTATGAAGGCCATTTACAGATACAATGTGCTTGCCAAACTTCCAGATAGGCTGCAGCCTCTAATGAAGCTCGCCCACAATCTGTGGTTTACCTGGCATCATGATATCGGCAATCTCTTCAGGCGTATGGACGGAGATCTCTGGGATTTTTCCAGACACAATCCCGTCTATATGCTAGGGGCCATTAGCCAGGACCGCTTAGGGGAATTGGCTGGGGACGCGGGGTTTTTGGCCCAGATGGACCGTTGCAACGAGGAGTTGGAAAGTTACCTCTCTGCTGCCCCCCCCTCGTTCTCCGAAGCTCACGGCACAGATGGATTTAAGGTTGCCTATTTTTCGGCAGAATTCGGTCTGGCCGCGTGCTTACGCATCTACTCCGGGGGCTTGGGTGTCCTTGCCGGTGATCACCTTAAATCTGCCAGCGATCTGAATTTTCCCATAGTGGGCGTCGGTCTTTTTTACCACGAGGGTTTCTTCCAACAATACTTGAATGCCGATGGCTGGCAGCAGGAAGCTTATCCTGAAAACGATATTTCCAGCATGCCCATCACTCTCATGAAGGATGAGCATGGCCAACCGATCACGGTGGAGGTCTCCATACGAGGCGAGTCAGTCAAGATCCAGATTTGGCGCGTCATGGTGGGACGGATCCCCCTGTACTTGCTCGATACCAACCTGAAGGGAAACGGATCTGAACATCGCTACATCACTTCCAGGCTCTATGGGGGTGACTGGGATATGCGGGTCCGGCAGGAGATTGTGCTGGGTATTGGCGGCGTTCAAGCCCTCCGCTCCCTGGGCATAGAACCTTCCGCATATCACATGAATGAAGGCCACTCTGCCTTTTCTGCCTTGGAACGTATTCGCATCCTGAAAAACGAGCAGGGCTTGTCCTTTGATGCGGCAAGGGAGTTCGTAATTGCCACAAATGCCTTTACCACCCACACGCCTGTGCCGGCCGGAAACGACATGTTTTCCCCAGATCTTATGCACACTTATTTTGGAGATTATGTGCAGTCTCTTGGCATTGCCTTTAAGGTCTTTTTGGGATTCGGCCGGCAGGACCCTGCCAACGATCAGGAGCCGTTTTGTATGACCGTGCTGGCCTTGAGGCTTTCAGCCCATGCCAACGGGGTTAGCAGGCTACATGCCAAGGTCTCCCGCAACATGTGGCAGAAAATTTGGCCAAAGAATCCTGTGGAAGATATTCCTATCGATGCAATAACTAATGGGATTCACATTCCCTCGTGGATATCGAGAGACATGGCGGAACTTCTTGACCGATACCTGGGCCCCAACTGGGTTGAAGATCCAGACAGCCACAAGGTGTGGAAACATGTGGAGCGAATTCCCGACTCGGAACTGTGGCGAACCCATGAAAGGCGACGTGAGCGCCTCGTCGCCTTTACAAGAAGGAGGTTGCAGGCCCAACTCAAGAGCTCTGGCGTCTCAGCCCGAGAACTCAGCGCTGCAGCCCAAGTGCTCAACCCTGAGATACTTACCATCGGATTTGCCCGTCGCTTTGCCCGGTACAAGCGGGCTGCCCTGATGCTGCAAGATGAAGACCGGCTGATCAAGTTGCTGACGGATTCCGAACGACCCGTACAGATCATTATGGCCGGCAAGGCCCACCCCGATGACGCCCCTGGCAAGGAGATCATCAGGCAAATCATTCACCTTGCAAACCAGGATGAAGTTCGCCACAGGTTAGTGTTTCTTCAGGATTACGATATTCAGGTGGCTAGGATGATGCTTGCAGGCTGTGACGTGTGGCTCAACACCCCCCGGAGACCTATGGAAGCCTGCGGCACGAGCGGCATGAAGGCTATAGCTAACGGGGTGTTGAACCTGAGCATCCTGGACGGGTGGTGGGACGAAGGCTACGACCAGAGTTACGGATGGGCCATCGGGCGGGGGGAGAGCTATGAGGATCATGACTTGCAGGATGAGGTTGAGAGTCGGGACATTTTCAATCTACTGGAACGTGAGATCACACCCCTGTTTTATGACCGGGGCTTGGATAATCTGCCCCGCGGCTGGCTGGAAAAAATGAAAGCGGCCATATGTCATCTTTGTCCGATTTTTAACAGCCATAGAATGGTTCAGGAGTATTCAGATCGGTTTTATGTCAGCGCCTCAAAGCGCTTCATGGACCTTTCAAAGGATGAGATGAAGGGCGCCAAAGACCTGGCCGTGTGGCGACAGAGCCTGCTGACTAGCTGGGATCAAATTCGGATCAACCGGGTCAACATGCTCGACCAGGCCCCTGTGCCGGTGTCCGGCCTCCTCAGGATAGGAGCCGATGTTTTTCTGAGTCAACTCCAACCCGATGACGTTGATGTGGACGTCTATTTCGGACCGTTGAGCTTCGAGGATGAGTTCACGGAAAGAGAAAACATACAGATGAAGGCAGTAGATTCTGACGGCAATGGCAATCATCATTTTGAAGGAGAGATCCCCTGCCTGCAGACGGGCAAATACGGGTTTACCATCAGGATCATGCCGAGTCGTCAAAAGATGGAAACGCCCTACACCACAGGCCTGGTGATTTGGGCAAACGACGAGGCGATAGTGACGGGATAAGCAAGAAGTTTTGGAGATTTATGATCCTGTCCTTCCATCCCCGCGTCAAGGGCGATGTCAATCTTCGGCTGACTCTAGCCGGCCTTTTCACGGAAAAAGAAGCCAGGACAATTGCTTCAGCCCGAGCAGTTGTCGTCACCCAGCACATCAAGTCTCACCAGTACGAATTTTGCAAGGCCCGCAGTCCAAACATCTTTCCGAATTACACTCACAGGTTCGGATTTGAGGGAAAGCATGCAAATATCCAGCTCTTTCGAAGATTCAATGCCCCCCACCCTGAAACTGTCTGCTACGAATCGGTAGAAGACTTCACTACGCGTCATTTCAAGAGCCAGGAACCGGTCATGTCGTTTCCCTTTGTGTTGAAGGGCGATCGTGGCGGCGGCGGCTGGGCGATTTTTTTGGTCAGAAACCAGCGTGAGCTGTTGGATCGGCTTGAGATCCTGGACGATACGTATCTTCACGCCACCAGGCGTTTCATTGCTCAAGCCTTTGTCCCTCATGGTGGAAGAGACCTCCGCGTGGTGGTCATCGGCAAGATCATGAAGGCATACTGGAGATGCCAGCACAACCCAGGGGAATTTCGAAACAATGTGGGCAGGGGGGCCGTGATCAACTACGATCTTCACCCTGAACTGACAAGGAAAGGGATAAGGTGCGTGAAAGACTTTTGCTCAAAGACCGGAATCAATCTGGCTGCCTTTGATGTCCTCTTTGACCGGAGCCGACCGGAACCAGAACCGCTTCTTTCCGAGATCAATTTTCTCTTTGGCCGCAAGGGCCTTGGTGGTTCCCCTCGTTTCTACGAACTCCTGAACCAGGCGGTTCTGGAGTGGGTGAGTGGTCTGTGAGTTCAAGTAGCTACGATCAAATCTGACATCTATCCCACCACAAGCCCCGCCCAGCTACTGCCCCGTCTCATAAATTCTGCATCTTGAAATGGCAAAATGAAATATCGCAGAAGTACATACATTTCATCCATCTGTCAGAGACGGGAAAACTCGAAATTCGAATACCCGCCTGCCAACGCCTGAGACGGCATTCAGCTTATGTGCCGGCACCCGCCTGCCATCGCCACGTATGGCATGCATCTTATATGCTAGCATCTCGGGCAATGG
>Ga0209986_10002318_pt1 | contig 17475 bp, 26 predicted proteins | sample BlataG_FD_183168 | JGI IMG/M metagenome (GOLD analysis project Ga0209986, IMG submission 183168) | Deep subsurface microbial communities from Black Sea to uncover new lineages of life (NeLLi) - Black_00105 metaG (SPAdes) (version 2) | ecosystem: Environmental > Aquatic > Marine > Oceanic >...
GCTCGGGTAAATCTTTTTGTTTTCGTGCATCCTCAAAAATTCAAAAGCGGAGAAAAAGCAGAAAATTATGGTAAGGAAAAGGAGAATTAAAGCTGAAAAAAAGTTCTTTTTTAATGTTATCATTTAATTAAAAAGAGGCGCAAGAGAAATATGATGAGAACGATCGCAGTGCTGACTTGATTCCAGAATTTCTTCTCGCGGAATAGATACCAGATTAGGTTGAGCGTCAGATAAAACACGATTAAGTGGTAGATGAATTGCATCTTTTTTCCTTAAATTATCTTATCTATTAGAGGAGCGAGGAGTAAGACTCCTATCCCCATAAAAAGCTCAAAAAGAGCAGGTATAAGACAAAACCTGAGTACCTTAAAATAATTATTCTCATGTACTACCTGAGCAGCGAAGATACCGGCTAGAGCTGTTGGTGGCATAAGATCCCCCAATCCGGCAATGGCTGATAATGCTGAAGTAGTGATGATTGCATTCTTGTTGATTAGAGCTAACACAAAAGGAACTCCAAGGATGGAGGCAGAACCAAAGGCAGAGACTGCACCAAAAAGCGGCATGCTGACTGCTATTCCAAGATAGAGAAGTACAGGAGGCAGAGATAGGACAGAAATGACAGTCCATCCTCTTCCTCCAGTCAATGTCATGATCTGGATGAACATGCCAACGCCAGCCAGAATACAAAGGATGGGCATAGCTTCTTTGATTGCTTCTTGAGTGACTTTAAAAAAATTAAAAGGTCGGCCGCAGAAAAGACCGATGAGGCTTCCTACAAAAAAAATGGCTGGAATCCCTATATCGGGGGCGAACTGGACAAAGACACTTTTTCCCAGCATTAAAACAACAACTGAGAGAAGCGGAATATATATTCGGAAGCCATATTTTTTAAAAAAGGATTCTGGAAGGATGGCTTTCATTTGATCAAAGCCGATGGTCTTGATGTCTTTGTATCCCAGCCAGAGAGATATGATTATGGCAAGAGGGATAACGATTATCAGGAGTGGAATGGTAAGACCTATATAAGGCATGTCCACGCCTCCTCCCATGATCATGACAAGTATATTTACAGGAGGAGCTATCATGCCAAGGATTCCTCCCATTGCAATAAGAGCCGCTGTTTTGACTCTGGGAAGCCCCAGCTTCATCAATACAGGAGCGACAAGGGCGCCTGTGCTGAGAACAGCAGTGGTTGAGCTGCCTGTGATCATTCCTGGAAACATGATGAGACCCATTACTGTGATCAAAAGGAAAAACTTCCTCTTATAAAAAGTTTTCAAAAGAAGAGCTGTAATAGTATCCAGAATGCCTGATGCCTGGAGAACTTTCATGAATATCATGGCCGATACGATTATCAGAATCGTGTCGAAGTAACCAAAGCTGCCTTCGACAAGATGCCGGAGACCTATCCCTTCTCCGCCCAAAAGAGACCCTGCTAGAGCCGATAAGGCAAGGGAAGCTCCTATAGGTAGTTTCAAACCCATAGCCAGCGCAGCAAAAATGGCCACCATTAAAATAAAAATTACGGCTTCCGACATTCTATTCCTTTGAAGAACTCAAAACTCAAATCTAATTTCTGTTAGTCTGTTAAATAAGAAGTCAAGGAGGACAGGGCGTGCAAGAAGCGCAAGGCGAATAAAAGGAATGTCATTGCGAGCTCCCGGAGGAGATTCCTTCGCTTCGCTCGGAACAAGTCTGAGCAATCCCAAAAAAAGAAGCCCGTCATTGCGAGGAACGCAGTGACGAAGCAATCTCATTGTGCAGCGCTTATTCATGAGATTGCCGCGCTCCCTACGGTCGCTCGCAATGACGGACTTTTTTGGGATTGCCACAGCGCTTCGTTCCTCGCAATGACAGGGGGGAGATAAACCAGACAAACCAGACAAACTGAAGTCATCTCCCCATCTCAGTTTCACCCCCTCTTCCCCTCATCCCTTTTAATAATATTGATAGTTTTGGTCAATGGTCGCTTCATCCATCTCTGACTTGAGAACTATTAAAGTTTTTATTAAGTGACCATTCTTTTCTATATTCTTTACTTTTCTCAATAATTCCTAACTCAAATAAACCTCTAAACTCTTTATTCCATATGAGGTTAAGAGTTTTATAAACCTTCTCCTTTCCTTCCACCATCCTTTTATATGACATAGTAGATATTTTAATAGTCATTAACCTCAACATATCGTTCTTATCCGTATAACTTGCCTTGAGGAATTTAGATCTAAAATCTTTCATCGCATCTATAACCACAATCGCCCTACCAACCGAGTCATCATATATAGAACGCTCCTCATCTAATTCTTTTAGTCTCTCTTTCACCTCATCTTGCCTTGCTCTGAGTTTTGCGCTCCTGGTTTTGAAAAACTCTATATCAATCACATCCTTTTTATAATCCGCATATAATCCATCTAATCGGCTTTCATTATTTGTTGCCTCTTGGCGGAGCGTCTTAATTTCCAAGTCTAAAAACTCCTTAGTCTCGTCTTTGAATAGTTTTTCCTTTAGCTCTCTCCATCTCTTTTTGTTAAACTTTAAACAATCCAAATGATTCAATATTTCTTCCTCAATTTCTTTTTCCCAAAAAACCGCATTATCACAAACTCTTTCTTCAACCTTATTGCTTTTCTTTATCATAACTCCATCCTCGCCTACCACATCCTCTTTCATTACCAATAATTCCTTATCTACTTTATCCGCTGGGACGATCCGAGTGCCTCGTTTTGCCAGGTAATAGTTGCCCTTCGTACAGTGATATCGCACCGGGTATTCATAATGTCTTTCGACTATTCCTTTTTTGGTTTTGTCTTTTATCGTGTGGTTCCACTTCTCACCAAATATAACCCTTCCGCATTTTCCGCAGGTCAATAGGCTGTTATATACAAACGCGTTTTCTTTATCCCTTCCTTTCGTCCCTGCTCTGCGGTTTAATATGCTTTGATTTTCTTGCCATACCGCTTTAGTTATAATGGGCATGAATCCTTTAGTTTTGTTTTTATAAACTCCACCTTTCCAATCAAACTCACCATAATAAAACCTGCTTTTAATTAATCGACTAATGGCGTCTTTTTTCAACTCTTGTCCTCTGAGCGATGTGAGTCCTTGATCTTTCGCTAAACGAGCAATTTGCTTCAATGAGAATTTACCAGCCGAAAAAGTTTCTAGCAACACCTTCACTTTAGGAGCTTCCTCGGACTGGACAATTTTCCTCGGTTTATCGTGATAACGATCCTGGGGTATTACCTCATATCCAATGGGTGGCATATGGAGGTAAATGCCTCGCTTTACCTTCTCATTCAATACCTTTATAACTTCTTCCGATATCAAGTCACTCTTATATGCGGAAACAGCCGAAAGCATTCTATACTGGAGTTTTGAAGATGATGGGAATTTGTCTTTCTTCCACACCATTGAGTCTTTAGGGAAATGGACTTCTTCCACACCATAATCATTCACAACTTTTCTTAATGTGGATTCTGTGGTTTCATCTCGAGGTCTATGGAAGCGGTCGTTCTTCTCAACTAATAATATTTTTACCCCATTCTCTTTCGTCCACATCAACATTTCATCGAATTTTTTCCTCTCTGTTTTTGATGCCGACTCGCCTTCAGAAAAAACATTAATTGGAATTAGGTTCTTTTCTTCTGCATATCGCTTAAGGAATGATTCTTGGACTTCTAGAGAGACGCCTTCCTTCTCTTGCTCATCTGTGCTAACACGACAATAAATTACACAATATTCACTCACCCTTTATCACCTCCTTTGTTTTTAATTCTACCACTTTCTTTGCCTCCTTTAAATTTATTTTTTTGTCACCAAACCCAGGGCTATCTTGCCTCCCTAGGTTTTCTACCATTTCAGGCGTCATCAGGATGACTGTTTTTTGGTTGTTTTCTTTTTCGCTTTTTGCGGTTCGCTGGTGGCTTGAAGGGCTAACTTCTTCTTCGCCATTGATTCCTGCATCGCCTTTATGATTTTGGCTCTCTTAACAGGATCAGCCCATACACCTTTTGAAGCCTCTGAATGAGACTTTGTTTCCGGTTTTGTTTCCTTTGTTTCTTTCATTTTATCTTTTCCTCCTTTTTTTAATTTTTCATACTCTTCCAGGGGAATCCAGTCCTGACAGGTATGGGAGCGGTTGTTATCCCAATACCGAGGGACTGGTTTCTTTTCAGCCAAGCACTGCAATCCACAATCTCGGCACACCCAAAGTTTCCAACTCATCACTTCACCCCTATTCCACTTCAAAATAATTCATACAAGTCTGAAGCAGATGATCATAATCACCGGCGGTCGCTTCTGTTTTGAACCGTTGTATTTTCTCTGTTGTCCATCCTGCTCTTTTTGCTTCCCTAAACGCCTTCCCTAAAATAGCAAAGGCGTTTCCGTCTTCTCCCACTAAGACTAGTTTTGGTTTATTCATTCATGCCTCCTTTAGTGTTCCGCTCGGAATAGTAGGGTTTAAGATTAAAATTTTTTATACCTCCTATATTGGATTTGGGAGAGCTCCCACCCCCAGTGAAAACCGATGGACGTCGGATGGACCAGGAGTGATCGCCCTCCCAATTATTACCTACTTTTCCTATCTTTTTTATTTCGTCCATCGGTTTATGTATATATTATATGAAAACCAAAAACCACATCACAACTCTTTTTTTTGGCAGATTCGCTTAAAACATAGAAAAACATAAAATATTTTTTAATTGAAAACATGGCGGTTAAACTGGGTAAAACTCCCGCATAATACACGACCTGGATGTATTCGAATATAAACCTTCGTGTTTCATCCAAGTCGTGGAAATGGTTTATGGATGTTTAGGAGAGTTTTGGGGGGAGTTTTATATTAAATGGATGTGCCTAGTAAACTCGTTATCCGCCTGATTATCAGGCGGATAAGCAAAATGGAATTGGTTACAAATAAAGAGTTTATCCCTGCCTGATGGTCAGGCAGGGTTGGGAATCCTCTACTTTTTTAATCTTATATCAAACAACAGAGGTTTAACTCCTCTTGCTCCCTTACCTTCTCTAAGCGTTATCGTGTCTATGTCTCTCATATAGATTAAGTGATTCCATACTTCTTCTCTATCTTTATGATCTGGCAAAATGTCTCCTATCCAACGTGCTGAATCTGGAGATATCTCTTCCAATTGTTTCATTATCCTGGCAATTAAATTTAAGTCCCGTTCCATCACATTACCTCCTTTTTTTTGCTTTTTCCAATCGGTTCTTAAATTTTTCTAATTTAGAACCACCTTCTTTAAAAATTAATACTGCCCTTTCTAAAACTCTTATTTCTTCATCGAGTTGCCCTCTTTTTCGATAGATAATTGCCAATCTGTTATACGGATGGCTTCCTATAAATCCCTCTTTGATATTTTGCTCATATAATTTGATCGCCTCTTCAATCTTTTCTTTTTTTTCTAATTCGATCCCAACAAGGTTTCTTTCAACTTGTTTCTCAAAATTCTTCTCTTGTCTATACGCGTTTTCTCCATATGTTTTTCTTCTTAATCTCTCATATTCATCCTCTTCACCTCGGAATTTAATCATTCTTTCCTCCTTTATAGATATGTTTCAAACAAGTGGTTCATATCGCGAGCTTCGCCCTCAAACATTGTCTGCTCAAAGTAGCGCTGGGTGGATGTGATGGAGCGATGTCTTAACCATAACATAATCTTTATCGGACTGTCTCCTGCTTTCGCTTTTAACATGGCTGTCGTATGTCTCAAGCTGTGGATAGATAAATCGCTTGGCAACTCGGCTAACTTCGCATACTTTTTGAATATATTTTTAACTGCTTGTGGGGTTAATGGGAATACCCTATCTTTTAGTTTCCTTCTCTTCATATACTGGTAGAGCCTCTTCCATAACTTCTCTTCGATATCTGGATATGAACGCTTCCTTCCTCCTTTTAACCCCCGGATTGTTATTTGGTGTGAATCCGCTTCGATATCTTTTGGTGCGATATTGACGAGTTCCTGCACTCTTAAGCCCAAATACAAAGTGAGTCCCATCATAACTCTATCCCGGAGGGAACCATATTCCTCTAGTGCTTGCTTGAATGCCTGGAGTTGGTTCTCATTTAGATACTTCCAGCTATTCTTTTTTGTTCCGATCGGTCTAGGCATCATTCCTCCTTTTGATTTTTTTTAGTCCCTCTACCAGGAAATTCTTGGTGCGATCGACGCTTTCGCTCCAAAAACAACTTCATCCTTATTTGGATAATAGACTCCAATTAAATAATCATACACTCCTCTTCCGATTTCTTTTCCTGGCATTTCCTCTCCACTAGAGGATTTAACAAGCCGGACAAAGCTCTCGCCGATCTCTTTGGCTCTGGCTTTAGGCATTCCATAATCCACAATTACAGCAAGGCTTAACGTTTCTTCTTTTTGACCTATCGAAGCAGCTCTTACGCCCTTGTGTTCTTGAATATTGCTAATCGCAAATTGTTTCTCTTGTTCCGTTATTCTGCGGACAGGCTCTTTCTGACTGGTAGAACAACCGACGTATAGAAACAAACAAACCATTGCCCAAATTAAATTTTTAGTTTTCATTAATACCTCCTTTATTTAATAATTTATATGCGGTTATTATTTTATATTTATTAATAAGCCTAATCAATTCTAGAACCGACCTATATCGGGTTATATCATTAGATATCTTATTATTACTTAATATTCTAAGCGATATACTCGCGATAGCGACACGAACCAAAGTGGATCAAACCTATACCTATAGGTTTTTTGGAGGGCTTATATATCGCAATAGATGAGGTTATTTGGTGGGATGAGATATGATATATACTACGTGTATATCATTTATCTTATAATCATTTGGTGGGTTTAGGTTCTATCTTAAAGGGAATCATTTGGTGGGTTCCGAGAGCCCCCGGATAAGGAATCATCTATTGAACCGAAGGCTCCCGGTATTAACAAAGAGGAAGTATATAGACATATCATTCATATTCTATGGGAGGTGGTGGTTGGTGATTGATTCATTATCTTTCTGCGGGTTTCCTTTGTCCCCTCACTCCTACAACTAGGTACTTCCGAAACATACCCATTCTTTTTATTGCTACCCTCATTTACCCGTTCTTTTACCATTACCGATATACCTTACTTACCAATCCTCTCGCCATTAACTCTTGATACCGTTTCGAGGGTATTCCACTCTGCGGACTCTTATGTGGTTTCTTATATCTATCTGGATATGGATATATCTCATCATCTATCTTTTCAATTTTACTTAAAAATACATCAAACGCTCTTTTCGTTATCAACCAACGCCCTTTCATTTTCCTTACGCCCATCGTCCCAAACAATCGCTTCTTTATTATCCACCATCTCACAGCCGTTTCACATACATACACTTGGTTCCTTATTAAAAGATTCGTTATATAGCGAACAGTCAGATAAGGGCGGGTTCGCATCTCTTCCCATGCTTGCCTGTGTAAATCATTCCTTAGAATTCTTCTTCCGACCTTATCTCTTCCTCTGAGGATCATATATATTGCACTCATCATTCACACCATAAATCTACGAACACCAATCACAACTCCTTCAATTTCTTCACCACCATTTAATTCATCCAGAGCCCGTTCCACTTCCTCCTCACTTCCTACGTCTATCACCGCCTCTATCGGTACTCTTTTTGCTTCTTCTCCTCTTGCCATAATCGCCATCTTTACTTTTTCAAAACCCCTATCTTGAAAGAAATCTATAACCGTTTGTTCTTCTGTGAAATAGGGAATGTTGCGAACAATAACCTTATTCTTTCTTATCATCTACTTCCTCCAACACCGCATCCGGTATTGAATATCTATTTAACATTTCCTCACTTACCTCATCACCTGCGGATAATCTTATACTTTCGCTACTTTGCCCACCTATTCTTTCATAAAAGGTATAAACCCTTTCTTTTGGTTCTGAAATAATTTTCCTCATCTCATTCTCCTTATCTTTTCTATTTTTTCTTCGATTGTTGTTGGTTTCTTTTTCTTCGGTTTTAGCTGGATTGGAAGTTTTTTCAGATCTTCCTCAGCCCAATAATTCATTCCATCTTTATTGAAGTGTTCCACGCCTTTATAAACGCCCGCTTTCCATCTGACAAAGAATGTAACTATATCTAATTTTACAATATGGGCTGAGTCTCGCAAACCTAGATAATTTTTCTTTAATGATTTTCTCTTGGGATTGCTTTGGCAATTTTGATTTCTCGCTCTTTGATTTTGCATCCATTCAATTCCGATATAGCACTTTCAACTTGGTCTTTTGATACCAGCGAAACAAATCCAAAACCTCTTCCTTGACCTGTCACTTTGTCCTTTATTATAAAAAGTTCTTCAACGACAAATCCTTGATCCTCAAAAACTTTCCTTAACTCTTCATCATCTAACTCATAAGGAAGGTTGCCGACATATAGTTTTTTTTCATCTTCTTCCATAATTTTTTTCTTTACCTCACATTTGGCGTAAGGGCGAGTTTAAGTCTTGCTACCCGCCCTCACTAGTTCATTAAAAGAATGCACGAAACACTAATGCACGATTCTGGTCGAAGGGCGGATTGAAGCAGAATAGAACCCGCCCTTCTAAAATGAATAAACCTTCGGAAAGACAAGATTGAAAACCGAAGGTATCCGAAAAAGAAGAATATAACATCCTTACTTCGCATCTTTGTAAACATAGTTAATTGAGACGGTCGGAACCATTGTTGGATTGACGACTGCGATTCCTCGCTCCAACTTCGAATTGATTTCAACCCTCACACAGTCTTTGAACCTTCCCTCATTCTTCACTTCTTTTCTGATCGTCATTCCGGGAGGGATATGGATTCCACTTGTGCCTGGAATGTCTTCCTCCCTGAAATGGGCTGTCCGATTGCTGTTGTTAATGAATTTGACCACATTCGCTTTACCTTTTAATGGGTCTTTCCAGCCCGCTCTCGCCTTAAGCTTTTGTTCCAGTTTCCCATTTTTTAGCTTATAGTTAACCTCTGTATATTCCGCAAAGATATTATCTTCCGCAACCTTCACATGCCGTTCTTGTAAAGGTCCCAATTGGAGGGGAACCTGCTGATAACTTCCTTGCCAATACATTTTCACCTCAGGTATGTTTATTATAGTTTTTGTGTAATTCACGAATTTTACTTCTACATTTTTCATTTCTTCACTTCCTTTATTTAGTATTTTTTCTTCCATTCTTTAAAGTCCAAATCTCCGCCTGCTACTAGATACTCCTCATACAATCTGTATAATTTTTCGTGTTCTTCGACATCTCGATTTTCGCTTTCCTGGTACATTTCTTTCCAGGCAATAAAGCTTTTCTGTCCACCTGAGGGAAGATATTCCAGATCATATAGGTTTCGCAATTCTTTATCTTCTTTCAGTTTTTTATCTTCTTCAGTCTGTTTCTTCTCTGCTGAGTGAATCCATGGGAGAAAAAACTCATCTTTTATCAATTGTTCCGCTAAAAGCTTCTTATATAGGTCGTAACTATCCTTTTTGAAAACATCTAGGTCCAAATCCTTATTCTCATTCAGTGCATGACCCGACTCCATCATTTTCTCCAACATGGCATCAAACTCATCTTTACTGATTATAGTTTTCTTATCTTCCCCTGGAATGGCACTTTCAAAAATATGGGTTGAATCCAGCCTGGCAAAATCTCTAAATGATGGGTCTTCCACAATGTCCACAGTTTTGAGTCTGTAACCTTCCTTAACTTTCATCTTGCTATCGAGTTCTCCGTATCCTCGCATTGACAAGCCAAATTTCAGTCCTGCTTTTAATAACTTCAAAAGGTCTTTTCCTCGGGTTGTATTTAAGATGCCAATATCTGCCCTTGCCAATCCCTTTTCATCCAGATGTACCTTTCTGAGAATATGACTGATATCTGCCACTGCACCAACTTCACCGCTTGAGTGCCCGGGATACCCGGCAATGAAACCACTTTCTAATTTTGAGTTCAATGCCTCAACTGCTGGTTTCAATATCGCTTTTGGATAAGTCCTGCCATTTCCATTCTTCCAGTCAACTTTTGCAAAAGAGATATTTTTAAGCTCGGCAACAAAAGACTTTTCTGTTGCATCTTCAATGAAACCGAAATTACTCTCAAAAATCTCGTCTAATAACATTTTATTTGTTCCTTATATAAATTATCTATAAATAAAGTTTTTGCTCTATCTAAACGCAATATAACGCCCTACACTTATAAGATGCCTCTACAGGGGGGGTGATTCGCTTATGTCTCGGACCAAGTTTTCAATAAAATCATCAAATTTCTTTTCCTCATACGTTTCCATCTTGGTAATCGCTTCTAGCTGTAACCTGAGTTTGCATATAAGGTCCGTGGTATATTTCATTTCGGTTATTCTTTCTTTTGTTGTGCCTTTATAGTTTTCTTTTGCTAGACAATGGTCTACGTGCCTGATGAGTAAATAGATAGCAATCTTTCTGAGGATTGTACTTGCAGACATTAGCTGTTCAGCTATACCTCTACACCTCTCATCATCCTCAAGTATCAATATAAGAATTTTATCGATCATTCCGCTGACGTTTCTTATCCTAATCAATTCTGGATAATGGCGTGCTACTTTTGCTCGATGTTTCTCTTGTTCCTCTATTTTCCTTGCTCGTTCCTCTCGGACTCGCTTGTTAAACTCTTGTTTCCTGGTAAAGTCTTTATCATCATAATACTCGTCTGGTGTATCGAGAATGTCATAGATATCTCTTTCCGCCTCTGGGTCTGGTATAGTTTCAATATTGAATTCTTTTATGTCATTAGTCATTCATCTCTCCTGAATGTGGTTTTCTTATATTCTCTTAAACTCACTTCTTTATTCAGAAACTATTGAGTTTACTAGGTCGTGCCAAAGCGCGACCTTTTCTTTTATTTTTGTAACTGGCGTAGCGAGTTTAAGAAAATAAAAGAAAAGATAAACACATGCTTTTATCGTCTTCATCTTACCTTTTGGTTTTCGCATTTCTTTCAAAAAACAGCGATAATAAGATAACTCTTATTTGTGGACGGAAAATCATAGGGTTACTCAGTTTTACTCGGTTTTACCCGGTTACCACGTAAAAATGATATGGTTAGAATCTTTTACCCCCATTTCTTGGCATCAACCTCTTTTGTAATCCTTTATCTTTCTGAATCCGTAAATGAATGCTTTTCATCCTTACTATATCGTCCCATTCTTTTCTGCTCATTGGGTATAAGGTATAGGTGTTAGGTTGCATACACCCCGTCCTAGTGACTTCTATCCATCCAGGAACTTTCAACTCTCTTATATAGTTCCGTGCGGTTTCATCGTTTGCGATTCCTAAGTGCATTTTTATTATGCGTAAGGGAACCTGAGCTTTAGGTAAGTCAGTAAGGCGTTTGTTTGGTGCGTAAGAGTGGAGTAATATGTATACTGATTTTGCGTCTCGTGAAATTATGTGGTCTTTTATTAGTGCTTCTGGAATTTGGGCGAATGTTTTTGGGTACCTACTTAGTTGACGCATAGCCAATTGGAATGCGGTATTTGAACTAATATATTCCTCAACACCTGCTCTATTATTCCTTGCTTCTAGTTTAGCTTGCGCTGTTTCAATTCGGACATCATCAACCTTTGAAACCAATTTCTGGTGTTTAGCAACCCCTTGTGCGATAGCTTTTATTTTCTCATTAATCATTTTTTAACCTCCGCTTAGTTTTTATTCCTCCATTAATTCATTCCACAACCATCTTAAATAAAGGGCACACAAGAGCCCAATCACTATGGCTGAGAATGGGTCAATTATGAGCATTTATGAATCCTCCTATTATTTCAATCGGAGATGTAGGGTTTATAAGTAAATTTTTTTGATCCCGAAACCAACCGGTTAAGTTTGCTCTGTTTTGCATTGCAATCTAAAAAATGTCTCCAAAATAAAAAAAAGGCCAGAACGATTTCTCATTCTGACCTCCTTTGAATCTTTCGATTCGTAATTATTATAAGGGATTCTCGAGGAAAAATCAAATTTTTTTTAAAATTATTTTTATCTAATTATTTCAATATGTTTCATTATATGCCACATAACGGTTAATCCTAGCGTCATAATTCCTCGTTAAACCGCTCAAAACGCCCGTATAATGCACGACCGTGTCTATACAAATATGATTATATATGAATGCATATAAAGAGGAAAAAATCCGGCAAACTTTAACTAATTTTTTATTTTTGAGAAAATCCCCGACTGCGAATCGTCTATCTCAATGAGGTGCAAATAACGCTATGCTGTCCTTAAAAAGATTTGGGGGCTAGTCTCCAAGCACCTTCAAGGTTTATTTTTCTTCATAAAATACCTAAAAAGTATTCTTGACAAAATACCATATGCTGTTATATACTTTATTCGGTACTACTAAATGTAGTGGTTTTTTCCAAACAAGGCAGGTTGTCTTGTTTCAGTTCTTTGATTTAAATAGTCCAATGGGATTGAAATACCACTTCCCGAAACCTCCTATTCTCCTCAGCTGATTTAGCTGTACTAAAATCGAATACAAAGATGGTTATTAAAACGGGGTATGAGAGATAAGTTGACTTCATGTAACAGTTCATCTTGCAAGTAGTTCCTGAACAAAGTTTCCCCCTAAAAAAAAAATCCAGCACAGACGCATACAAAAATGTGATTATATGCAATTGCTCATAATCCCCAACCCAGATAAAATATAGCTATAACAAGTATTCGTCATACGAGCTTTTGCCGAATGTACAACAGAGGTCTTTCAAACAATACAAAAGAAATGCGGCCTTTGTTTTTCAACTCGATCTCGATATCTTTATTGAGCTCGGGCTTCAAATTTATTAAGAAAGGAGGTGAGAAAGAATGTCCAATTCGAAGTTCCATTGGGCTAGAAAACTCCGCTTAAAGCTTACATTTGAAAAACTTCAATTAGTGAGAAAAGAGCGGGGTAGAAAAGCCCGAGGGGATATCTTACTGATGTCAGCGCAGAAGTCATTAAAGTTCAATTGTAGAGGTTCCGCAAGACAGGATTTAGAAAGCTTTTTATTGATTGTGAAAGATGTATCTCCAGAACACAAATCTATTATCAAAGCAGAAGGTGAATGGTTATTACCCTGCTGGAATTCGAGAGACGGACCCAGAATTGTTGAGCTCATTATCTTGTTGGTTGAATTTTTGCTCTTGCTGATAGGAAGATATCCCATCAGTTGCCAACATTACGGAATTTATTTCCGATTAAATAAATGTTTACAATCCTAGAAAAGCTCAATATTGATGATTTATATAAAATCTTAAATTTTTCTAGGGATGACTTTCTTCAATTTGTTAGGGTCGCATCAAAACAGTACCATGAATTTACTATAAAGAAGAATAACAAGACCAGGATTTTAGAGATTCCGAGTCCTATCTTAAAAAAAGTTCAAAAGTTACTACTTGAAAAAGTTCTATACAATTTACATACCCATACTAGATTGTATGGATATCCAGGTTCCTCAATAAAAAAAGCAGTATCTGATCATATTCAAAAACCAGTTGTAATAAGAATGGATATAAAAGACTTTTTTCCAAGTGTAAAATCCTCTCAAATTGAAAAAATGTTTCGTAGGCGGAAAGCAGACGAAAAAATTGCGAAAATTTTAACAAGATTGACAACGTATAAAAACCATTTGCCTCATGGATCTCCCACAAGCCCATGCATCAGTCGACTCATTCTAAATCCACTTGCTCTAAATTTAGAAAAAATGTTTAATCGTATTCATCCCAATGCATTTTTTTCAATTTATGTTGATGATATTATAATAAGTGGGCCAATGGGTCTAAAAAATTCTATCCCTACAATTTCCAAAATGATAAACAGATATGGATTCGAGGTTAATGAGGAAAAAATAGATGTTATGGAACGAGATAAAGAACAGATTGGCCTAAACATTCGATTAAATAAAAGGATAGAACCTACAACTGAATATTTGAAAGAAGTTGAAGAGCTTGAAAGAAGACTTCCTTCTTCCCACCCATCATTAAAAGGGAAAAAGGCACATATTAAATTTCTTTTTTTAGATGAGAATTGAGCAGCAACTCTTTCCCGTTTCTGCTCCTAGCTCCAAGGCGTTATTACTTCAGGCTCCATGGCTTTCAAGGGTAGAAAAAGTACTTTTCCCCCTTTGATATCTTTTTTATTTTTAGTAAGCCAGGGCTTCAGGGTCTTTGGCTTCCAGTTGCCTCAATCTTTCTTCTTTAATCCAAATAAGACAAAAAACGCTACCCCTAAAAAAGCAAAGCCTAAAATAAAAGCAATAATTGTGTAAGTACCTTTTAATGCGAAATTAAATGAAACAAACGACATCAATATTAGAACAATTGCTATTATTGTTTTTTGAGCTTTCAACCTCTCTCCAAAATTCATTTCTGCCCCTCTCAAACGTCTTCTTTTGAAGCGCTATTTCTCCCAGTAGTCTTCTTCGATATCGGGAAGCCAGGGCTTTAGGGTCTGAGGCTTCCACTCGCTCTTTAATTAAAACAAATTAAATTATATAATATGAAAAAGTATTTTTTAAAGCTAGTTGTAAACTAGGAACATTCTTAAATTTAGGTATAGAAAATGGAGTTAAATCAATGAAAGCTTATCAAAAGTTCACTTTAATTATTTTATTTTTAATCACAATATTATTTCAATTTAATTCGAATTCTTATCCTTATACTCAACAAGAAGTAATTAAACTTCAACCTCTAAATGATAGGTGGGCTGTAGTGATTGGTATTTCTAATTACAAAGATAAGACTTTAAACCTTAGATTTGCAGATAACGATGCTCAGTCTTTTTATAATGCTTTAAAAGATAAATGTAGATTTGAAGATAATCATATTAAATTGTTATTGAATGAAGATGCAACAAGAGAGAATATTCGCAAAAACATTGATGGATGGTTATATAAAAATACAAAAAAAAGTGACAAAATCATTGTTTTCTTTAGTGGGCATGGGACTCAAGATTTAGATAACAATAAAGATGAAAATGATGGTTACGATGAATTTTTAGTCCCTTATGATTTTGAGAATGAAGATATTTCTTCTGCAATTAGAGATGATATTTTTGCGTATTGGATTAGCAATTTAAAATCAGAAAATATTACCTTAATATTTGATAGCTGTTATAGTGGTGGAGCTGCAAAAGCTAAAGGATTCAACCATGTAAAAACAAGAGGCGAAATAAAAGTAGATAATTTTGTAAAAGATATTTTTAGAGAAGTTCCTAAAGAGGGCGTTGCTCTAATCAGTGCTTGTAAAGATAACCAGCTTTCTTATGAGACCGATGATTTTAAAATGGGAGTATTTACCCATTTTTTATTAGATTCATTTGACAAAAAAAGCGATAAAGATATGAATGACAGATTAACGATAGAAGAGATATTTGATAATTTGAAGTTCAATGTTTTGGAATTCACAAAAAAGAATTATAGAAGGGAACAAGAGCCTATTTTGATTAGCACTATGAGAAAACCATTTGAATTAGTTTATTTTCCTGTTAAATCTTTAACAAAAAGTAAACATATCAATGAAGAAATAGACAACATAATTTATCAATCATTTGCAGCTCAAGATACAAGAAGAAAAATTTTATTGCTCGATGAAGCTGTTAATTTGGATCCATCTAATTACCAAGCGCGTATATATTTAGCTGATGCATATAAGGAATTTAAAATTTATGATGAGGCATTATATAATTATGAAATTGCTCTTTCTTTAAAAGATTTTCAAACAGACTCAATTTATAAAAGAATGTCCAACCTATTTGAAGACAAAGGAGAAATAGAAAAAGCAATAGACTATATGAAAAAAGCTATTGAAATTGATAATAATGAATATAGATATTTTAATGGATTAGCATCATTATTAAACAAAAATAAAGATTTAGACGAAGCAATTAGTACTTATTTAATTTCCTTAAATTTAAATAACAGACAGGGAGAGGCTTACTTTGAATTAGGAAGATTATATATTAAACAGGAAAAATATGATGAGGCGATTTCAATCATTGAAAAAGGAATAAAAATTAATCCTGATTATTATGAATATTATTACCTAAAAGGATTATTATATAGATTCGTAAAAAATGATGAAAAAATTGGGAATCAACTTGTTGGAAAATTTCATAAACTGGATAATTATGTGCGTGTTGGAGCAATTGATGATTCAGAAATACTGTGGAAAGATGATAAATGGAGGGAAAGAATTATTGAGAGTACACTGTATAATATTAAAAATCATGGATTTTTAGTAGAATCATATATGAGATTAATCAAGATATATTCCAAATTTCAAAAAGATATAAATGAAGCAAAAAAATATTACAATGAATTGATATATCAATATCCTTTTTTAAAGAATGTTGAAGAAATTAGTTCGCTTTTAAAAGATATGTCCTCAAAACAAAATGGTTTTAGGAAGTAATTAACGATAAAAATTTTCTGTTGTTTATCTGATTATAAATTGCCCATACTATTCATGCTTCAATTTTAGAGAAATTAACCTTATAAAAAAAGTTGAGAGAGACTTCTTCAAAAGTTTGCCAATGAGTCATAGTCACAACATCCCATCATCAACCCCCCTTTTGCTGACATAGCCGGCATTTCAAATAAATATTTAGGAATTGACATATTTACAATAATAAATTTTAATAATTCTGAATGAGAGGGAAAAATGACCTGTGAAACTATTATACAGTTTATTGTTATTATGATTTTATTTTTAACTTTTTTAGCTGCCACCTTTTATGCAATGTTAACAAGAAATTTATGGAAAGAGTCAGTTAAACAAACAAGGATGATTATGAGACCGATTGTGGTAATTACTTATGATGAAGGCGAAATAAAATTCAAGTACATAAATTATGGAAATACTCCTGCTTTCAGTATTAAAATTGATGATGTAACCCTTATTAATACAGAAGGCTTAAAGTTTGACTATGTTTTTCCTGAAGAACATATCTTACCACAGTCAAGTGAAATCAGCATTGAGAACATCCAGAAAAAAATAAACGATAATGTTTCAGATACAAGTACATTTGATTTAGGTGCTTTAATTCCTCATTCTGCTCATAGAACATTCGATGTAGTTATAAGATATAAAAATTCTGAAGGTGAAGAGTTCATAACTGAAGGGAAAGTAGGGGAAGAAACATTCGATTTTAGGAGAATTGAGAAGATATCTTAAATATAAAAAGATACGACCCCCTTGCCGACTTGTCCCTATTTACCGCTACGTTAGAATCGTTTGAAGCTCCAACATTTCGGATGACTCGGAGATTCGCTTCAACGTGTCTACAATTTCCTTTAGATTGTCTTTAATGGTATCGCAATATCTCGCATCCCCGAACATTTTCTTTTGATGTCTTGAGACATGTCTTACCCACACAATATGAAAGAGAATCAGCTTTCTTACTCCTAACTACTCACTCCTTACTGATAAAGACTTGCTTGAAGGGTTCAAGAG
>Ga0209986_10002319_pt1 | contig 17473 bp, 8 predicted proteins | sample BlataG_FD_183168 | JGI IMG/M metagenome (GOLD analysis project Ga0209986, IMG submission 183168) | Deep subsurface microbial communities from Black Sea to uncover new lineages of life (NeLLi) - Black_00105 metaG (SPAdes) (version 2) | ecosystem: Environmental > Aquatic > Marine > Oceanic >...
ATGGTGAATTGGTTTGGGTTGGCTCGCGAGTGGAGGCGCTGAGCCATTTTGATGTCCATCAACTTGCCGACGTCTATCTGGCCATCGAAGACAAGCCCGTCGGCTACTGGGGCACCCGCTGGCGGGAGCGGCAGGAGGAAGACCGCAAACTGGCTATGGCCGGGACACAAAACGATGCAGAACCCCAGTCGCGAACCGGTGATTCTGCAGGAGCAACTGTCACCCTTGCCAACCTTTCGATCCCAGGCTTCCGCCGTCAGTTTCGTACCTTCATCACCCGTGAAATTGAAACGACCGTCCGCGATACCATCGGCCTCAGTATGGCGCTCTTATTGCCACTTGTACTTGCCGCCGTGGTGCTATTCGGATTCTCAACAACGCGGTTTGAACAGCCGCTGATGGTGACGCGGATGCTTGATTCTGATGAAAAGGAAGTGCTCGCTGATGTGTGGGGAGAAGTGCGGGAGGCGATCTCTACTGAGACGGTGTCCCAACTTGATGCCAGCATTCCCGGACAGATTCGTGTGTTTCTCGATAGTCACCCGAAGATCCTGGCCCACCTTCGGGAGTCCTCCACTGAGCGACTCGTGACGGATGCATTGGCTGACACGATTCCGCTTGCTCCCGAAAAGGAAATCACCGATCCCGGCGGCACCTTCAAATGGGTCGCGTTGATGAGCACCTGCATGGTGATTCTCGGGTTTGTCACCGGCTTTCGTGAGATCGTCAAGGAGCGGCCAATGCTCGATCTTGAGCGGCGGCATGGCCTGCGATTCACGGCGTACGTGTTGGCAAAAGTGCTTGCATTGGCCGTTGTACTGGCAGTTCAGGTGGCGATCTTTACTGCCACTGTAGAGCTGGGTTTCATGATTCGCGACGCGCTCGGTGGTCACAAGCCGGAAGCACTCTATTACCGTGGCCCACTGCTTTCCGGTGGCTTTAACTGGCTGGCAGCGGTTGCGTGCGCCGCAATCGGTCTGATTGTCTCAGCCTGCGTCCGCACGACCGACAAGGGTGTTCTCGCGGTGCCACTGTTGATCATGCCCCAGATGTTGCTTGGCGCCACGATCCTGCCAATCACCGGTGGCATCCTCCAAGTGATTGCCATGCTCTTCTCTCCCCTCTACTGGTCCCATCGTGGCAGCCGGAGTGAGGGCGATGGGGTGCCATATTTTTGGCAAAATCTCGGTGACTATGACCCAGCCCTCTGGATTCCGTTTGCTGCCCTTGTCGCCCAGATCGTTGTCGCGACGGCAATCACGGTCTTCATTCTCCGCTGGCAGGAGCGGGCTGCACTTGGCCGGAACCGCCCTGTCAAGTGACGCATGAGAGCACTGCTCAGTCGTTTAGCCTGGCTGATTCAAAAGATGGCCGGCCATACGGCTTCGATAGCATGGATGAGCTACTGCAACATTGGAATGCGGAACAGCTCACGGGGACGGATGCGACAGTGTTATTAAAAGACTGGTATCACAAACAAGGATTTTTTAATGGTTGCATTCATGATGAGGGAGAACACAAGGCAAGGAGAGGTGAGAGTTTAGATCGACAGTTCATCTACATTGGTGAGAATTACTCTGGTGACGTAGAGCGGATCAAACGAAGAGCAAAAGCGGAAGGAATGTGTAAGAGCTGTAAAGACAACTTTCACTTATTGCACGGGGAACAGGGGCCGGAAGAAAAAGAAAACGGTTCAATACGATAGATATTGATATTAAGATTTTAATTATTGGAATAAGCTCACTAAATGAAAAAATGGTGCGTGCTTCATCTCTGCACTACCGCAGGCTTTCACAAACGGTCTGTAACTAGTGCAGGAAAATGAAAAAGGGTGCCTCTTCTTGTTGAGGTGAACGAAACAATGATTCGAATTCCGTCTAACAAAATACTTCGCTGCAGCACTGGACTAAAAGTTGCTGGACTTCTTGTGGCGATATTTTTTTCTAGACCTACAAATCATCTTAAAAAGACATACTTTTAGACAATAGCTGCCATGACACACTCTGAACTACTCTCTTTTATTAAATCAAAGATGAGTATGCAGCATGTCTATCAACCTCTCTTAATAAAGACATTGGTTGAATGTGGTGGGTCAGCAACAGTTCGACAACTGGCTCAAGCAGTTCTTGGACTAGATGAACCACAGATTCGCTACTACGAGGATCGAATAAAGAAAATGCCTGTTCCAGTACTGAAGGGGCATGGTGTTGTTGAAAAACAGGGTGATGTGGTTTCACTTTCAGCAGAACCACTAAGCCCAGAGCAGGAATCAGAACTGATAACTCTTTGTGAGCAAAAATTGCAGGAGTTTCTTCTTGAGCGTGGTGAAGATTTTTGGGTCAGTCAGTATGAGGCTGAACCTGTACCACTCAGTTCCCGCTATGAAGTACTCAAGAGAGCAGGAAAGCGGTGCGAATTATGTGGTGTGGCAGAGGGTGATGAGAATTACCAAGAGCGACTCCCTTTACATGTCGATCACATTACGCCGCGATCCAAGGGCGGGAGTAATGACTTAGATAACCTTCAGGCTCTTTGTCGGGCTTGTAACCTTGGGAAAGGGAATAGAGACGATACAGACTTTCGTTAGAAAGCTATAACGCCCCTCTTTAAGACATAATTCGTGTCACGTTGAGCCTTTTCTTTTCCAATACTTACCGAGTTTCAAATTGAGGAATCGCAATATACGGTTGTGGATCGATTGTTGGGCAAGTTTTTGGAAATACTTTAAATGAGTACCTCTGAAAGCTTTTTTAGGTCCCATTCAAGATTATTAAAAACCGGTATAGACGTAAAATCTGAAAGTTCTCGGAGAGCAAGCGGTGAGCTTGAACAGACACCAGATAGTGCATCTGGTACAAGATTAAATCGGTTCTTTAAGACCTCAATGCCTCCAACTGCACCAAACGCATCATGGGCCGCAAACACAAGTTTGTGTATGCGCGAGCGAACATCGTCTGAACCAAGCAGAATAGCGGTCTCCCGCTGAAGCATGCCATCAGCTATTTCAACTACCCAATAATTTTTTGGATTATTGGCAAAACGTAGGTCAAGTTCATTAAATATCCGCACTAAATCTGCTTCACTGAGCATGTACGTAGATGGAAAACCAAAATGCGTGAAATCATTAACGATTTTTGCACCAGTATCTTGCATGTGCAAAATATCTTTTAAGCTTGCAGTTCCAGTAATCTTCGAGGCACGAACGTCATAGCCCATAGTGGACAAGGCCCAGCAGCATGCAGCAGCACTTGTACTCTTACCACTATTCATGGATGTGCCAACTACAAGTATTAGCTTTGAACGATTGTTCTTTTTGGTAGTTTGAGTTGGTTTGATAAGTGAATATTTACGCGTGTTAACAACTCTTCCATTTTCATCGCACACATATCCAAGTATTTTTACCAGAGTAGGGTCTTTTACCGATGAGTTTTTCGTTGTTATCTTCCCAACCACTCCTGAACGAGCCAATAGATCAATTTCAGTTCTCAGATCACTGGGTATAAACCCTTCATAGCAATCAGGAGCGTAGCGGTTGCCGAAAACAAAAACTGCCTTTGATCCGTCATTAAGTCTGTGTATGCGACCAGACTTGTTCTCCAACTGGGCATGTTGGCCAAGACGTGTAACACGACCATAAATCACATCACCTACTTCCGGCTCTTTTTCAACTAAGTCATAGAATCGCACATGCCTTTTCGTAATTGTGTATGCAGCACTCGGCAAGATATAACCGGGGGAAATCTTTTTCATTGTGTGTTAACACTAATAAAGTTGAAGAATTAAATTTTTAACTGGATAAATAAATTGACTATTCAAATCGCAAACTGAAAAGAATTAATCATTACTAATGTAAGCCGCTTCACATTCTAGAATTACTATTCATTTGACTGCTGGTAAGGATAAAACTTTTTTGTAGTAAAATATCTATGATTTTGTACTCTCTCAATAGTCTTCCGAGAGATGTCTTAGCCACCCGCGATTTTCATGCCGCGATGGGGCGAAAGCACTTTGAAGATAAAACCCCACCCTCTCTATATATAGAGAAAATATTGAGGGTAATATTTGTTGAGTGTTATCGTAAATGCCTGTTAGAAATCAACTGATGACGTTGTTTGAAAACGTGTGTGCAAAATGTGTGCAAATGGTTTGTGTTGGATTCACTGTTTTTAGTGCTTACTTTATAATACAAGGGTGAAACACAACATCTTGTTTGGTTGAGTGACCGATTCACTACACTTAGAAAAGTTCTGCGAGGGTTTTAATCCTGCCGGGGGTATTAGTTGGCCTTACTTTATAAGGGCTTACGAACATTGGCCAAAAACTGGGCCGGTTCTGGGCCATCGGTCTGTAGTTCCCTGCTGGATTGTGCAGAATCACGGAGGAACGGCCGCTCATTTCTTGGGAGCCTTACCGAATCGCTACACTGCAGCTTCCGGCAGGAGCGAGCTTATTTATGACCATGGAATGCAGTAATCTTCAAGAGCAGGCTGTGGAGAAACAGCCGCCACTTATTTGCTTCCTGCTGCTGGCAGCGCTGAACGCTGGGTTCGCAGGCTGCAACCAGCCCAAGCCTCAGACGTCTTCTGCTGTAACGGTGATGGCTGAAGTGGTCGTCACAAATCCGCGTGCCGTTGAGCTGCCTGAATATCTGGAAGTCACCGGTCGCATTGACGCTGAGCAGGTAGTTGATATTCGCAGTCGGGTTACCGGGTATCTCACCAAGGTTAACTTTCAGGATGGCCAGTTCATCTCCAAGGGCGACTTGCTGTATGAAATTGATGACCGGCCAGCGCGGGCAAAGCTTGAGGAGGCCGTTGGTGTCATCGAACGACTGCTTGGTGAACAGCGGTTTCTGAAGGTGCAGGTCGAGCGGTTTGAAAAGTTGGTCGCCAAGGGGGCGGCAAGCCAGCAAGACTATGACAGCTACAAGGCAAAACTTGATGAGAACTCCGGCAGCTTGATAACGGCACGAGCCCAGCACGAGGCAGCCCGACTCAATGTCGAGTTCTGTTCAATCACTGCGCCGATCACCGGGCAGATCGGCCGCACCCAGCTACAAGTCGGCAACCTGATCACGCAAGACAATACCACCTTGACGACAATCGTATCGATCGACCCGATCTTCGTCTATTTCAATGTGGATGAACCAACCTTTCTGCGTGTGATGAACCATGCACGCGAATCTGGCCGGGGCCCGGGGATCGGCCAGCAGGCGACGCTGGCTGATGTCGGACTGGTCGATGATGTTGACCGGAACTATCCATACCGAAGCGCGATCGACTTTCTCAACAATCAGGTCGATACCAGTACGGCAACTATCACCATGCGGGGCCGGCTCGATAACCCCTATTCAGCTGACCCGTCTGCCCCCCGCCCGCCACTTTTTCGTCCGGGCATGTTCGCACGTATACGGCTACCACTGGGTGACTCAGTCGAGCGGATATTTGTTCCGGAGGCCGCAGTTGGCAGCATCCAAGATCGCAAGATTGTCTGGGTTGTGGGCAATGACAGTCTGGTCTCAGCCAGTGAGGTAACCCTCGGGCAAAAACTTGGCAGTTGGATCGCCGTGGTTGCGGTCGATTCATCCCAGCCTATTTCGACTGCGGAGCGGATCGTGGTTCGCGGACTGCAGCGGTGTGGGGAGGGCAAAGAGGTTCGCCCGAGCGTGGCCACTAAGAACAGTCTTGATTTGGAAAGCCTCGCTGTACCAGTGACGGTGACACGGGAACGGCAGGACTCAGAGCTTTCTGGCGGCAAGGTGGCTCCCCAGCCAGCGGCTGGCCCAATTCCACCCCCAATCGTTTTGCCCCAGACTTCTTCTGCGGTTGAGCCACTGCCCCCGCCAAGTAACCAATCGCCGTGATCTCACGATTCTTCATCCAGCGACCAATCTTTGCGTCGGTGATCTCAATTGTCATCACGCTTGCCGGTGGAGTTAGCCTGCTCTCACTGCCGATCGCCCTGTTTCCGCCCGTCGCGCCTCCCATTGTGCAGGTGACCTGTCTCTATCCGGGTGCAAATGCTTCCGTCGTAACCGACACGATTGCTGCCCCGATTGAGCAGCAAGTCAACGGGGTCGACCAACTGCTTTACATGCAGTCTCAGGCGACGAATGACGGCTACTACGTACTCCAACTCACCTTTGAAGTAGGAGCCGATGCCGACTTGGCGCTTGTACAGACGCAAAACCGTGTGCAGCTTGCGATGCCACTTTTGCCGCAAGTCGTGCAGAGGCAGGGCGTAAGCGTCAAGAAGCGGTCACCAGACATTCTCATGACGGTTGATTTGTTTTCGCCCGATGGGCAGTACGACGACGTTTTCATGAGTAACTACGCCACCGTTCACCTCCGTGATGAACTGCTGCGATGTCCTGGGATTGGTGACATTCTCTTGCTCGGGCAACGAGACTACTCATTGCGCATCTGGCTCGACCCGGAGCAACTCGCCTCGCGTGGACTGACCTCTCAAGATGCGCACGATGCGATTGCCGCACAGAACGTGCAGGTACTTGGAGGTGTCAGCGGCCAGTCGCCCACTGCTGATGGCCAGCAGCTTCAACTGACTGTTGCCGCCACTGGGCTCCTCTCCACACCAGAGGAGTTCGGGGCGATCGTTCTGCGGGCCGATCCGACGGTGCCAGGGACGCCCTTGGTACGGCTGCGTGATGTGTCCCGAATCGAACTAGGGGCGGCCAGCTATGACCAGACCTGTCGCTTCAATGGCAAACTGGTAGTTGGACTGGCCGTGTTTCAGCTTCCCGATGCCAATGCGCTCGAGACCTCATGGGCGGTCCAGGCAAAAATGGCAGAACTTGCCAAACGGTTTCCAGCGGGACTGGAATACCGCGTCACCTACGACACGACTCCCTACATCACTGAGTCAATTGTAGAAGTGGTGAAAACCCTCCGTGATGCGATTCTGCTCGTCGGGCTGGTCGTGCTGATGTTTCTCCAGAACTGGCGGGCGACGCTGATTCCACTGGTGGCTGTGCCAGTGGCGATTGTGGGCACCTTTACCGCCATGGCAGCCATGGGCTTCAGCCTCAACACGCTTTCCCTCTTTGGACTGGTGTTGGCAATCGGCATCGTGGTCGACGACGCAATTGTCGTCGTCGAGAATGTCGAACGCTGGATCCGGCAGGGCCTTGATCCCTACGCGGCAGCCGAGCGGGCGATGACCGAAGTGACCGGCCCGGTGATTGGTGTGGCAGCGGTGCTCTCGGCCGTATTCATTCCCTGTGCCTTTATCGGTGGGGTGACCGGCCTTTTCTTTCGGCAGTTTGCCCTGACCATTGCGGTGTCGACTATTCTTTCGGCAATCAATTCGCTAACCCTGAGTCCGGCTCTTGCAGCCATTCTGCTTCGGCCGCACGACGCCCCTCCTGATTTCTTTCAGCGACTCCTTGGCTGGGTGCTGGGCCCAGTGTTCTGGGTCTTCAATTATTTCTTCGACGCTCTCAATAATGGCTATGCCAGAGGCGTGGCGGCTTTTGTGCGGCATGGACGGCTGGCGATTATTGCCTACTTGTTTTTGGTGTTTGTCACCTGGCGGCTCTTCGCGGTCTATCCGCAGGGTTTCGTGCCTCTGCAGGATCAGGGGTATCTAGTTGCTGCAGTCGAATTGCCTGACGGCGCATCGGTGCAACGCACCAGTGAGGTGCTCGAGCGGGTCGATGCTCTGGCCCACAAAGTGCCTGGGATCGCTGATGTGTTCACTGTGGCAGGCATGTCACTCGTCTACAACGCGAACGCTCCTCATTGGGGCTCACTCTTTCTCATGCTTGACAAGTATGAAAATCGTCGCACCCCTGAGACCTCAAGCTTTGGCATCATTCGAGCGCTGCAAGCCCGTTGCCGCGAAGAAATCCTCGACGCGGAAGTGGGTATCTACCCGCCACCACCGGTCAAGGGCATGGGCATGGCCGGCGGGTTTAAGTTTTATCTGCAGGATCGGGGTAGCCTTGGTCCACAGGTGATCCAAGAGACAAGCCAAAAGGTTGTAGCTGACATGGAGGACTGGCAACTACCGTTTGTCGCCGGTGGCTATCGAGCCGATTCACCGCAGTATTTTCTTGACATTGACCGTGACAAGATTCGGGGGCTGGGTATCCCGCTCTCAGCGGTTTTTACCGCCCTGCAACTCGATGTGGGCTCGTTGACGGTGAACACCTTCAGCCGCTTTGGTCGGACCTGGCAGGTCAAGGTAATGGCTGACCAGAGCTTCCGCCGCAATCTTGAAGATCTCCGCGAATTAAAGGTGGTTGCCCGTGATGGTGGCCTCGTGCCACTGGCCTCGGTCCTGAATGTTCGCCAGTCCATGGGGCCGTCGATCATGATGCGATATAACCTCTACCCGGCGGCGCCGATTGTAGGCATTCCGAATCCCTTTGAAGGTGGGTCGGTACTCATTGATCGTGTCGCTGCTGCAACCCAGCAGCGCCTGCCCGAAAACTTTTCCTATGAATGGACCGAGGTGTTTCTCCTGCAGATTGCTGCGGGTAATACTGCTGGGCTGCTGCTGGGGCTTGGTGTGATCCTCGTGTTCCTCGTGCTGGCGGCACTCTACGAGAGTTGGACGCAACCCCTCGCTGTGATCCTGGTTGTGCCCCTCTGCCTGTTGGCGGCAGTCGTCGGTCTGTTGGTGGCATTCCTGCCAATCGATATCCTTGCTCAGGTTGGGCTGGTTGTGCTGGTCGGGCTTGCCTGCAAGAACGCCATTCTCATCGTGGAGTTTGCCCGGCAGCTCCATGAAGAGGGGCACGATGCCCGCTCCGCGGCAATTGAGGCTAGTCGGCTGCGACTGAGGCCGATTCTGATGACCTCGCTGGCCTTTATTCTCGGAGTGGTGCCCCTGGTGGTTGCCCAAGGGGCCGGGGCCGAACTTCGCTGGTCATTGGGCATTACCGTTTTTGCGGGCATGATCGGGGTGACACTCTTTGGTATTTTCTTAACGCCGGTGTTCTATGAAAAGCTGACAGGGATCAGTGACCGCTGGCGAGGAAGCCAGCCTGAACCGGAGGTGTCGCGGTCATGATTGCAGGGTTCTTCATCAAGCGGCCGATCTTCGCGTCGGTGATCTCAATCGTGCTGGTCCTCTGCGGTGGCGTGGCAGCGGTCACCCTGCCGACTACCCAATACCCTGACATCACGCCACCGACCATCGAGGTGTCGACGGTTTATCCTGGCGCAAATGCAGAGCTTGTCCGTGACACGATTGCTGCGCCGATTGAGCAGCAGGTGAGTGGTGTCGAAAATGCTCTGTCGCTGAGTTCTCAGTGCACCAACGACGGCCGTTATCGCCTCACGATCACTTTCGCTCCGGGCACTGATCTCAACATGGCCCAGGTGCTCACTCAGGTGCGGGTCACGCTGGCGATGCCAAGCCTGCCCGACCTGGTACAGCGGGAGGGGGTGGCCGTGCTGAAGAAGTCACCGGCGGCGATGATGATTGTCAACTTCACCGCCGCCCGGGATGCATCCGGTCGGCCGGTCTACGATGAGATCTTCCTATCGAATTACGCCACAATTCAGATTCGTGATGAGCTGCTGCGGGTCGAGGGTGTTGGTGACATCGACTTCATCGGACAGCGTGACTACAGCATGCGAGTCTGGCTCAACCCAGAAAAGATGGCCGCGGTTGGCCTCTCGGCAGGAGATATTCGCACTGCGGTTGAAAGCCAGAACTATCAGATCACTGCTGGCAGCGTCGGCCAGCAGCCGGCCCCGGCGGGGCAGGCCTTTCAGATTCCACTATCGGCAGTCGGCCGATTAATGACAGTGGAGGAGTTTGGCGACGTCATTGTCAAAGAGACACCATCAGAAGATGGTGATGTTGCGGCGGTGATTGTCCGACTGCGGGATGTGGCCCGGGTGGAGCTCGGTGCGCAGTTTTATGATCAGGTCTGTCGGCTTGATGGTGAGCCGAGCGTGGGCATGAACATCTATCAGCTGCCTGGCTCCAATGCGATTGCTGCCGCGGCGGCGGTGCGGGCCAAGCTGGTCGCTCTCGGCGAACGGTTTCCCAAAGGTCTTGAGACACGGGTGGTCTACGACACTACACCTTTTATCGAGGAATCGAAGGCCGAGGTGCTCAAGACGCTCCGCGATGCCACCATCCTAGTAGCATTAGTGGTGCTTCTGTTTTTGCAGAACTGGCGGGCCACGCTCATTCCTCTGATTGCGGTGCCGGTGGCAATCGTCGGCACCTTTGCGTTTATGGCTGCGCTTGGGTTCAGCCTCAATAATCTGTCGCTGTTCGGGCTGGTGCTGGCGATTGGCATCGTAGTCGATGATGCAATTGTGGTGGTCGAAAATGTTGAACGCTGGATTGAACACGGGCTGGCTCCCCGGGCAGCTGCGTTCAAGGCAATGCAGGAGGTCACCGGGCCAGTAATCGGAGTGGCCCTGGTTCTGTGCGCGGTATTTGTGCCATGCAGTTTCATTGCTGGTATTGTTGGTCAATTCTTCAGGCAATTTGCTCTGACGATTGCGGTGTCAACGCTCCTTTCGGCGATTAACTCACTCACTCTTTCGCCGGCGCTTGCGGCCATACTCTTGCGGCCACACGGCTCAGACCCCGACCCCCTTGATCGTGTTCTTAGCTTTTTCTGCGGATGGATTTTCCGTGGATTCAATGTCGGGTTTGCGTTGCTTATCCGAGTTTATGGCTGGGCGATTCACGGTTCACTTCGGGTGGCGTGGCTAATCCTACTTGCATTTTCTGGGTTGCTCGTTGTCACCTGGCAGTTGTTCCAGCTCACACCGGTGGGCTTCATTCCAGAACAAGACAAAGGTTATCTGGTTGCCGATGTGGTGCTGCCAGAGGGGGCGAGTGTCCAGCGGACGGCAGCAGTCATGGCAGAACTGGAACGCCGGGCACTCGAGGAGCCAGGGGTGGCCCATGCGGTTTCGGTCGCTGGCCGGTCGGTGGTGCTGGGTGGCAATTCACCAAACTGGGGTGCCATGTACGTGATGCTCGATGGCTTCGCTGAGCGACAGGGGGACGAGGTGTCGGCCGAGGCCATTGCCACGCGACTGCGGCGGGACTGGCAGGCGGTGGCCGACGACGCACGGGTGGAGGTATTCGGGCCTCCACCGGTGGACGGCCTGGGAACAGTGGCTGGCTTCAAACTGGCAGTAGAAGATCGCGGGAACTACGGCGCCGCTCAGCTCGAGCAGGTGACGGCCTCCCTGATTGCCGACTGCCGTGATGACAGCCGGCTCACGGGCCTTTTTACAAACTACTCCGCCAGTGCTCCGTGGCTGTTTCTCGACATTGATCGTGAGAAGGCTGCAGCAGTGGGTGTACAGCTTGCCGACCTGTTTGAGACGCTGCAAGTGCAGTTGGGTTCTTACTACATTAATAACTTTAACCGCTTTGGTCGTTCCTGGCAGGTCAATGTGCAGGCCGATGCCCGGCACCGTGGTGATCTCCGCCGGGCGATCGAAGACCTCACCGTGCCGGGAGCCAATGGGCAGGCTGTGCCCTTGGCGACGCTGGTTCAGGTGAAAGATCGTGTCGGCCCGTCACTGGTGATGCGGCACAACCTCTATCCGGCAGCAGCTATCTATGGTGAGCCCGCCCAGGGCACCGGCAGCACCTCGGCCTTAGCTGTTGTTCGCGAGCACTTTGACCGGCTTCAGGAGCAGGCGACTATTCCATCGCTGTTTGCCGCCGAGTGGACTGAAATGGCCTTCATGCAGATCCGCTCGGGGGCTACAGCCACCTTCTTATTTGTGCTGGGAGTCGTGCTGGTGTTTCTTGTTTTGGCCGCATTGTACGAGAGCTGGGCCTTGCCACTGGCAGTGATTCTTGTCGTACCCATGTGCCTGCTTTCTGCTGTTGTGGGAATTCGACAGGCAGGCATGGAGATCACAATCTTTACGCAGATCGGGTTTGTTGTGCTGGTGGGGTTAGCCTGTAAAAATGCGATTTTAATCGTCGAATTTGCCCGCCAGCTCGCCCGCGAGGGTAAGCCACTGGTGGAGGCTACTGTTGAGGCCAGCCGGCTTCGACTGCGGCCTATTTTGATGACGTCGCTGGCCTTCATTCTCGGTGTGCTGCCACTGGTGGTGGCCGAAGGGGCAGGTGCCGAGATGCGGCGGACGCTTGGCCTTGCTGTTTTTAGTGGCATGCTGGGGGTAACCCTGTTCGGCATTTTTCTTACGCCGGTCTTCTTCTACAGCCTGCTGCGGGGGAGCGGCCTGGGAAAGCCTCAGCAACCAGCTTCGTCTCCAATGGCATAGAAAAGCCGACCTCTTAGCGTGGTTTCTTCCCACGGAGCCATTCCGTCCAGAGGCACCAAGCATCAAAGCCGGCCGGCGGCTGCTTGCCGATGTAGTCGTCACAGTGTGTGCCCTCCACGCGTGGGAGTGGCTTACAGCACTGGCCGCTGGCGGCGAGGGCGTCAAGCCGGAGCTGCCAGCCACCACCGAGGGCGCGGTAGATCTTGATCATGCCCTTGGCCACACCGCCAACACTGGTATTGAGCCGAATCTGCTCGGTCACCTGAGTCTGCTGCACAACGAAGACCCGATTGAAGTCGCTGGCTCCTTCCTTGTACTGGATCTCAACGAGCTCGGCAGATCGGCTGGCAGCAGTTACAGCCTCTCGCTGTTTGTCGGCGGCAATGCGGGCCTTGATGGTCGTGACGATGCCGTCTTCAGCCTCACGGCCAGCTCGAAGCACTGTCTGTTGATACTCGGCAGAAAGCGCCAGGAACTTGGCATCCTGCTGGCGAATGTTATTGAGCAGCCTGCCATAGTTGAGAATCTTCCAGTCAACCACTGGTGCAACGAAGCCATACAGAGAATCTGATTCAAACAACTGCCCAATTTCATTGGCATAAACACCGAGGTACCCATTGATTGAGAAGGAGGGGTACAGCTGGGCCTCGGCTACCCCGATCTGGGCACACTGGGCGGCCACCAAACGTTCCGCCTGCCGAACATCAGGCCGTCGGCGAATGAGTTCCGCTGGAATACCGATGACGAGCGAAGCAGGTACGGTGGGAATATCAGCCTCACCCAACCGCAGGGCCAGATCTTCGGGAGGGATTCCCAGCAGCATGCAGAGGGCATTGGTCGCCAGTCGCGCCTCTCGTTCATAGTACGGGATGAGAGCCTCTGTCTTGGTAAGGTTCAGCCGCGCCTGAGAGACATCAAGCTCACTGGTTATGCCACCCTCAAAGCGATCAATGGCAACCTGCAAAGAATCACGCTGGATTTTGAGCAGTCGCTGCAGGTCAGCTACCTGATGACAGGCGACTCGATAATCGACGTAGCGATCAGCCACATCAGCAATGAGCGTGACCAGTACACCGTCGTATTCCTCGACACGTGCCTGATACTCTGCTGCAGCCGATTCGATCTTACGGCGAATCTTGCCCCAGAGATCAAGTTCCCATGACAAATTGAAGCCGGTCTGCCAAAGGCTAAATGGGGGAATCGAAAGATTTTGAAAGGCACTGACATTGTTACTCAGTTGCCAACGGGCATATTCAGCGATGGCTCCCTGCGCCTGTGGCATGAAGCCACCCACGGTGATGTTGTAGGCCGCCCTCGAGGCCAGCACTCGGAAGCCCGCCTCACGCAGGGAGAGGTTCTGCTCGTAAGCATGCAGGACCAACTGGTCGAGCATCGGGTCGTTAAACTGCCGCCACCACTGGGATTCGACCCCGCACTCTGACCGCACCTGCGGGTCATCCGCATCAATCCATTCCGGCTCAACTGGGGCGATAGGTCGTTGGTAGGTTGGGCCTACCTTCATGTTGTTCCGCCAGTAGTCTCCCCACGAGGTGCACCCTGATGCAGTGAGCATGCCGGCGACAACAAACAGGGCCAACTGCCCGCGTCCATGCGGCTGACCCCACCGGCTCGCTGTCTTTGGGAAAAGCTGTCTACGGCCTTGTTCTACGTGGGCAGCCTGCCACGATGGCAACAGGGTCTTTTCGGATCGCCTTGTGTATGTGCGTGCCCACGCAGACGTGATCCAACGGAAAAAAATTTGGGGAATTATGGCCACAGGTCGCTCGCATAAGCGGGTGCGAAAAGGTCCTTCAGTCGCCGCGCAGCCCACAGGCCTGAATGACACAAATAACGGTGAGATCGAGTGTTTGAAAACAGTTCTTGAGGCTTTCTGCCGCTCAAGAGAGGCAGCAGATAACGTGGGTGCAGTGGGGGACGTGGTGAGTTTCAGCCGTTTCCCGGGCCGCCTAAGTTCCCAGCAGTAACGGCGGTCTTGAGGGGCTTCAGGCGACAGGGGCAAAGTACGTGTGGCGGACAAGATGCCGCTTTAGACCAGTCTTTACCGAGGCTGATCAGCTGGTCTCGCTGCCCGGTTTTCGTGCCCAGTGGGTCGAAGGATGAAACGAGTCGCTAGCGAGTTGAAAAAGCTAGGCTACGTTTTCGGTAGTGATCGGCAAGGCTTTTTGCCACTCATCAGTGGTGAACCATTGAATTGATTTCTACGTGTAACAACCCAGGACTTGTATTGTTGTTGGCCACCGTCGAGAATCGGTTGTTCCGCGGTCAGGAGAGGCCGTCAATCGAAGGAGTCAGCCCAATGGGTAACCGACTGTTTTGCTTCATCGTCATGTTCGTGGTCTCGTTTGTTGGTTCCACGTTAGCCGTGTTGGCCGACGAGACGTCGTCAGGCACTGCTGGTAAAGCAGTTCAGCGTACACTCACAAAGCTACTCACTGCCCAGTCACTCGACGAACAGCCGGTGTTATTTGCTGACCTGCTCGGCAGCGACGGTAAAGCCGTCTGTTTCACCTTTCTCCATCCCACCTGCCCACTGGCCCAACGGTATGGGCCGGTGCTGGCCGAACTTGATAACGCGTTCGACAAGCAGGGCGTCCACTTCGTTGGTGTAGTCTGCGAGTTTGACGAGCCTGAGGAGATCACCTCCTATCGCGACGAGTATGCTATTCACTTCCCGTTCCTCACCGACCGCGACTTCCACCTCGCTGAAGCACTCGATGCCACGACGACCCCAGAGGTAGTGCTTGTCGATGCCAGCGGCCGCACACGGTATCAGGGTCGGATTGACGACCGGTATAAAGAGCGGGGTGAAAAGTCACCTGGCGTTCCTGAGCCCGATCTTAAGAACGCAATTCTCGATCTGCTCGCCGGCCGTGAGGTGAAACTGCCGTTCACCGAAGCCGTCGGCTGTCCGCTTGATCGGCCGGAGTTACCGACCATGCCGAGCCAACCTGATCACGAAGTGACGTACGCCGAAGATGTGCTGCCCTTCCTGCATGACAAGTGTCAGCGGTGCCACAGCCCCGGCCAGGCCGGGCCATTCACGCTGACCTCCTACGACGACGCGGTTGACTGGATGGAACTGGCGATCGAGGAAATCGAAGCCCGACGGATGCCACCGGCTCAGGTGGAAAGCGATTTTGAGCTGCTCGACACCAAGCCACCAACGGCTGCAGAAGTTGCCATGCTACGAGAGTGGGTGAAGATCGAGATGCCCGCCGGCGATCCGACGAAAACCCCGAAGCTTGCGGCGCTGCCAGACTACGGCGCCTTTCAGGAGGATCTCGGGCCGCCCGATCTCGTACTCGAGCAGCAGAGCCCCACGCAGTTGGGTGCCCACGGTGAGGACCTCTATCGCAACGTGATCTTTCCGCTTGGCAACAAAAAGGACCTCACAATCCGAGCGATGCAGTTTCTGCCGGGCAATCGGCAGATCGTTCACCACGCCCTCACCGGCTACCTGCCGCGGGAGTCTGGCGAGGAGGCCATCGCCGAATGGGGCGGCCGGGACGGCATGAGCCATCCGGATGATCGGGCCGGTGGCTGGTACGACCCGCATGGCTTGGGATTTCGGCCGCCGCCGTTGCGGGATGACGGCATTCCGCGAACCAGCTTTCTCGGTGGCTACGTACCTGGTACACGGGCGGGCGTGGCGGGCTCGGGCTCCGTGTTTCTAGTGCCCGCTGGATCCGATCTGACCGCACAGGTGCACTATGCCCGCACTGGTAAGACCGAGACCGATTCTAGCCGAATCGGGGTCTGGCTGGCCGACGAAGCAATCGCCGCAGACCCAGAGCGGAAGCAGATGAACATTATCTATCTGACCGGCAGCTTTGGCGTTGTTCCGCCTGGGGTGAAGGATTATCGGGTTACCGGCAACTACACGTTATCGCAGGACGCGGAGTTGGTGACCATTACGCCGCACTCGCACCTGTTGGCGAAGTGGCTTGAGGTCCGGGCTTGGCTACCCGGCAAAGAAAAGCCCCAACTCGTCGTGCGGGTGCCGAAGTGGGACTACAACTGGCAGTGCCCTTATTCGTTAAAAAGGCCGCAACTGTTTCCGGCGGGAACACGATTCGAAGTTGAATGTTCCTATGACAACTCAGACGCCAATCCGCAGAACCCGTTTAGTCCACCGCAGCCTGTCTGGCATGCCGAGCAGGTTGTCGATGAGATGGTGCTGCCCATGATGCTGTTCACTTCCAAAACCCCACTCGACCCAGACGGCGGTAGCTTTTTCAAGTTTTACTCAGAAACGGTGCGATCGGGCTTTCTCAAGCGGCTTGTGCAACACCGCCACAAATACATTTCAGATGCCGAGGGCAACGTGACCCTCTCACCCGACTTCGAGGATTCGAAGGAAGAATAATGAAGTCTGAGGAACATCCCTGCATGGACGACAAGAAAAAACCGGGCCTCTCTGTAGTTGCCGAGGCCGTGACGGTGACAGTAAAGACGGACGCTAGACATGCCCCGAAAACCCTGCTCAAGGACATTTCCTTACGGATTAAACCGGGGGAGTTCATTTGTGTGTTAGGGCCCAGCGGTGCCGGTAAAAGCACGCTGGTGCGGGCAATGCTGGGAGAACGTGCGATCGCTGCGGGCCGGCTACTCGTCGGTGGCCACGATGTCTCCTCCAAGGGCGACCTGCTCCGGGGTGAGATCGGATATGTCCCGCAACGGGACATTAACCCAACAACTCTCCCGGTGAACCGGGCGCTCCACTTTGCTTCTCAGGTCAGGCTGCCCGCTGATTCGACTCCTACTCAGCGGCTCGGTGCGATCGACCGAGCTCTCAATAATGTGGGGCTTACGGCGGTGCGGAAAACAACGATCGGTAGGCTGTCAGGAGGCGAGGCCAAACGGGCAAGTCTGGCGGCTGAACTGCTTGCCGATCCGGGCCTGCTGGTGGTCGATGAAGCCACATCCAGCCTCGATCCTGCCACAGAAGCACGCATCATGATGCTCCTGGCAGACCAGGCGAAGGCTGGAACGACCGTGATCACCGTTACCCATCACCTCGACAACGTCGATCAGGCAGACAAGCTTTTGATTCTTGGTCATGGTGAATTGGTTTGGTTTGGCTCGCGAGTGGAGGCGCTGAGCCATTTTGATGTCCATCAACTTGCCGACGTCTATCTGGCCATCGAAGACAAGCCCGTCGGCTACTGGGGCACCCGCTGGCGGGAGCGGCAGGAGGAAGACCACAA
>Ga0209986_10002320_pt1 | contig 17464 bp, 15 predicted proteins | sample BlataG_FD_183168 | JGI IMG/M metagenome (GOLD analysis project Ga0209986, IMG submission 183168) | Deep subsurface microbial communities from Black Sea to uncover new lineages of life (NeLLi) - Black_00105 metaG (SPAdes) (version 2) | ecosystem: Environmental > Aquatic > Marine > Oceanic >...
GTAATCCATGCCGAAGAGGGAGAAGTCGTAGACCTCTTGAAACATCTCTTTGACTTCCTTGCGCTCCTCCTCGGTGATCGGTTTGGCCCAGCCGCCCGGTACGGCAACGTCAGGGTGAATGGCCTTTCCGCCCAGTTTCTGGGTCGCCATCTGTGCGAGCCAGCGATTGCGCACCACCTTCTTGGCCACGTCCGGGGCTTTTTCGATTACGCCGATCACATTGCGTTTGGCATAGTCGGATGTCGGCCCCATGAGAAAGTCCGGACCGGCCATAATATAGAAGTGTAAAATGTGGCTGTGAAGCATGTGACCCATATAGGCCAGCTCTCTTATCTTTTTGGCAGCAGGGGGGATATCCGCACCAAAAACAGCGTCAGCAGCTTTGGCGGCCGCCAGGTGGTGTGCCCAGGGACAAACGCCGCATATACGTGGTACGATGCGTATGATCTCTTCAATGGGCCGGCCGATGGCAAAGCGCTCAAAACCTCGTGTCTCAACAACCTTTACGCGGGTATCTTCGACATTGCCGCTGTCGTCCAGCATGATCTGGATCTTAGCATGTCCCTCTATCCTAGTAACCGGTTCAACTATAATTGTCTTTCCCATGGTTATCTCCTCCTCTGCGGCAACGGACGAAGCCGTCCTTGCGCGCCGACGAAACGGTTGAACATTGCTCTGCGGTCTTCGATCTGCCGCGGGTCGAGACCAATCGACGAAAGGGCGGTCATCATATCGATCTGGGGATTGGCGCCTTCGCGAATCAGGCCGAAGCATCCGCGACAAGGCATGTGGGCCTTGATGCACCGTGGGACCTTCTCTTCGCCGCCACAGCCCGAGTGGGTGACCGGCCCCAGGCAGAGGTAGCCCAGCTCCATCAGGCAGCGCACCTCTTCAATAGGCTTGTCTGCCGGCCATTCGGGGTTTTCCAACGGGCGCTTGATGTTGGTAACGGCCTTCTTTTCGCGTTTCATGGGGCAGTCGTCGCAAACGCTGCGCTCCGGCAGCTCGAAAGCCTCCCCCTTGAGCAGGGCTGTGATGGCCTGCACATAAAGCTCGGGCGTGGTTGGGCAGCCCGGCAAGGCCACGTCGACCTTGACCACTTCGCTGACAGCAGAGACTTTTTCTTCCATCGGGGGGAGTTCTTCGTTGGGGAACGGAGCCGAATCAGTCGTCTCTGTTTCATCGTAAATCATCTTTAGCACATCTTCGATAGTGTACATGTTAGCCAACGCGGGGATACCGCCAAAATTGGCGCAAGCGCCGACGGCCACGAGCGTGTTGACCTTTCTACGCATCTCCTCGGCCACGGCACGGTTCTCTTCATTTCGAATGCCGCCCGAGATAAAGCCGATATCGGCTTCCGGGATCACAAGCATCCCCGGATTTTCTCCTGCCTGTCCGGAGTATTTATGGTCCATGAGGACAGGCATATGGACGAACTCTAGCTCGGGCAGTATTTCCAGCAGAGGCTCACCCACATCGAGTAGAGTGACCTCGCAACCACCACAGGTGGTCAACCACTCCTCAGCAACTTTAACTGGCATGTTATTTCTCCTTTTTGTTAGCTTTCCATTTTAGTCGTTAGCCACTCGTTACCCTTCTTACATCGGGGCGCCTTCCACCACCACCTCAGTTACCAACCGACGGGTATAGACCAAATGCTTGCCGTTGTCAGGCACCACCTGGACCTCGAATTCTTTCCCGCGGTACTCCTTTTCCTTTTGCCTGGCGTCATCCTCGCTGGCATACTCCTCACCGTCCCACATGAATTTCTTTCTATCGAAGTACCGTACCATCCGTTCATCCATAACCGTGTCTCCTTTATACTAATGGGTTGGGACCGAGCTCTTTAATATCCTTAACGAAGTTATTGACCACCTCGACGAAGCGCTGCGCCTCGGATGCCGAGACCCACTCCAGACGGAACCGTTCCGGCTCAATGCCGAAGTCCTCTAAAAGCATCTCTATGGTGGCCGCGCGTGATTTCATGCGCTCATTGCCGTCGATGTAATGGCAGTCGCCGATGTGGCATCCACAGATAAGCACGCCGTCGGCGCCCTTGGTGAGGGCATCGATCACCATGTTGGGGTGGATCATCCCGGTGCACATAACCCGCACGACGCGGGTATTGGTGGGATACTGCAGTCGGTAAGAGCCGGCCAGGTCCGCGCCGGTGTACGAGCACCAGTTGCAGCAGAATTGGACTATCTTCGGTTCGAAATCTCCGTTGTCGCTCATCTCATCCCTCCAGCAGCAGAGCATCGACCATAGCGCCGAATTGGTCGAGTCTGAAGTGGTTAACCTTAATACCTTGCTTGGGACAGGTCGCCTGACAAACGCCACAGCCCTTGCAGGCCGATGGGTCGCTCTCGACAGTCTTTTTGATATCGCCTTTATGAATGAATTCTATCAGTGTAATGGCATTGTAGGGGCAGGGATCGATGCAGTAGGCGCAGCCGTCGCAATTTTCGTCGATGACCTCGGAGATGGCAGCCGGCAGAGTTACGCTATCCTTGGACAGGTAGGTACTGGCCCGGCCGGCGGCCCCCAAGGCCTGGATAATGCTCTCGTCCACCGCCTTGGGCGAGTGGGCCAGGCCGGCCAAAAAGACGCCATCAGTAGCGAAATCCACCGGGCGCAGCTTCATGTGCGCCTCGAGGAAAAACTTGTCGCTATTTACCGGGACCTTGAGCAATTGAGCGATGTCCTCGGCATCGTCGTTGGCGATTATCGCCACCGAGAGCACTAGGCTATCGGCAGTAAGCTTGAGGTCAATGTGGAGTATGGGGTCATGGACCACGATCTCAAATCCGTCTCCGCCCTTGGTTACCTCGGGCTTTTTGTCCTGGTCGTAACGCAGGAAGATCACGCCCTTTTCCCGGGCATGGCGATACCATGACTCGCGAAACCCGTAGGTACGTACATCGCGATAGAGGATATACACGTTGGTGTCGGGCGATTTCTCTTTTATCTGAAGCGCGTTCTTGATGGCGTGAGTGCAGCAAACCCGGCTGCAGTAGGGGCGCTCTTCGTTGCGCGAGCCCACACACTGGATCATGACCACGCTCGTGGCAGAAAAGTCACCGGACGCCAGCTTCTCTTCGAGCTCCAACTGGGTGAGGACACGTTCGTCCCGGCCGTAGAAGTATTCGTCAGGTTTGAGCTCTTGGGCCCCGGTGGCCACGACCACGACGCCGTGCTTGATGGTCTCGCCTTCGGAGCCGTTGTGGGGCTTGAGAGTGGTCTCGAAGTTGCCCAGCGATCCGGAGAGTGATTCGATCTGGCAGTCGAGGTAGACTTTGATCTTATCGTGGCCCTGCACCTTTTCGACGGTCTCTTTGAGTTTCTTTTGCGGATCGTCACCGTCGATCAGGTAGTGCAGCCGGCGCATATTGCCACCCAGCTCCTTCTCGCACTCGATCAGGTACACTGGAAATCTTTGGGAGGCCAGCTCCAGGGCCGCGGTCATGCCGCTCATGCCGCCGCCGATCACCAGCGCATTTTTGTTGATCTTGAGATCGCCGTCGTAGAGCGGTTCGAGCAGGCGCGCTTTCCCGACAGACATGCGCACCAGGTCCTTGGCCTTTTCGAAGGCCTTTTGCGGCTCGCTTTGGTGGACCCATGTGTTTTGGTCGCGGATATTGGCGAACTCGAACAGGTAGGGGTTGAGCCCGGCCTCGCGGATGGAGTCGCGGAAAAGAGGCTCGTGCGTCCGTGGCGTACAGGCCGCCACGATGACGCGGTTTAGGTTTTGCTCCTTGACTGTTTCGGTGATCGAGGCGATCGAGTCTTGGGAACAGGTGTAAAGCTTGTCGGTTGCGTAGACCACGCCGTTGAGGCCCTTGGCATACTCGGCTACCGCCTTGCAGTCGATCACCCCGCCGATGTTCTTGCCGCAGTGACAGACGAACACGCCGATGTGCGGGTCCTCACCAGTGACATCGCGCTCGGGCGGGTATTCCTTTTTGGCCGTGCGGGTCCACTTCACCTCGTCGAGTAACGACATGGCCCGGGCGGCGGCGGCGCTGGCCTGCATGACGGTCTCCGGGATGTCCTTGGGCTCGTTGAAGGGCCCGCAAGTGTAAATGCCCTCACGAGTCGTGTCGACCGGAGCGATACGGCTGGTCTTACAAAAGCCCAAATCATTGAGCTCGATGCCCAACCTTTGGGCGAACTCATGCACACCATCAGGCGGACTGAGGCCGCAGGAGAGCACCGCCATGCTGAAGTGCTCCACCTGCTGTTTTCCCTGGTCGTCCACGTACCGGATTATCACATCTTTGGTCTGCTGGTCCTGCAGGATCGCCGACGGACGACAGCGCACATAACGCACGCCATGTTCTTTTGCCCGCTCGTAGTACTCGTCGAAGCCCTTGCCGTAGGCCCGCAGGTCGATATAGAAGATCGAGCACTCCAGGTCGGGCTGGTGCTCCTTAGCGATCACCGCCTCCTTGGTCGTATACATACAGCAAACCGACGAGCAGTAGTTGTTTTCCACCGTGCGGGAACCCACGCACTGGATGAAGGCGATGTTTTTGGGGTGCTCGCCGTCGGATGGCCGTTGGATCTCACCCATTGTTGGTCCGCTGGCAGAGAGCAACCGCTCGAACTCCAGGCTGGCAAGCACGTTGGGGAAGCGGTCGTAGCCGAGTTCTTTAGTGTTGTCGGCATTGAACAGCTCGTAACCGGGGGCTACAATTATTGCGCCGGCTTCGAGGGTGATAATCTCTTCCCGCTCCATGTTGTGGTCGATCGCCATTGCCTCACAGGCCGCGAGACACATTAGGCACTCGCAGCAGGCAGCACAGTCGAGGCAGCGTTTTGCCTCCGCGATAGCGGTCTCTTCGTCCCAGCCGAGCTCGACTTCGTTGAAGTTGCCGGCGCGCTCTGCAACTGAAATCTCAGGGATCTTGTGGCGCGGAATGATCGGCTCGTCGTCAATGTCTCGCTCCGCGCGGATCCACTTGGCCTCTTCGCGACCGGCGTGCATATCTTCCTTCTTCAGGTAACGGTCGATCGAATCGGCGGCGCGCAGACCGGCGTTGATAGCCTCGATAACCGTGGCTGGGCTTGTGACCACGTCGCCGCCGGCGAAGACTCCTGGCATGCTGGTCTCGAGCGTGACCGGGTCGACCACCAGCGTTTTCACGCGTGTAGTCTTGGGTTGAAGCTCATCTCCGAAGAACGTCAGGTCCGGCTCCTGGCTGATGGCGGGTATCAGCACGTCAGCTTCGATGATGAACTCGGAACCTTTGATCGGAACCGGGCGCCGGCGGCCACTCTCGTCCGGCTCACCCAGTTCCATCCTGACGCACTCGACCCCGGTGAGCTTGTTGTTCTCATCGGCTATTAGCCGCACCGGGTTGGTCAGAAACTTGATCTCGATGCCTTCTTCGATCGTGGCGCGGACTTCGGTCGGGTGGGCCGGCATCTCGCGTCGCGAGCGGCGGTAGACGATGGTGACGTTCTCGGTATCGAGGCGCTGTGCGGTACGGGCCGCATCGATGGCGACATTGTCACCCCCGACCACGATGACCTTCTTGCCGACGCTCTTGCGATCCTCAAGGTTTACTTCACTGAGAAACTGTATGCAGTCGTACAGCCCGCTGATCGTATCCTTGCCTTCGAGCTTCATCGAGCGCCCGCGGGGAGTGCCGGTGGCGACGAACACAGCGTCATAATCGTTTTTTATCTGATCGAAGCTAATGTCCTTGCCAACATGGGTGTTGGCCTTTAGCTCGACGCCCAGGTCGAAAATCTCTTGGATCTCCCACTCGATCACGTCCCGTGGCAGCCGGTAGGGCGAAATCCCCGATATAAGCACGCCGCCCGCCTTTTGATTGGCTTCAAAGATGGTCACATTATAGCCCTTGAGCTTAAGCTCCCTGGCGAGGGTGAGTCCTGCCGGCCCGGCCCCGATCACGGCCACCTTTTCGGATTTTTTATCTTCGGTCGGCTCTAGGGGCTTGCGGCCGTTCTTGCGCTCCCAGTCGCCTAAAAAACGTTTGAGCTGGCGGATGGCGACCGGTTGGTCCAGATCGCCGCGGCGACATTCGGCCTCGCAGGGGGCAGGGCAGATCCGCCCGCAGATGCTGGGGAAGGGGTTGCGACGCTTTTCGACTTCGAGCGCTTCTTCGAAGCGCCCGTCAGCGATGAGCGCCACGTACCCGTGGGCGTTGACTCCCAGGGGGCAGCCGAACCTGCACGGCGAGATGCCTTCCTTGTCGATGGTAAATCCGCTGGGAACGGCTTGCGGGTAGCGGCGGAAGATGGCTTTGCGCTGTGCCATCCCCATGTCGAATTCGCTCTTCTTGGTGATCGGGCATTTCTCACTGCAGAGGCCGCAGCCAGTGCACTTTTCAAGGTCGATATAACGGGTCTTCTGTTTAAAGGTGACCTTGAAATCGCCGGCCCGGCCCTCGACCTTTTGGAGGTCGGCGTTGCATATGGTCTCGATGTTGAGGTGCCGCCCCACGTCGACCAAACGCGGTGAAACGATGCACATGGAGCAGTCGTTGGTCGGGAAGGTCTTGTCCAGCTGGCTCATTACCCCGCCGATGGCCGACTCCTTGTCGACGAGATAGACTTTGATACCCGCCTCGGCCAAATCGAGCGCCGCCTGCATTCCGCCAACACCGCCACCGAGAACTACCGCACTGCCCACTTTCTTCGTTTTTTGATCGCTAACTGCGGATTCCTGAAGTACATTCTCATGTATCATGCTATGCCCACCTCACTTAGCAGGGGCCTGGGGTCGACAAGATGTTTTTTTAGCCCGAGTGCTTTAATAGATTCACCAAATGCCAGCCCCATGAGTTGGGTAAAATAGAAGATTGGAAACCCATACTTTTCCTTGTAGATCATTTCGGCTTCCTGTTGCCGGGTGTCGAGATTTGAATGGCAGAGTGGACAGGCAACTGCGATTGCGTTTGCGCCCACTGCTTTTGCCTCTTGGAAAATATCGCGGATCAGTTTACAGACATGATCGCTTTTGGTGAGCGATAGAGAGGCACCGCAGCAGGAAGTTTTGGCATTCCAGTCCAGCGTCTCAGCGCCCAAAGCGGAGACTATGGTATCCATGCTCATCGGGTACTCGCACTCATCAAAGTTCATCACCTTTGGCGGGCGAGTGAGCAGGCACCCGTAGTAACAACAGACTTTGAGTCCTTCGAGCCTTTTCCTTACAGCATCCGCGATCCGGTTCGACATCTCCTCGCCGATGAAAAGCTCGAGGGGGTGGACAACCTCGGCCTTATTTTCCAGCTTGCGATCCAGCACCTGCTCAAGTGTTTCGTGTAATCCGGAATAGTTTCTAACCTCGTACTGGGCAGTCTTCAGGCGCTGAAAGCATGATGCACACGGAACGAGAATCTTTTGGAACTTTGCTTCTTCGGCCTGTGAGATTACCCGGCCGGGGAGTGCCAGGGCCATGAGATGCGAAGTCGAATGCGCCGGTGTAGAACCGCAGCATGCCCATTTGGGGATTTCCTCAATCGCCACATGGAGTGTCCGGCACACGCTGCGAAACGAGATATCATACTCAGAGGCTGTTGAGTGCAGGGAGCAGCCCGGGTAGTATGCATATTTCATTTTCTCTGACCTTCCAGCTTCTCTACTCTCTTCCGGATTTTTCTGATCTCAGAGGCGTCGAAAAAGATGGGAAAGATTTTTGAAGGAAAGAGCTTCAATTTGCCCTTACCGAACATTTTTATCCCTAGACCGACATCTTTAAATAAATGACCTGTACGCAGCTTGAGTATCGCGATCAATCCCAGCTCGTACACCCGGCCGAAGCCGAAGATGGAACCCATCATGGTCTTATAGAAAGCTAATACATCCGGTTCAGACGCTTTGATACCCTTGCGCTGGGCAATGATCTTGACAGCATCGAGAGCCTTTGCGATGTCCAAACCCTGCGGGCAGCGGGTGGTGCAGGTCTGACAGGTGGCACACAGCCAGGTCGTCTTACTGCTCATTACCATTTCATCCAGTCCCAGACGAATGGCGTGCATCAGCTGAGACGGGGTAAAGTCCATCGCAAAGGCCATTGGGCATCCAGACGCACACTTTTGGCATTGAAAACAAAGGTTCACGTTCTCACCGCACTCCTCCAAGACTTCTTTCCCTATCCCAGGGACTTGCGGTGCCAGTGCTTGTTCTCTCATCTGGATAAGTTCCTACTTGCGTGAACATATAGGTGCCTCGTGTGAGGCATTCGCAATGAAACACGTAAACATCGGCTAGCCATTCCCCAAAAGGCTGAGCCGCGCCTGGGGTATTGGAGATTGCGGGTCAAAAACTCCTTAACAGTCAGAATTCTTGCAATATTTACACTTATCTTAATACTACTCAACTTATTATAAAAAGTCAAAACGAAATTTTTGGGCGCGACTTATAAAATATTTTTATAGCAGGTCAGGTGCTGGTCGGATCCAGCGATTTCTCATCCATACTGGCCCGCCACTCATGACTGTGCTGTCGCAACTGCTCTACAAAGGCTTTCATGGCTCGGCTCATACAGAAGTCTTTCCAGTTAACTAGCACGATTTGCCGGCTCAGTGGCGGATCGACCTCAATACGCCACAAGTCACCAGCGGGCTTGCCCTCGCACGGAATATCTTGCTTAGTGACCATATCGGGCAAAAAAGCTATCCCCAGGCCTGCTTCGACCATTTTTTTGATGGTTTCCACGTTGTTGGTAGTAGCCACTATTTCGATGTTTACTCCCAAGCGCGCGAGGTACTCACGGATTAGGGAACCACTAGGGGTGCCTGGAGACAACGCAGCGAACTCCTTCCCTTTGAGTTCGCTGGTTTTAACGGTTGGGACGCCGAAAAATGGATGTGAACGGCCGCAGACTAATGACAAGCGCTCCTCTATTAAGATTTCTTGCTGTAGGCGTCGATCCGGTCCAGGATTGGCAAGTATTGCCAAGTCTAATTCATTTGACAGGAGCGCTTCCCTAATATCATTAGAATCACGATACAAGAGCTTGGGGCACGCGGCCGGATACATAGAGCGTACGGCCCGGAGAACGGGCGGCAGGAAATAGATGCCCACGCTATCAACCGTGCCAATGCGTATTTCTCCCGCTACCCCTTCTCCGAGCTCTTGTATGGCACGCTCAGCCCTATGGACACCACGCATGATTTCCTGGGCATACTGGAACAAAACTCTGCCTGCCTCAGTAGGGCTAGCTCCGCGAGGACGACGGTGGAAAAGCGAAACTCCCAACTCTTCCTCGAGCTGTTTGACTTGGTAGGAGAGTGCGGGTTGTGTGACGTGAAACCGCATGGCGGCCCGTTTAAAACCACCTTCCTCTACCACGGCTTGAAAACAACGAAGCTGGTATAATTCCATAAAAATCCACTCCCACTATGAATATCCTGACGAGACCTTCATTGGAAAAAAGTTAGTCGAAGACGGGACGTAGTTCTTATTGGTCTCTTATTCTCTTGGAGAACCTCCTTATCTTCAGCAAATACGCGGGAGCTGCACGCCAGTGGGAACGGCCAGGACGCGCTTGCCGCCGATTGGGGTCCGCAGGATGACCGCGGGCAACTTTTTTGAACACACCTCGCCGATGATCTGTGCCTTGTGGCCCAAGGGATGGTTCCGCATGGCGTCGAGCACAAGGCTTGCGCCCTCGGCTGGAACAAGGGCAACGAGCACCCCTTCGTTGGCTAAATGTAGGGGGTCAAGCCCCAATAGCTCGCAGGCGCTCTCCACCGATTCGGTAATAGGTATGGCCGACTCCTCCACCTCGATTCTAACCCCCGACTGCACAGCCAGCTCGTTGAGAGTGGCGGCGAGCCCGCCCCTAGTGGGATCGCGGAGGCTGTGGATGCCTTGATAGGCGTATAGCATCTGGGCCACCAGGTCAGCCAGCGGTGCTGTGTCGCTCTTGCAGGAGGCGACGAAGTCGAGGTCTGAGCGCTGGGCCATCACCGCGATCCCATGCTCGCCTATCGGACCACTAATCAGCACGCGGTCGCCTACCTCTCCATGGTGGCCCGAGAGCGCCACTCCCTTGGGGATGAGCCCGACTCCGGAAGTGTTGATAAAGATCTTGTCGGCGGCTCCGTGCGCGACCACCTTGGTATCGCCGGTCACGATGTGCACCTGTGCCTTCTTGGTCGCTTCAGCCATGGAGTTCATAATACGCTCAAGGTCGGCGATGGGTAGCCCCTCCTCGAGGATAAGGCCAGCGCTGAGGAAGAGCGGTTTTGCGCCCCCCATAGCTAGATCATTGACCGTGCCGTTCACCGCGAGCTTCCCGATGTCGCCACCGGGAAAGAAGATGGGATCGACCACGAATGAGTCGGTGGTGAAGGCCAGTCGGGTTCCTTCAAGCTCGATCTCGGCGTGGTCATCGAGTCGCTCCAGCACTTGGTTTGTCAGATAGGGAACCAAGAGCTCCTCCACCAGCCTGCGGCTGGCGCGACCACCGCTGCCATGTTCCAGCAGTATGGTGTCGTTCCTCATCACTCCTCCTCAATCCGCCCGTAGCAATAGGCCGCTGCACAGGTGCCTTCGGCTGAGACCATACAAGCGCCCTGCGGCGTCTCTGGCGTGCACTCTTTTGCAAAGAGATCGCACTCAAAGGGCGTGCGCTGACCACTCAGAACCAGGCCGCAGATGCAACCAGGGACCTCGTATGTGGGCTCGACTTCTACCTCGATAAGGAATGCATCGTGTGCCTCGAGTGTGCTTGACAAGGCCAGGCCCGATCCTTCAATTCTTCCGATCCCCCGCCACTGTGCGTCACACTCGATGAATACTTCCTTGAGGACGCGTTTGGCTTTAGGGTTGCCCTCCGGCCGGACTGCGCGCCGGTAGGCAATCTCCACATCGGCACGGTGCTCAGAGACCTGCTCGAGCAGCATGAGAAAGCCATAGAGAATATCAAGCGGCTCGAACCCTGCGATGACGCACGGGATCCCGTGCTCGTTTACCAGCGGCTCGTAGGGTCGACTTCCGATGACTGTACTAACGTGGCCCGGGCAAAGAAAGCCGCTCAGCCGCAGCGGACCGTCCTTAAGTAGCGCCTGCATGGCTGGAGGAATGACCTTGGCTGCGCTGAGAATTGAAAAATTATTCACTTCAGTCCGCCTCGCCTCGAGGAGTGTAGCGGCCAGAGCCGGGGCCGTAGTCTCAAAGCCCACTCCGAGAAAAACAAGGCGCCGATGTTGCTCTTGAGCGGCGATACGAAGTGCATCGATCGGGGAGTAAACAACACGGATGTCGCAGCCACAGGCCTGCTCCCGCTCCAATGATGAGGTGGAGCCAGGCACGCGCATCATGTCGCCGAAAGTGGCGATGGTCACACCGGGTAGACGGGCCAACGCGATCGCACGGTCGAGAAAGGCATTTGGGGTCACGCAAACCGGACATCCTGGGCCGGAGAGGATGCGTATATTGGGCGGAAGCAGGCGGCGGATGCCGTAGCGATAGATCGACATGGTATGCGTGCCGCATACCTCCATGAAGCTTATCTCACCCAGGGAATCGGCGACCTTTCGGATCCGGCGGACGAGCACCTCGGCCGCCTGCGGGTCTCTAAACTCGCGCAGGAACCTCATCCCATCTCTCCGATATCTTCCTGGAAATCGGCAAAGAGCTGAAGCGTTTCCTGTGCCTCCTCCTCGTCGAGTATTTGTATCGCATAGCCCGCGTGGACGATGACGTACTCGCCTATGTGCACCTCGGGCAGTAAAGAGAGTCGGACCTCGCGCTCCACGTCGCCTATGACGCAGGTGGCGTGGTCATCATCGATGGAGATCACCTTCATCGGTACAGCTAAACACATGGTCCAATCACAATCCTTGCGCCGCACTCTTTCCAGATGCGGTCAAGCTGCGATGCGCAGCCACGACGGCCTGTCCCAACGACAGCCCTCCATCGTTGGCCGGCACCTGTTTGTGTAGAAGGACGTCGAAGCCTGCGGCCTCAAGCTCATCTACGATACTTTCTGTAAGAAGTCGGTTCTGGAAGACACCGCCCGACAGCGCCACTTGATTGAGGCCAGTCTGCCTGCGAAGGAGCACACAGGCCAAAGAAAATGTGCGCGCCAGTGCTGCGTGGAAGCGGCGCGAGATGGCACGAGCTGACAAACCACGCTCGATGTCCCCCACAACGCCGCGGACGAAATCCGCCGGGTCGATCAGGAACCCATCATTGCCGGCGCGGGGTTGTATCTCGTAGCCGCCATCCGCGGCGTTCCCGTCGTGCTCTCCGGCGACCATTTCAAGACGCATGGCTGCCTGACCCTCAAAGGCTACTTTGTGATGAAGGCCCAAGAGCGCGGCAACGCCGTCGAAAAGCCGGCCGCAACTCGAGGTCCAGGGGGAATTGACGCCGCTCATCATCATTTGGATCACAGCCTGCCTTTTTTTTGCGGGAATTCGGTGCATGTTCTCTGGTAAATGCTCCTCCCAGGCATTGCCAAAGGTGTGAAGGAGGTAGCTGAGCGCCATGCGCCAGGGCTCGGCCACAGCGCGGTCTCCGCCGGGCAATTGGACATAGTCCAGGTGACCCGCCCGTTCGAAATTGGCCAGATCACAAACCAGGATCTCGCCTCCCCATATCCTACCGTCGGTGCCGAATCCCGTGCCGTCCAGGGCTACCCCAATGACCGGCCCCTCAATTCGGTGCTCCGCCATGCAGCCTGCAATATGTGCGTGGTGATGCTGGACCTTCAACACTTGAAGCTCTTGCTGCTCTGCCCAACGCGTGGCCGCATAGTCCGGGTGGAGATCAGCGGCGATCAACCGGGGCTTCACATCGAGAATGCGACTTAGGCGCTTTACTGTCTTGGTGAAATACTCGATAGTGCTGGGGCTTTCCATATCGCCAATATGCTGGCTGAGAAAAGCCATCCGGCCCCGTGTAATGCAGATGGTGTTCTTGAGCTCTCCCCCGACCGCGAGAATCGGGGGTGTCTCATGCTCTAGGACTACCGGTAACGGCACGTATCCACGTGATCTGCGTATGAAGCTCGGACGACCCGAGATAATGCGCAGGACCGAGTCGTCGTTAGGAACCAGGATGTCCCGGTCGTGAAGCAAAAAGACATCGGCAATTCCCGAAAGCCTAGTTAGCGCTTCCTCGTTGTCAATGGCAATCGGCTCCTCTGCCAGGTTTCCGCTCGTCATGACCAGCGCTGGCGGCGCACTGGCGAGAAGGAGCACGTGTAGCGGCGTGTATGGCAACATGAGGCCCACGTTGTGGTTGACCGGAGCGATACAGGAAGCGAGTGGGCTTGGATGACGCTTGGGTACGATGACAATGGGTCGATGCACCGATAAGAGCAGCGAGCGGGCCTGCTCGTCGATATGGGCCAGTTGCTTGGCCTCGGCGAGACTGCGGCACATGACGGCCAGTGGCTTTTCCTCGTGGTTCTTGAGCTTGCGCAACCTTGATACCTCATCATCCCTGATGGCGTCCACGGCAAGGTGGAACCCCCCAAGGCCCTTTATAGCCACGATCTGCCCGGATTTGAGCCGGCGGCCCGCCTCGCGTAACGGATCGTCGCAGGGGATTTCAGTCCCGTCGGCCGTAGAGAGCCATACCTTGGGGCCGCATACTGGGCAGGCATTGGGCTGGGCATGAAAGCGACGGTCATGCGGGTTGCTGTATTCTGCCTGGCACTTAGGGCACATACTGAAAGTGGCCATGGAGGTTTTAGGTCGGTCGTAGGGAATATCATCGATGATGGTGTAGCGAGGCCCGCAATTAGTACAGTTGATGAAAGGATAGCCGTAGCGACGATCATTGTGATCCTCAAGCTCACGCAAGCAATCCTCGCAGACCGTGATATCAGGTGGGATGAGCGCGGCTCGCATTGTAAGGGATCGGCTGGGACGGATATCCATGGCGGTCGCACTTCGCGCGGGCACGTTTGAAACCTTCAAGTCAGATAGGAACGATAGGGATGGCTTGCGTGCGGGAAGCTCGGCAAGGAAGGCATCCACTGATTTCGATGAGCCCTCGACCTCGATCTCGACGCCATCTGAGTTGTTGGCAACATACCCAAAAAGCCCGTGCTCGACTGCGAGATTGTAAATGTAAGGGCGAAAGCCAACTCCCTGGACCACCCCCTGGATATCGACCCTTATACTTCTATGTTTCTCAGCCGCCTTCATGTTTCTCACCAACATGCTTTTTAAGCCAGGCTGACCAGGCCTCGAGACCCTCATGGGTTTTACAGGAGATGGGGAAGACCTCGATCGCAGTGTTTAGAGCCCGAGATCGCTCTTCGATTGCATCTACTGAGCAGTCCACGTACGGTAGGAGATCCACCTTATTGACAAGCAGCACGGCGGATTGTTGAAACATGAGCGGATATTTTTGAGGCTTGTCGTCGCCCTCGGTGACGCTCAGAAGCATTACCTTGGCATCCTCGCCGAGCTCAAACTCCGCCGGGCAGACCAAGTTGCCGACATTTTCCACGATGAGCAGATCGAGCTCCTTGAGGTTAAAATCGTCGAGGGCCGGGCGGATCATATTTCCGTCGAGATGGCACGCTCCGCCGGTATTTATCTGGACCGTCCTAATGCCCAGACGCGAGATACGCTCCGCATCGATGCTGCTCTGGATGTCACCCTCGATAACCCCGATTCGCAAATCCTCACTGAGCGCCTTAATTGTCCATTCGAGAAGGGAAGTCTTGCCCGCACCTGGAGAGCCCATGAGATTAATCACATACAGGCCGACCTCGTTAAAAATCTCCGCATTTTGCTTGGCTATCCTCGCATTGGACTCCAGGATATCGGTTATCACCTTTATTCTAGTCATTCGATTTCCATCTCCGTTATCATGAGTTCCTTGCCAGCAATGGTCTCCCCACCTGCACTGTTGCATTCCGGACATAGTGCGAGACGATCATGGACCCGATACTCCTTCTGGCAGGAACTGCATCGAATGCGCCAAGGAACCCGGGTGATGTCCAGCCTTGCATCCTGCGCGCAGGTGTTCTTGGAGATAACCTCGAAGGAGAAAGTTAGTGCCTCAGGCACGGCAGTCGACAGCTCACCGACTTGGAGGCGTATGGCGAGCACCCTGTGTGCCCTGTGCGCCTCTACTTGCTGCTGGGCCTCATCCAGAATCGCTTGCGCCATGGTGAGTTCGTGCATATTAAAAAACATAATAGCCACAGGAAGTAAGATAGTCAATTCATTTTTGTCTCTGTGTTTTCCGGGGGTAATATCTTTAGAAGGGCTTGTTGCCGAACTCTTGTTGTTGATTGTTGATGAATGGGGGCGTATTCTGGCCTTGTCAGGAGGTAGTTATCATGCAAGGTCAGAAGCGTTTTTCACCGAAGCTATTTTACAATGTCAATCTGGAGGATCTGGTTCCTCAGGATCATGTTCTAAGGCGGTTTGAGTCGTTATTATCCCTGGACTTTCTCTACGAGGAGACCAGACCGCATTATAGTCACACCGGTCAGCCGTCGGTAGATCCGGTGGTTTTGTTCAAGATGATGCTTTTGGGATATCTGTTTGGCATATCATCCGAGCGTAAGTTAACTAGTGAGATCAGGGTCAATTTAGCTTTTCGGTGGTATTTGGGCTATGACCTAGACGAGTCGACGCCGAATCACTCGGTGCTGAGCAGGACATTGAAGCCGTGATTCGACCGCGGCGGACGAACAATCGCCCGGGGTTTCTCACAGCTGATGATTTTACATACGACCGAGAGAAGGATTGCTATGTCTGTCCTCAGGGGGAAGTCTTGAAGCTTAAGGGGTATCAACGGACGGTTCATCGGAAGGCGTATGTTGCTGACAAAAAGGTTTGTGATACCTGTCCGCTACGAGCTAAGTGTACGACTAGCCAGCAGCATGGTCGCATGATCACCAGATTCATAGATGACTATTTTGAGCACGCTGATCGTCTCGTTCAATCGGAGAGAGAGAAACAGCTCCTTCGGCAGAGGCAGACTGTGATTGAAGGCGTGTTTGGCGAAGCTAAGTCTTTCCACCTTCTTCAGATTCTTTTACGCTCCCGAAGGAGGACTGCAGGGGAAACTTCCGACGATCTCCGGTTCAGTGGGATATGTAATGTAGAGAATAAGCAGCCCGCTGTCGCTGTCGGACACATAGGCCAAGTCACCTGCTATTACCGAGGTACCAGCGTAACCCGGAGTCTGATAACTTGTCGCCAGAAACGGAGCCGAGGGCTCCGAGACATCGATAATCAGCATACCGGCGCCACCTCCCCCTATAAACATAATCACCGGAGACAGCAGCATCGAACGTAGAGCCGGGCAAACGAACTTTCGATACATAGGTAGGAAAAAAACCGAGCGACTTAGCGCCATCGGCAGGCAGGCTGATATCAAGGATAAGCAGACCGAACCGCATGTTGCAGTAAGCATAGTTCCCCTGAACAACCACACCTGTCATAGATGTCCAGAGTTCGCTGCCAACTTCTCTCAGGATAACTTCATCCTCAGCGCTGCCGACAAGGCAGGTTCGTCGGCTTTCAGAAAATGTCGAACTTGGCATCCTTGTCCAGAATCAGCAGGGGCAGCTGGCGTCCCTGGAGGCTGATGCCAAAGCTGGCGAATCATAAGTCGGCCGAGTAGTCGGCCAGCTTTTGGCAGAATGCCACCGTCTGCTCGTAGCGCAGTGTCTCCAGGAAGCCTGACCTTTCATACGTAAGCGATCCAATCGTCAGCCAGAGCACCGGAAGACGCAAACACCGCCACAGCAAACCATACTAACAGCCGTTTGTACCTGGGATTCTCCTTACTCCAGTGTAATGACCAATAATAAGTCCGGCTGCAACGATTGACAACGTCAAAGCTCAATGATAAGCTGGTCGGACTATGGGGTGTTTCTGCAAGAAAAGAAAGCGCTTGCAGGAACCGGCAGGGCTGACTATACTACGAGACAATGTCCGTAGTTCTTAAACAAACAGTATTTTGAGAGGTGATCGTATGATAAGAGCATGTATGCTTCTGATGGTGACACTGATCGCCGCGATGAGCACGCAGGCTTTGGCGATTGAGGTGGACGAAATTATCGCCAAGAACATCGAAGCCATTGGCGGAATAAAAAAGATCAAGTCTGTAAATACCATGCAGATGTTCGGCAAGTCACATGTGCAGAGTTTAGAATTCCCGTTCACAATGACACAAATGAGACCCAACAAAATGCGAATTGAAACCACCATCCAGGGGCAAACGATGATCCAGGCCCTTGATGGCGAGACGGGCTGGTATATCAATCCGATGTCGGGGTCGACTGAACCCCAGGAGATGTCAGAACTTGCAGTCAAGCAGTTCAAGCTACAGGCGGACATGGATGGCTTTCTGGTTGACTATCAGGACAAGGGCTACACGGTGAAGCTCATTGGCGAAGAGGACGTGGAAGGCACGCCTACGTACCAACTCACGGTAACCGATACCGCCGATCTACACGTCGACATCTATCTCGATGTTGAGTATTTTCTGGATATCA
>Ga0209986_10002321_pt1 | contig 17460 bp, 10 predicted proteins | sample BlataG_FD_183168 | JGI IMG/M metagenome (GOLD analysis project Ga0209986, IMG submission 183168) | Deep subsurface microbial communities from Black Sea to uncover new lineages of life (NeLLi) - Black_00105 metaG (SPAdes) (version 2) | ecosystem: Environmental > Aquatic > Marine > Oceanic >...
CATTCCCCTGTTTTTGAATGACCGGCTCAGCCACTCCCAAGCCGTCAACACGGTTGCGGATAATCTGTATCGCCCGTTCAACGGCATCCTCCCGGCTGGCTTTGTCCAACTCCTCCATCTTGACTCTCAGGACGACGTGTATACCTCCCTGCAGGTCAAGGCCCAGCCGGATCGCTTTCTGTTGAAGAGTTAAAAGCGCACCCGGGTCACGTTCATTAAGAGCTTCCTTGTCGGTATCGCTCATGGTCCACAGCTTAAAGGTGTGCCAGAAGGCAAAGCAAGCCAGGACGACCAAGATCGAAGTCAGGATAATGCGCCAGTTCTGTTTGGACATTAAAAGACCCTTTCTAATTTATTGACATTATTGTTATCGTACTGATTCAACGCAAAAGATAAACATAGCACCTTCAGCGTTGTCAACAGTGAGCAAAAGCTCCGTTAGCTGGTGCCTGACGGTTTGGCTCCCACAAGAGTGACACGGCGGCCCAGGTTCGATGAGATGAGGCTGGTTGACGTCAGAACGTCACAAGACCGGTTCTGACGAACAGATGAGATGGTTGTCCTTTTGTATGAAACCGTCTGTTTATTGAAACGCTTGTCTGTGTTGTCAGGCTTAAGGATTGGCGGCAGGACGAGGTAGGCCGGTCGTGCGTGGCCCGGTTTTCCATTGGTTGCCATGTTCTTCTGCGCGCGGTCCGAAAGCAGCGTGGCCGGGATTTGAGCTCCGCAGCCAACAGAGGCGTTGGATTGGTTGACTGGGCCGCCATGAATCGCTGCCGACAGGTCTATGGGACCCGGGCCGGGTATCGCCAAAGCCACAGTAACAAAGAGGGTAAACACCATTGTTGGGCAACAGGTTGTCTTTTCAATCACTTTATTCATATCAAGAGGAAACGAATATAGTATATTCTTATTTCAAGTCAATCCACTTTTTTGCGTCAGAGTTGACAGGCAGCGACAAAGACCCTAATATAGATATTATCGAAAACAACGATAGCGAGTTTAACCGCTTGGTTCACTTTTGTGAGGAGATGATTATCATGAGCAAGTTCTTTCCACGGAAGGTAAGAACGGCAGGGATGTTTGTTGTTTTGACCTTGGCCCTTTCAAACCCTGTTTTAGGCAATGCCGAACAGTACCGGCTGGACAACGGGATGGAGATCATTCTCAAGGAAAACCATAGTTCACCGATGGTCGCCAGCGTAATCTTTGTCAAGTCCGGCAGTAAGTACGAGTCGAAGTCTGAAAATGGAATAACGCACTTTTTGGAGCATCTTTTATTTGACGGAACGTCCACCCTGACCCGTGAGGAGCTGGACGCCTCGATTCAGGATCTGGGCGGGTATATCAATGCTTTTACCCGAAAGGAATTGACTGCTTTCTTGGTCCTGTTGCCGAAGCAGTATATCGACTATGGGCTGACCGTTCAGGCCGATATGCTTTTCAACTCCTCCATTCCCGAAGAGGAACTGCCCAAAGAACGGAAGATTGTTATCGAGGAAATCAATCGGGATGCCGACGCACCCGGCGCGCCGGCAGAAGCGTTCTTTATGCAAAAGGCCTATGCTGAAACCGACTACAACCGCCCGGTGCTGGGGTACAAGCCATTTATCGAAAACATCCCGCGCCAGGCCGTAATTGACTACTGGAAACGGTACTACGTTCCCCGGAATATGATGGTTCTGGTTATCGGTGACTTTGACTCACCGGTTATGAAAAGGACGATCAAGTCCGTCTTCGGCGGCTTTGAAAACCCATCAGATGAGTCCGACACAACCGGCACCGAACGTCTCACTCATGAAAAACCGGCAGAGGCCGGGAAAACCGGGGCCGGTCCAGTCGGACAGCAAATCTTTGACACCGTTGCCAATGTCACCTCAACATACATCAATTTCTCCTTTGCAGCACCTCATCATAGTGATACGATGTACCTGGCAATGGACTTGCTAAGCCGATTTCTGACAATGGACGAGGTCTCGCCGTTAGTGAAGGCTCTTACAGGCGGCGCTAACCCGCTGGCGACGGACGTCGGCGTCGACCTGGCAACCAACAGCGAGTTTTCACGATTGGACATTTCCGTAATCACTGACAACCCCGACAACAGTGACTCCATTGTGTCAACCGTGCTAAATCAGCTCTCAGCCATTAGCCGGCATGTTGCGGATCCGGAGACAGTAGAGGGAATCAAAACCACCGCCCGGTGCGACGATATCTACTATACCGAGAAGCTCCACTTCTACAGTTTTATCATATCTTCGCGAATCATGTCGGTGGGGTGGGATTTTATTGAAAGCTACGGCGACCGCCTGGCCCAGGTTGAGTGGGCCGACTGCCAACGTGCCGCCCAACAGTGGCTTGAGGAACCAGACTATGTTGCCACCATCGTCAAACCGGTCGGCCAGAGCGGCAAAGCCCCCTATCAACCGCACGGCCTGACGGCTGACGAAGTCATCGCGCACTTTGCTACCACCACCTTCCCGGAGTATGATCTGGTTACGGGACATGAAATCGCATACCCGAAAACAGACGCTGTCAACTTTGAGCTGGTAGATAAAGCGGTTTACCACCGGGAATCGCTGGACAACGGGATGTCGGTAATTATCAAGTCCAGTCCCGACAGCCGGGTTTTTGCCATGAACGTGCTGGGAAAAAATCGCTCCGCCAACGAACAACCGGACAAAGCCGGCATAACCGATTTTGTCAATCGCTGCCTTGAAAAAGGCACTGTCAATCGCAACGCCAGTGAGCTGTCACGCGACCTGTCAATGATCGGGGCTAACGTAACCCTGTATGACAACCCATGGATCCCGTACGATGACCGCTACACTACCCGTCAATTCTCATTCTTGAAGTTTGAAACGATAGACGAGTTTGCAGAGAAGGGATTTCATCTTTTTACAGAGATGTTGCTGAACCCGGCCTTTGATTCGGTCGAGGTTGAGAACGTTCGCCGGTCGATGTTAGGAACGCTGGCCCGCAACAGTTCATCGGTGCGAGACGCGGCGCGCAATCTTTTTTATGAAACCCTCTTTGAAGGGAAAGCGTATGCCAAGAGCATCATGGGAACGAGAGAGTCTATCACCTCGATTACCGTCGCCGATCTGAAAAGGCATCACGCACAATACTACTCGCCGGACAATATCATTCTCTCCATCGTGACCGGCAGGAGCGTGGAGGAAGTACTGGGGTGGATTGACAGCACTTTCGCGCTGTTGCCAAAGACCGGTTTTGTTTCTCAGCAGGCCGAGGAGCCTGAGCCGGTAGATACCATACGCAGCACACACACGGACCTTGAGAAAGAGCAGATTATGCTGTACATGGGTTCACCCATACCCGGCGCCACCAGTGACGACGCTATCTCGCTTAGCGTGGCATCGTCAATTCTATCCAATCGACTCGGCCTCACCCTGAGAGAGAAGCAGGGGCTGGCCTATTCAGTAGGGGCGGGGACGGTTCTCGACAGAAACTTCGGCTGGTTTTATGCCGCTATCGGCACCGCCGCGGAGAACTATCAAAAGGCACTTGACGGAATAACGTTCCAGATTGAAAAGTTGAAACTGGATGGACCTACGCAGGCCGAGCTGAACGGAGCGCGAAACAAGATGTGGGGACGCCTGATGAGTGCCAAGCTGTCGCGGATCAATCAGGCCTATTACCTTGGCGTGGACGAATACCTCGGACGTAAGCCGGACTATGATAAGAATCTTCTTGAACAGCTCTCACAGGTTACTGCCGAGTCAGTTCGTGGGGTTGCTTCGAAGTATTTCAGAACCGACGCCTACGTTCTGGCCAGCGCCGGCAAACGGCCGTAGCGGTCAACGCACAAACCCAGGTGGCTCACAGCTTGGGGCGTGTTGAAAAACATTACAAACGTCATAGCGAGGAGCGAAGCGACGTGGCTATCTCGTTGTCATTCAATATCCGAGATTGCCACGCTGTCGCTCGCAATGACGAGAATGGGACTTTTTCAACAGTCCCCTTGCGGTGGGTTTTATGCGCGGTCAGGAATACTTTCCTGACCGTACCGATATAGCCATCACGAAAGGGTTCATGACGGTGCATAAAAAGCACAGGGTTTTTGACCTACAAATCTCGTTGGTTCACGCCGGTTTTGCCCCAGCCGTCAGGAAGAAAGTGACGGCATACATAAAGCGCCCTGCTGCAACAGTCCCATCGAATAGAGCCTCCCATCTGGTTGCATCCTCCTTCGATACGTACCCGATTTTTTGGGCGCTTCTCGCCCAGGTCCGTAGACCCATGACGTTGTCGGCGGCGGTAGGGTCGCGCACTATGAGTGTCATTGGTTCTACTCGTACGTCAGACAACCCGAGGGCGACGAACATTCCCGACATGCGGTGGGCCAGCGTACCGTTTCGCAGCCCGCAATCCGCTCTAAACCGAAGGACCCGATGCGCCAGTTCCTGATCAGGAAACTCCATGACTTGAGTGGCGTAGTCCGGGTCGACCACTGCGATTCGACCCGCTGGTTTGGTCACGCGGACTATCTCGCGAAGGGCCTGCTCAGGATACTCCAGATGCTGAAAGGTTCGGTCAGCCCAACAGCCATCGAAGGTATTCTCAGCGAACGGTAGAAAGGTGGCGTCACCGACAACCGAGGTTTGGAGACCACGGCGTCGCGCCTCCGACATCATTGTTTGTGATAAATCGATCGCAAACACGGTGGCACGAGCAGCTTTTGCTACGGCTCGGGCATCGTCTCCGGTACCGGCACCGATTTCGAGATACGTACCTTCACGCTGTGGTTTGAGAAGTTCGAAAACACGCGTCTTGTAGGCGACATAGAAAGGTTCCCGGTGGAGTTTGTCCAGGACTTCGACCCATGAGCGGGGGTCCTCCTGGGAGTCTACCGCTGTGAAGGCATGAGCTTTCCGTTTCTTATTCATCGGATTGCCATCCGGTCTTAGCACGAGCTAAAGATGGATAACTGTTAATAATGCGACCCAAAGGATTTGGCGAATACCGTAATTTCCGCCGGATAAGCCTAAGGCCTGTTGTTTGTCACTCCACCGCAACGGTAACCATTGCAATTGCTTGCGTCAAGGAAAAGCGTCGTAAGTCGGGTTCCGCAGGCCCGCCTTCGGCGGGGCAAGAAACCCAACATTTGCCTACTTTGCTGAGCAAGCACAACAGTACCCCAGAATATACCCCTTGCAAACATGCCTTCTGCAGTATACTATTTGTGTATGAAACTGGGAATAATCGGTAAGCCGCATTGCGGCAAGACCACGGTGTTTAACGCCGCCTCCGGCAGACAGGAAGCTGTGGGTGATTTCAGCCGGGCTGCGCATCGGGCGGTCATTAAAGTTCCGGATGAGCGGCTGGAAAAACTGGCCGCGCTGGTCAAGCCGCCCAAGGTCACTCACGCCGAGATCGAGTTTATCGACTCCCCGGGGTTTACCGGCAAAGGCAAGCAGTCAAGCGGCTTCGAGATCAGCCCGGAACTTCGCCAGACCGACGCTCTGATCGTGGTGGTGGATACCTTTTCTGCAGACTCGCAGCCATCCCGCGACATTCAGGACCTGATTGATGAAATGATCCTGGCTGATCAGGTGTTGCTTGAGGGCGCTATCGACAGGAAATCGAAAAAGATCAAGCTGACCGGCGACAAGTCTGAAAGTCGAGAACTTGAGCTGCTCAAGACGTCGCTCGAAGTGCTGGAGCAGGAGAGGCCCCTTATTGAGCTCGATATGCCGGAAGACGACGCGAAACTCCTTCGCGGCTACATGTTTCTGTCGCAAAAGCCGCTGCTGCTTGTTCTTAATATCGCTGAAGAGGCTCTTTCACGCACCGACGAGATTTATCGAGAGTATGCCCGTCTGGTTGCCCCGGACAAACGCGAGCTTGCCGTTCTGTGCGGCAAAATCGAGATGGAGCTGGCTGACCTCGAAGCGGAAGAACGAAAGGCTTTTCTGGACGAGTTGGGCATAGCTACTCCGGCGGTCGAGCAGTTGATTAAGAAGTCATATGACCTGCTAGGGTTGATATCGTTCATTACTGTTCAGGGTCCGGAACTGAAGGCCTGGCCTATCAAGAAAGGCACCATCGCACGGGCAGCCGCGGGTGTCGTGCACAGCGATATTGAGCGCGGCTTTATTCGCGCGGAAACGATTGCGTACGAGGACTACATCACCTATAAGACGCCGGCCGCTCTGAAGGCAGCCGGCAAGACGCGGCTGGAAGGCAAAGATTACGTGGTGCAGGACGGCGATGTGATACTGTTCCGGTTTAACGTTTAGGGCGCGGTGACGATCCCATGAACCCGGCAACCAAATCAGTTGTTCAAAAGATGAGCAACACTGCCGATAGAAAGGGTAACGCATAGAGTCACACCAGTCACATAACGGTGAGGTATCAGTGGTTGACGTAACAGATAGTACAAGAAAAGAGGAAGTGACCGATACGCAGGTCCTGCCGATTCTGCCGCTGAAAGGCACGATTGTGTTTCCTTATCTGGTCATTCCGTTGATGATACAGGACGTGGAGCAGACCCGTTTGGTTGACGATGCTCTTATGCGCGGCTCACGCATCGGTCTGTTTTTACAAAAAGACCCCAAGCAGAGCAATCCTTCCCCCGATGATCTGTACCACGTGGGATGTTCGGGCAACATCCTCAAGATGCTGCGTTTCCCTGACGGCACCGTCCGGTTTTTGATCCAGGGATTAGCACGAATCAGGATAAGAAAGTTCACCTCCGGCGCTCCCTCGATGACGGCGGAAGTGGAGGAGCTTGAGGAAATCGTCAAGGAGACGGTCAAGTTAGAGGCGCTTGAGCGCGCCATGCTAGAGCAGGTTAAGATGCTGGCTGACCTGGCTCCATATCTCACCGAAGAGTTTCATGTGTCGGCTATCAACCAGGATACACCGTCAAAACTGACCGATTTCGTTGCCTCCAATATAAATATCTCCATTGAGCAGAAACAGGAATTGTTGGAGGAGCGGGACGTTCTCAAAAGGATCAACAAGCTCTACCTTGCCCTGAACAAAGAGATTGAGGTTTTGCAGCTTTCACAGAAGATACAGGCCCGGGCGGCCACCGAGCTGGGTAAGTCGCAGCGTGACTATATCCTACGTGAACAAATGAAGGCAATCAGAAAGGAACTAGGCGGCGGTGACGAGAGCTCTGAGATTGAAGAGTTTGAGAAAAAGATCGAGGCAGCCCGGATGCCGGAGTCAGCTGAACAGGCCGCCAGAAAGGAGTTGGACCGCCTTTCCCACATGAATTCCTCCTCTGCCGAATACACCGTATCCAGGACTTATCTCGACTGGCTTGTATCACTTCCATGGAGTAAGTCCACGACGGACAAACTGGATTTGAAGAAAGCCAAGAAGATTCTTGATGATGACCACTACAATCTCGATAAGGTAAAGGACCGCATCCTTGAGCATCTGGCAGTGCGAAAACTGAAATCGGACGTCAAGGGACCGATACTCTGTTTCGTCGGCCCTCCAGGTGTGGGCAAGACCTCGCTGGGAAAATCAATCGCGCGCGCCATGGGACGTGAGTTTGCCCGCGTTTCGCTCGGTGGCATGCGTGACGAAGCTGAGATCAGAGGTCACCGCCGCACCTATATCGGCGCTATGCCGGGACGCGTAATCCAATCCATCAAGCGCTGCGGCTCGAATAACCCAATCATTATGCTTGATGAAGTCGACAAACTTGGCGCTGATTTCCGCGGTGACCCATCCTCGGCGCTGCTGGAGGTACTCGACCCGGAACAGAACTACATGTTTTCCGATCACTATCTTGAAATAGCCTTTGACCTGTCGCGGGTGATGTTCATCACCACCGCCAACTGGCTGGAGCCGATTCCGCACGTCCTGCGCGACCGTATGGAAGTGATCCCGATCCCCGGCTATACTGACATGGAAAAGCTGGCTATTGCCCGGCGGCACCTGATTCCCAAGCAGCTTGAAAACCACGGGCTGACAGAGGACAACCTGCACCTTGAGGATTCCGCCATTAAGGCCATTATCGACGGCTACACCCGTGAGGCGGGGCTGCGGAATCTGGAGCGTGAGATTGCGTCACTGGCGCGAAAAGCGGCTCGCAAAGTGGCCACCGGATCAAAGAGAAAAATCACCGCCGACGCCAAAGAGATCGCAAAGCTTCTGGGACCGAAGAAGTTTGTCCGGGAGGCATTAAGTCGTAAGGGAGTAGTCGGGGTGGCCCCGGGATTGGCCTATACTGCCGCCGGCGGCGAACTGCTGTTTATCGAGGCAACTTCGATGGCAGGCAAAAGGGAGCTGACGCTCACCGGACACCTCGGCGATGTCATGAAAGAATCGGCTCAGGCGGCTCTGTCGTTCATACGTTCCAACAGCGCCGACTTGAATCTCCCTGCCGACGTTGTGCAGGATCGGGAAATTCACATTCATGTCCCTTCCGGCGCCACTCCGAAAGACGGACCTTCGGCAGGGATCACGATGGTGATAGCGCTCGCCTCGCTTTTGACTAAAAGGCCGGTGAAGCCCTGCCTGGCAATGACCGGGGAGATTACTCTCAGGGGACAGATTCTACCCGTCGGCGGGCTGAAGGAAAAGATGCTGGCCGCCTACCGGGCCGGAGTCGACACGGTCATTGTCCCCGAGGAAAACCGCAAAGATACAGTCGAACTGCCGCCGGAGATCAAAAAGGGGATAAAGCTGAAGTTCTTCTCCGAAGCCCTGGCAGCCATCAAGTTTGCTTTAGAGATCGTCCCCCAAAGCAAACCCGGTCGGCAAAGAAAGAAGCCGAGTAGGACCGCAAGCTGAAAAGGGAAGTCGCTTCGTATATGAAACTGGTTACCGCCGAGCAGATGCGCCAGATTGACCGCGCCACGATTGATGGGCGGATCATCCCCGGTCCGGAACTGATGGAAAACGCCGGACGCGGAATCGCGGAAAAGCTGCTGGCGAGCGTGATGGATGGTTCCGGGCGGGAAAAGGTTGCCATATTCTGCGGCAAAGGGAACAACGGCGGCGATGGCTTTGTGGTCGGACGCTATCTCTTTCAGGCTGAAGTCGATGTCGCCATTTATTTCATTGGTCCCATCGGTGAACTTTCGGCCGATGCCCGGTTGAATTTCGACCGGGCAGCCGGTATTGGCATGAACCTGATCGAGGTAACGTCAGATGACGTTCTGCCGAAGGAGATTGACTGCGACTACCTGATTGATGCCGTTTTCGGCACCGGCTTTAGCGGGTCCCCGCGCGGGCTTGCCGTTGAGGTAATCAAATATATCAACCGGCAGAGAGGCAAAACGATCATATCCATTGACCTTCCCTCGGGACTCAATGCCGACACCGGCCAGCACGAAGGGGAGATTGTCAAAGCGGACTACACCTTCCCTCTGGCACTGCCAAAGTACGGTCTGTACGTTTCCCCCGGTCGTGAGCTGGCGGGACAGGTGTATGTTGTTCCAATTGGTATTCCCGATGACGTCATAGACAAATTTGAACTCCCCGTCGAGCTTATCACGCCCGAGATGGTTTCGGCACGGCTGCCGGTTAGAAAGCCCGATGGCCACAAGGGGGATTTTGGCAAACTCTTCGTTCTGGCGGGATCGACCGGCCTGACGGGAGCCGCTGCCATGGCGGCTAAAAGCGCTCTCCGTTCCGGTTGCGGGTTGGTGAAGGTGGGGTGTCCTCGGACGGTTTTGCCCATCATTGCATCTCTTGCCATGGAAGCCACCTCATGGCCGCTTCCGGACGTCGCCAAGAAAGGTGCGCTGGCGCTGCGGGGGTTGGGCGAGGTGCGCAAGCTGGCGCAGGAGCACGACGCCGTCATTATCGGTCCGGGGTTAGGACAGCATCATGAGACACAGGAACTGGTGCGTCGCTTTCTCTCAACACTCGATAAGCCGGCAATTATTGACGCCGATGGCCTCAATGCTTTGGTAGGGCATTCTGATGTAATAAAAGCCAGAGTAGGGCAGGTCTCGGAGAGACCTGCCAACAATAGGCAGGAGTCAGGGACTCCTGCCCTACAAGAAATAAGAGTGCCTTTAGTGCTGACGCCGCATCCGGGGGAGTTCAAGAGGTTGACCGGTGAAACGGTGCCACCGGAATCCGATATTCATAGACGTATCAAAGTTGCAATAAATGCCGCTTGCGGCCTCAAGTGCGTGATGGTGCTCAAGGGCAGCCCCACTCTCGTAGCGGACCCAAGCGGCGCGTGTTACGTAAACCCGACCGGCAACAATGGCATGGCGACCGGCGGTTCAGGGGACGTGCTGTCAGGGGCGATAGGCTCATTTATGGCGCAGGGGATGTCGGCTATCGAGGCCTCTATCTGCGGGGTATACATTCATGGCCTGGCCGGTGACTTCGCTGCCCTCGACCTGTCCGAGCGCGGCATGATCGCCGGCGACATGATCGACTACCTGCCGGATGCCTTCGCCATGCTGGGGTAGCGTCGCACTTCTAAGGTGTTATGTTCTGTCTTCTTATTGGCTGTCTCCGTCGGCGCCATAAAAACAATACCAATTCCAATCGTATATGTCTCATAGTCCTCATCGATTGTGATCGTCGGATTGAACGTCAAGAGCACCCAGGTTGATGGTTTGAGAACCACGGGCAGTCCGAACACAACTGCCGTATTGTGTTGCTTCAAGTTGTCAAGATTACGCATATGAAAGGCGCCCCCGGTTGGCAGCAGAGAAAGGCGCCGAGATATCGTTGTCATTTTGAAGAAACAAACGCCTACAGACGCAATGACCCCTGGGGTATTGGAAGTCCATTGGAAGGCAGTTTGCAAACCAATCGAAACGGATGAGGCTGACGCGTCCTGTTTGGTTGGGTAAAAGCCCAAGCTGACCGATTGAATAGTCCGGTGTGAAGGTTCGTCTCGCAGATTCCCAATTGCGAAGCCCATGTCAAAGCGGCCATTGATAGTTAAGCCGCCCGAATAGACAAATGCCGACACATCAGTATTGGACTGATAACTGGTGCCCACCCCAAAGCCACTTGTGCCCTTGTCCAGGTACTGACCCTGGCAGTGAGAACTGGCAGGAAAGAGGCATACAATTGTACAACCCAACTGAATGGCCAAACAAATCCGCATCACGTTTCCTCGGACAATAATCTCAGTATAGCCTTATGTTGATACTTCATAGAGTACGACTCTCTTTATAAATAAATAACATCGATAAGAACTGTCAATAAATATAAAGATGGATAACGCGTACACAGTTGCAGCAGTAGGGCAGGATCGCAGGGAGGCTGTGACATAAGATTAAATTCGGACTTTTGTCGGTGGCGTCAGGCGACCCCGCCTGACGCTTACTCCATACAATGAAGTGCGCTGTAAAGAGTTAGTGCTGTCGGGTGAGGACACCCGACAGCACCTTGTATCGAATGAGATCACTTTTGTCACAACCTCGCAGGGAGACTGCCCTACTTAACTAATGAACGACATTAGCTCAATTCATGGCACATCTTTTCCGCGTACCGGTCGGTCATGCCGGCGATGTAGTCGGCAATGACGATTTCAAGGTTCTCTTCTTTGAGCATCAGTTGAAAACGCGCAGGCATCAATTTCGGATCGCCGCGTATCCGTTCGAAAATGCTTTGAATGATCAGGCGAGCCCGGTCGGACAGAGCTACCAGCCGTGAATGGCGGTACAGCTTGGCTCGCAATAGTCGTTTCATATCCTGCACGATTTGTCGCATCGGTTCCGAGTAATGGCAGACTTTTTCGGCGCAGTTGCGCACCGCCGACAGGTCAGTGATATTGAATTGATCGAGTCGTGCCTGCGTCTCCTTGATAACATCGGTTGCCATATGATCGACCAGACGACGCACCAGCGCGTAGCGCCGCTGAGCATTGGAAAGCTCCAAAAAGGTCCTGTCCGTGTCGAACTGAAAATGTTCCCAGAAAGTACCTTCTTTTAAGTCTTCGAATGTAAGCAGCCCGGATGAAAGGCCGTCATCGATGTCATGGGAGTTGTAGGCGATTTCGTCGGCTATATCCACCAGGGAGGCCTCCAGGGTCGGCTGCTGGTAGTGGTTGAAATCTACCGAATTCATCTTCACGGCTGTTTCATGTTTGACAATTCCCTCGCGGACCTCAAACGAAAGGTTCAGCCCCGGATGTCCCGGGTAGCGCTGCTCCAGAATGTCCACCACGCGCAGGGATTGGCGATTGTGATTGAACCCTCCGTGATCCTTTAGAAGATAATTGAGCGCGTCTTCACCGGCGTGCCCGAAGGGGGTGTGGCCAAGATCGTGCACCAGTGCTACCGCCTCCGTCAGGTCCTCATTCAGTCGCAGGTTCCTGGCCAGCGTGCGACTTATCTGAGCCACCTCGATAGTGTGGGTCAGCCGGGTGCGATAGTGATCCCGCTCATGGGGAATAAACACCTGCGTCTTGTACTCTAAGCGTCTGAAGGCGGTCGAGTGGATGATACGGTCGCGGTCACGCTGAAAGGCGGTGCGCAGAGGGTGCTCCGTTTGCGGATAGACCCTTCCCCGTGACTGTGACGACAATGCCGCGTATGGCGCCAGGGACTCCTGTTCCTTGCGTTCAATCTCTACTCTGGTCAACGGCTGCAACGGGGTCATGGAGCCTCTTTCTTTCCCCTTGGAGAACCACCAAACTCAAAAGACAACGACAGGCTGTGTGACAGGCCGAGGGTGGGATGGTAGGAGGCGGCATAGCAAATGTGCCTGTTTTCAACGGTCACTTCAACCCCGCCCCCGTACTCCAGGGGCGCCGTGGACAAGCCCCAGAACAGGGCGCCGCGCTCGGAAATATCTGTTTTCTGCCCCAGCGCAAACTGCGGCCGTTCGGTTTTCTCCAGCGTCACCCGCCCCATTATCGAAAATGAACCCTCTCCTAAAACTTCAAGGTAAGCCGAATATATCGGATTGACGGCGGGGCTGTTTTTATCGAGGCGTGGCGAGGTGAGATTGTCGGCCGCAACCGCACCCATGACCCGCGATGTTCTGTAAGATGCACCGGCGCCAAAGGTGGCGGCGCTGAGTCGGTCGTAGTGCCCACCAAAAGAAACCAGGAGGGCTGACAGCGTCGTTCCGATAGTGAGTGAGCTGACATGCCATGCCACGCCCGCCTTGGCGGTTCGCTCCGAATAGAGATCACTGTAACCGAACTGGGCCAGCCCGAGCGATGAGGTAAAGCGGCAATATCTATAGGCAACAGCGACAAAAGCTTGATCCAAGTCTTTCATTCCGAATTTGCGAGCCGCGCCAAGTTCCAGTTTCATTTCGCCGGAAGCAATTCCCCCCGTGGGCACCGATACCAGCGCCGAGGCCGATGACCGCGAGAGGATTACCGTCTGACCTAATCCGGTACCGCGCCCGGTGCCAAACTCAAATGCGGGCAGGTTCCCTGCGTTACTTAGAAGCAGAACGATAGTGAATAAAACAAGCTTGCTCGTCATGGTTAGCGTGCGATTACTATTGGTTTTTTAACTGCTTTACCGCCGGCTGCTTCCAGATATAAAATGTAGATGCCGATAGGAAGACGCCTGCCGCCGTCCGAACGACCGTCCCACGTGTAGCTGGTTCTCAAAAGAGTTTCACTATCGATCAGTGTCCTCACCACTCTCCCCTGACGGTCATAAATTTTCATGGTAACCTCCGCCTCGGCCGGAGCCTTATCGACAGTGATGACAACAACGTCTTCATCAGAGGAGAATACGTTGGGTTCAATAGTCACTGCAATATTGGAGCTGGTTGGTTCATACAGGACCGAGTTTGGTTCGCCCGGTGAGCCGCCCACCTGTTCCGACCGTCCCCACTCGTTTTCATAGCCAGGCTCTTCTCCCCGGCTCCAGGTGTAGTTGTCGTTGAATACTCTCGTGTAGGCAAAACGGTCGGCTTCAAATCCAAAACTGTCGACCAAACGAACGACATCATAGTCGTTGTTAAACGGAGGCCAGTGATCCGGCTGCAGACAACGCTTGTCGAAATGGTGGTAAAAGCCAAGAAAGGCCAGGCTGTCTTTGGCCAAAACTGCGTATTCATTCGGGTCTATTGTCGCGTGGGTGTCGATGATGGTGCGCAGCGACAGAGAATCGCCAAGCTGCCAGCCGGCAATATCGAATGGTTGGTTCAAACGATTCTTGATCTCCACCCACTCCGTCTCCAGTGGTTCTTTGGGATTAGCCAGCACCTCCGACAAGACGATCGGCGGGAAGTCCGCCCCTGTGGCGATAAAGTCCAGTCGGTTATTCCGGGCGCGATCATCATCGGGCAAAGAAGTGCTTAGACTGACATAGACACCGTCCAAAAAGTATTGCTGCTTAGTTACGAAGGTAGAACCGGGTTCAATCTCGGCAATGTCTATTGCATCTATCGTATCAGCAAAGATTCCCACGCCATCTCCAAGATCAGGATAAAGAAACAACCACGCATTCAAGACAGTATTCAGCCCACGATTGGTCACCGTAAACGTGATTGAGGTTTCTCCGTTGTCTGGCGTAACGCTGACCTCTTCCAGAGCAAGATCATTGGGCACCGGCGTGTGCGAATTGATAAAACCAGGGGTGGAACCATTTGGGTCGACCGACTGCGCAATCTCCAGAGATTGGGGTGACACCCTTTCCCATGAAAATCCGTCCTTGCCCGATTCGTTCCAAGTTAGTTCTGAAATGAGAATCCCTGACGGGTTGTACAATTCGACGATACCGCCCGTGTTCGTGAGAGAAAATTGTGCTATAAAGGGTATCAGTAGGCGGCTTTCCTCAGGCGAGTCACCCCAGACTCCCGAACTATTCCCCCACACATCTTCAAATCCTGAGGAGTCGGTCGAAAAAAGTTTACGACACATAATGTAGTACTCTCCCGGATCGAGCCATACATTATCAGGCAATTCTACCCACTTGTCACCGACTTTTAGCTGGTCGCCTACTATCGACACAGCCGTGGAGGAATCATTGTAAATTTCAATCCACTCCAGCGTAACGTGTCCACCCGGTTCGTTGGCTAGAACCTCATTGACGACAAGACCTGCCTTTGCCGAGCAGCAGACCAACGCGCCCAGCAGATTGAAGGCGCTGAGAATAAAACAGGTTTTACGCATCATATGGCAGCCCTCAGCTCCAGCAGGATGACGGTGCAATACTCCTCGGATCGGTTGTAGCTGTGGCTCAACTTCATTGCCGCCGTCACGTCCCTGAACAATTGCTGCTCGCTCTTTATGTATGCATACCAGTAATTGATAGCGGCATCCCTCAGATCAAACCGTGCCAGATTCGACCAGATTTCAACAGACCCGACCCTCCGTGAGCGGTACTTCAGATTGACAAAGAGTGAGACATAGTCTCCTCTGCTGCTTTTCGTGTTGAATGCAATATAGCTTCTTGCCGACAGATTTCCAGTCCGAATTCGGGTTTCAAGACGCATCCGTTGATTGACTTCGTTTCGTACACGCTTTTTCGTCCTGTTCATGTAGTCAAGCCGAATCTCACAACCACGGCTGAGCCTTCTGACGAACCCCGACAGGAATTCGACGTTGGCCGTGTCCCTGTTTCTGCTGGCATACAAGATTGAGTTGATCATTTCGAAGTCCCCCGCCAGCAGCACGATGCTTTTGAGCATCCCCCCTTCCTGGCCGGAGCGCTTCTGCGAATAGGAAAAATCCACGGCGTCAAGTGTTGCCGCGTGGTAGAGATTACCCACTTTGCTACCCCCTGTCAGATCTATATAAGCATCAGCGTACGCCCATCCCGCATACCTGATTTCCGCCCCGCGAAAACGGTGTCGCCCCTCGGTTACAAAGCCGCCCCACGAGGATCGCTCTTTGGCCTGCCCGCACAGCTCGAAACTAAGGTAACTGTCACCGTAACGATACCGCGAAGAGAGGCCATACTTGACATCATGAAGGCGCTCGCCGGTCTTCCTGTTTTTGAGACGACTTACTCCGATTATTACTCCCGGCCTCAAGGGCAACTTCGTCAGTGAGACCATGCCTCCCGCGGAGATAAGCGTGTGGTCGCCATCCCGGTTTACAGAAGCCAGAGTTTCTGTCTCCACGTGGTTGAACCTCACCCTGGTGTAAAGGCCGTTGTAACCGCCATAGTCAGGAAACAGAAACGATTCTTCATCGATTCGGTCAGAAAACTCAAGCAGCTTGCCCCGGTAACCGAAGATCGTTCCTGCTCCTAATCGCCGTGAAAAGTTGCCGAGCACAAGCTCCTTGAGCCGGCCTCGACCGTTCTTGTAGACGAAGCGACGGCTCACAAACCGCTCCCGGCCAGTGTATTCCCGATGCAGCTTAAAAGCTGCTTCAAAGTGATCGTTGAGGCGAAAGCGCCCTGAACTTCGATACTGTGCTCGCCCCTCTTGCTCCAGTTCCTGATAGTACTTGTATCCAAACGTGCCCGTTGGCCGACCGGTCTTGGGTGCGGGTTTGAAAAAGCCTGCTTTCTGCTCTTTTTCAAGCGAGGTGATCAGCGATTTCGGGTCCGTCAGAAAGTACGACAGGTTTGGTATTTCATCGAGAAGATGAATGTTGGTTGAATCGATCCCGTGAACGATAATTTCCTGAAGAATCAGATATTGGGAATAATCAATCTCCCCCAGCCTGAGCGCTTCGAGAAGCTCGTCCTCAGAAGGATACACCGATGTCGATGGTTCCTGTGGAAATGACAGTGACACAGATAACAGGCTGAGTACGATGACGGCAGCGAGCGCCCGCACGATTAGCTCAAATCGTACTTTTTCAGTTTCCGGTAGAGCGTCCGCTCCCCGATGCCCAGTTTGCGGGCCGCTTCCTTGCGGTTTCCTTTGCTCTCGGTCAGCGCCTGTTCGATAAGGGACCGCTCCATCTGCTCCATGGTTGTCCCTTTCCCGACGGACACTGGCGACATTTCCTCCTCCGTCACCGGCAGCTCACTGGGGAGATGGGCGGTAATCAAATCGCGCAGCATCCGGATCTCATTGCCCAGCGACAGGATGGCCCGGTAGATCAGTTCCTGGCCGGCTTCCTCCACGGTCTTGCCGGTTGTAACGGGCAGGTGTGTCGCAGCCGTATGCTGCTCATCAATGAACCGCTCGACATCCTCGACATCGACTAACCCCTTCGGCTTCAGTGCCGCCATGCGGTCGGCGAAGTTTTTCAATTGCCTGACGTTGCCCGGCCAGTCGTATTTTATCAACATTTCCAAAGCGGGATCGGAGTAGTCTAAACGCGGCTTGCCGCCCAGGAAATGCTGTAAGAGCGGCTGGATATCAGCCTTTCTTTCCCACAACGGAGGCAGAACGATCTTTACCACTCCTATTCGGAAGTAGAGGTCTTCGCGAAACAATCGGTCGGCAATGGCTTCGGTAAGGTCCCGGTTGGTGGCCGAGACGACCCGCACGTCGGCCTTTCTCGGCAGTGACGAACCGACCGGGTAGTAGGTGCCGTCCTCAACGACCCGCAACAGCTTGACCTGCATGTCAGGTTTGGTTTCGCCGATCTCATCGAGAAAGATGGTGCCGCCGTCGGCTTTGTGA
>Ga0209986_10002323_pt1 | contig 17446 bp, 15 predicted proteins | sample BlataG_FD_183168 | JGI IMG/M metagenome (GOLD analysis project Ga0209986, IMG submission 183168) | Deep subsurface microbial communities from Black Sea to uncover new lineages of life (NeLLi) - Black_00105 metaG (SPAdes) (version 2) | ecosystem: Environmental > Aquatic > Marine > Oceanic >...
CTATTTCAAGACAAAGCTCTCCACGCCCATAAGCAGTTCGACAACGGCCAAATTCCAAATTCAAACCGACGGCGTCAACTTCCGATCCCCCTCAGACTTCAGCTACAATTACTATCGCCTGGGCGGCAAAGCCGCTCTTACGAAATCGTATGAAAACTTCTCTTTTGCAGACGTGCGGCTGTTTGTCATGACGCGCCAGGTGCCCGACTCGCTGGAGCTGAACTATTTGAACTTCGGTGTCGAAGGCTCCCTGTTTGGATTCTACGAGGGTGTTGAGCTTGATTTGTTTACTCGTCTGGAACGCAAGGACTACAACCAGCCCTCCGACAAAGACGATCACTACCGTTTCGAACTGAGCGCGCGAAACAAGGTCAGCCTGGGTCAAAGCTGGTTCTCACGACAGGAACTTGACTTTGAACTGGCCCTCTACAGCTCGGCCGACCCGGTAAACTATGACTATGGTCGCGCCGGGCTGACGCTTCTATACGGCTATGAGAATAACGGCCTTAGCATCGCGGTGGGGCCTGACTTCGAGTACTTGGATGAGCAGCAAAACGATCTCACGGAAACGGAAGATTATTTCGAAAGCGGCGCCATGGTTGACCTTGACTATATGAAAATGGACGGACTGTTCTGCTCCCTTGAATCAATTACAGGCTTTCGCAACCTGAAGTATGAAAACGAGCTGCAATCAGATTTCAGCTTCGAGCGGCTTAATATCATTGCGGACGTCAAGATTTTGTCCGAATTGAGCTTGAGCGTCTTGTGCTCTGCCGAGTGGGAGTGGCACCAGCGCCGCGAAGAGAACTCTCAGGTGTATCTTCTCTCATCAAGCCTGGGCTATACCTTTTGACATGAGACGCGGCGCACGGGGACATACACCACGCACGGAATGTTTACCGTTCCGCAAGGTCTTGACACCGATGAAGTCGGGAGTGTGACCTTGCGTCTGCATGGGCAGTCGTCTGTCAGGACACACTCGCCTGAGGCGAGCAAGACCCTGCCGGCGACCTGAATAATTCGTTGACAGTGACCGAAAAGATAATTATACTCTCCTGTCGAAAGAATGGGGCCATAGCTCAGCTGGGAGAGCGCTTGACTGGCAGTCAAGAGGTCAGGGGTTCGATCCCCCTTGGCTCCACCAAAATTTCAGCTCCTGCAGGATTATGAAGTTTCTTGCAGGAGCTTTTGATTTTTTTGAACGAAGGAAATAGTTCGTTTGTCTATATTATAAGTTGAGTTTATCATAAGGATAGAATGAGAAACGTCTTTGGTCGTTGCCTATCCGGGTTCCGGCCGCGCGACAACTTCTTGAAACATCAGAGAGGTGACAAAATGAAGAATGGCACGGCGATCATTTGCATAGCGGTGGTTTCAATCGTTGCTCTTGGGTTGGTTACTACCTGCGATGACAACCCGCTCACACCGGTGAAAGCAGATTTTGAGATTCATGAGTGGGGTGTTATGGTGGGATGTAGCGCCGATACTTCCTACTTCCTCACCTCAAGACCGGAGATGGTATACGAGGTCGATATACCTGTAATATACATTCACTCCAAAGAGGAGACGACCTTCACCGCGCAGGTAACGTTCAACAGCGGAAAACCGACCGATACCTACCCCGAGGCGGAAGTAGACAGCAATATCATATTATGGGAAGACGTCGACATTTTCACCGGCTCTGATTCAATAGAACCCCAAGTTACGGATGACTATGTACCTTTGGAAGACATTATACCCATACTCAATGACGTTGATGCTAACTTCCTCGAATACGATAGTCAGATAACAAGGTTTCTCTTCTACGAAGGGAATGTACCGTTTGAAAACGATATTAAAGCAACATACGATTTTGACGCCCAGCAGGCAACACTGAAGAACAACAATGCTTACCCGGTTTTCAACGTGATGGTAGCGGCTTACTCGGAACCCGACTCCTTTAGCCCTCCGTACGTGGGGAAGGTCCGGCAATTGAACCCGGGAACGCAGGTGACGGTAGCGTTTTCGCAACAGACGGCGGTTGACCTGACACGTGACCTGGTTTCTCAGGGATTTACACAGAAAGAAGCGGAAGCGTTTAATATACTTTGGAGGGTGCCCTTTCTCTACCCCACCCTAACCACCGGAGCCCGGGCAAATCTGATTTACAGACTTCCCCAGTATGAATATGACAAATTGATAACCCTGGACATTGACCCACAGCCGGACAGGATAATACGGTCGCTTTACATGTTGGTGCATCTGGATCCGAGCAGTAACCTGGCGGATTTTGAGGTTCATGAGTGGGGCGTCATGGTTGGATGTATGACTGACACATCCTTCTTCCTCACCTCAAGACCGGAACAGGCCTCGCTGGTCAGGGAACCAGTAATCTATGTTCATTCCAGAGACGAAACGCCCTTTACGGCGGAGGTGACGTTCAACACGGGAAGACCGACCGATACCTACCCTCAAGCGCAGGTAAACGGCAATACGGTGCTGTGGGAAGACGTGGCTTTCGCGCCGACTCTTACACCCCAAGAACCCAGAGGGACAGGTGACTTTGTACCCTTAGATAGCATCATAGACATACTCAACGACGTTGACGCCGACTGTCTTGAATACAACGGTCAGACGGCGAGGTTTTTGTTCTACGAGGGAGAGGTGCCGTTTGAAAACGAGATTAAGGCTACCTACGATTTTCCCAACCAACAGGCGACTTTTGTGAATGAAGGCGCTTACTCGGTATATAATGTGATGGTGATGGCTTCTGCGTACGTAGGCAGGATTGACCAATTAAATCCGGGAAAGGGTGTAACAGTAGATTTTTCGGACCAGATTCAGGTCGACCCGGTAACTGATCTTGTTTCTGAAGGATTTACCGTAAAGGAAGCACAAGCGTTTGCAGAACTTTGGGAGGAACCTTTCTTTCATCCTGCAAGGCCGGAACTGAACGGCCACATAATCTACAGACTTCCCCAGAACATATATGATGAATTAATAAGTCTCAGTATCAATCCCCAGCCGGACAAGACAATACGATCTCTTTACATATTGGTGCGTCTGCACAAGTAGGATACGAAGGCACTGTTTCCTATGGGGAAAAGGTGAAGGATTATCGGGATGCGTATGGCCATCCTGTCTGTGCGCGGCTGAAGTTTTGTAGGGAAGGTCTCGGAGAGACCTGCCATACTATTTTACAAGTCTCAACCCCAAACAAGTTTGTGGTTGCCACCCGTCGGATGGTGTTAAACATTTCATGTTACACTACAATCAATTCATTGTTCCACAACGAGGTTACAACATCCATCTGACCATCGTGGGATATACTTTTATGGCATTTATTCATCACCCTTTTCCATAGCACTGTCTTATTGGCAGAAAGTGTAGGATCTTTTCGGAGTATTCTCACAGCTTCAATGGCATATTCTTTATTCTTCGGCCCAGCATTGTAGGAAACAGATGGTATTCCTCTGATCATGCCTTCTGCGCAGAGACCAAGAAATGCATTTTGGGGACACGACTTTTTCTGACTCGATTCTGAATCAGTATATTTGCAGATAGCTGTTTCCCATGCATCTTTTGGGGTCATATTTTCATCTACTACTAACCTAACGGCTTCAAGAGCAGCTTTTCCATACTGTCCCATTTTATCCGTCTCCCTTTTGGTCAAGATTGCATTTAGCACTCTCGGTTGACGAAACATACTTCTGTGAACGTACGACTATTATTGGTTATTTAAGTCAATTCGAGCCGTCAGAAATCGTCCTTTGCTTTTTCTAAGTCCTTTTCCTCATCTTTCAGAAGTTCTTTACCAAGTTCCTCTGAAAGTATGAACAGATTCCCGATGCATTTTGATATGTCGAAGTGAAAAATTCTAGAAGTCTTCGAAGACTTCCATGAATACATTTCTAACATAGGATAATCGAGTACGTCATCTGGCTTGCCGTAGACTTTCGTTAGAGCCTTTTGGAGCTTTCGCGAATCGTGGCAATTCCTTACTTGTACACGAACACCAAAAAACTTGTCCTTATAGAATTGAAATATGCATACATCAATCTGCGCACCCCCAAGTGATTTGATGTTAGATTCGTATTCCTTTACCCGACGCAGGCTCTCATGCACACCCACATACTTAAGTGCGTAGGAACTATCAATTTTCTCAAAAGTCGTTCCCCAGGCAAAACCTCTGAAGCCATCCTTTATTGATTGTGCATCCTCACCACAAACGGTCAAAAGGAATGCAAAAGTGAAAACCAACGTTCGTAGTTGCATATCAACTCCTCCTTGCTACAAGGTCAGCTTTTGTGTTCAATACTGGCAGCACTTCGATGTAACCAGTAGTCCGTCGGCCGTGGGCTTCCTATTCACTTGCACTCACTACGAACCAGACCTGCTGTCGCTATTTTTTCCACCTAGATTTATCTAACTCCGCTCTCTTTTGTCTTTCTTGTTCTGCACGAATGCGGCACAATTCCCGACACCATAACTCAAACATATAGTAATTCCTCTCCGGAGGAAAATCGCTCACTTTATGGCGTGCGAGGAAAATCTGTCCTCGGTCCACTCCTCCCCAAACAAAACACTCTTCTAACTCTAATGGTGAGCCGTAATATTTGTAGAGTGAATCAAATAGAGCATTCCACGCCGAATCAGTAGGCAACTTTAACCATAAACGCCATCCTAATACACGAGGGTTACCTCCATTTAAATGTTGCTCAAAAATAATTTCCTGTATTCCTGCTTTGTTACCAAAAACATTAAATGGCCAACAACTCCAATAATACGGAGTATCTACTCTTTCATTCCAAATTTTATATTGAAAAACTGTATCAACTCTCCCTCTCGAATTAGTCAAACTACTCTTAAGATTCTCTTCGACTTCCCATTTCTGATCTCCAATGTTCACTTGCCCATTTGCTGTTGTGAACAAAAAGACGAGTACGACCAGAACGTGTAACCGCATAATGTACCTCCTGATTACAGGGTCAGCTTTGCTGCCCAATAAACGCGAACCGCTAGAATTGCCTTATCTTGACGCCAAGATATCGGGATCGTTGGATACCCCTATTGTAACCGCAACCTACTTATCGGAATTGACAGGCTCAGTAAAATGAAAAAGGTAGCATTTGTGCAATAATTAGACAGGTTTGGGGCAAAAGGTAACAGGTGGCATGGCAATCAAGCCGCTAATTGGCAGGATCGCAGGGATCCTGCCCTACTACTACTCGGTAGTAGTCGGGAAAGAGTGATTTGTGCCTGTCTGTGCGCGGCGGACGTCCTCATCCGCAGGGTGAAAACAATTGGCCATCTACCCCCATAAAAAACCCTCCCACAGATTCGGGGAGGGTTCTGGTTTGCTCAGAGAAGTGCTGACGGCTATCCGTAAATCTCGCTCTTATTCTCGTCGGTGACGGCGATATTCACGGTATGGAATTTCCAGACGCCGTTCTCAGCTTTGTATGCTTTCACCCACTTTACGTATTCCCGTTTCTCCTTGCCATCCTTCTCCGAAGCTTTCTTTACTTTATCAGCAAAAGTCTTTTTCTTTCCCATACGGAAGCACCTCCTCAAGTTCTATCATATCATCACCATCCAACTTCGTTCGTTCCTTTTTAACCGCCAACAACAGCTCGGTTGTTTGCCTCAGAAGGTTGAATTCCCGGTTATCTTTGAAATGCGGCGCCGCCCCGTCAAAATGATCGAAGGCAGCCGGGTAATCTTTATCCTTCAGGGCCAGAAGAGCCAAACAGTAAGCCTTTTCCGCATGGTCAAGCATGCTGTCTCTCCTCTCTTACCAGAGCTTCAGCCTCCTTCAACCTTCTTACGTACGGGTCAACCTTATAGTTGTTTTGCTTCAGATAATATATAATGAAAGCGGACAAAAGCAAGGCATCCTTACTCTTTTGTATTTGGGCTGACTGCAAAGAATCATCCAGCACGGAAAGGAGATGCTCTTTGGAACGGGAAGAGTCATCATAACGGCCCGCAAGTCTGTCAAGGAGTTTGCCAAACAAGAGAACGGAATCGGCGCCTGATTCCGCTGCTTCCGGTCCCCTCTTGAGGACCAGCTTTTGGGACACGGACTTTGTTGCCCGGCTCCAGCGCTCAAGTTCTGATCGTATTTTGAAAGCAGCCGGCGAGGAATCACCAGACAGAGACAGAGAGCTGTTGATTGCGGCGAGAATCCGGTCGAGTCTGCCAAGGTCACCGCCTCTTAAGCCGTTTCCTTCAAGCCAGTCGCCCTGATCGGCAAACCACTTGCCGATACCCTCGATGATGTCCTGGCCCTCATGTGAAGCCCTGGCAATGTCATCCAGGCGATTGATGCCGTCCAGAACCTCAAGCCGGCGCCCCTTGGCCGCCACGGCCCGTTCGAGAAACGACTCGAGCAGCTTTTCAAGCGATTGCAAAGCACTGGAATAATTCAATCGATACTCTCCACGTACGTTTTTGTAACATTGCGCTCGACTAAACGATTGGCCGTTTTTTCGGTCAGATAATCCTCGAACAAGTTTGCCAAACGATTCACCATCTGTTCCAGTTCAGGTGAAGATGGCCTTTCCTTCTTTTCCGTTTTGGTGATAATCCCGGACAGCTTTAACTGGGCAAGTTTCTTCAGGGTCTCGTTGCGGTCGACGGGACTGACTTTGCAGATTTCGTTCACCGATCGGCGGCCGTCAACAAGGGCCATGACATTCCACTCAGCCGCTTGTAACGTTACCGCTCGCTCGCGGCCAGCCTGGGAGGCGGAAATGGTGTACACGGCCTCGAGGTCAGGCAGAGTCTCCTTGACCATGTTCATCTCGTCTATACGCCGCAGCCCTTCCAGAATGACGTTTTCCACCGACAGGTTAACGGTGATCTCCTCGTCTGTGGGAAACTGGTTTTCATAGAACTTGAAAGACCCGGCCTGCCAGCCTAAAAGCGAATACAGCAGCTCTTCAATCTGTTTTTTGATCACTCTCTCCAGATCGGTTCGGTCGATAAAGCGTCTTGATATGAGAATTTCGCCCAACCGTTTGGAGTTTTCCTTCTTCGCCTGGACGCCGATTGCCTCTTCCAGTTGCTGAGCGGATATGACGCCCCGCTCTTTGAGCAACTGTCCGAGGTGAAACGTCTGGCGAGGGCCATAGCCGTAGACCACGTTGCCGTCTTTGAAATAGACCATGACGATGGAATCGTCCTTCTGAATTCCCAGTGTCCCCGACTTGCGGCTCGAAGCGATCAATTGAAATACTTCAGGCAACGTGAATCGTTCAATATTCCCCTGTAGATCAAGGTCCATGAGCACTCCCTGTTAACACATAAATGTCAGCAATTTCGTTTGATGATTTTCCTTGTTCGATACTCCTGTTACCCTTTGCGGGACAATTTAATAGCACGGCAAAGTATTTCATTATACTTAAACCTGCCGAATAATAACAAGTTACGAACATTATCTCATGCTTGTCAACAATAACATACAAAAACCTAACTAACTTTCGACAGTTAACTTGAGATCGATAATGTAATTTATGTTGTGTAAATTAGGTTACGTAAATAGCGACGGGTTTAACTCGCTGATTTTTGGACGCAAAAAAGAACCCGCCAACAAGGCGGGTCCTTATTCTTTAAGCTTTCCTCAGAGAGCTATTCATCGTACCCCACGTGCTGCTGGTGCCAGCCGATACGCTGGAACACTCGCACCATAGGAGTCTCCGGCGGCAACTTGTTGGGATCATCGAGGTCTATGTCGTATGCCCAATCACGGTTAGGCGGTGAATAGTAGGTTCCGTTCCAGGTACCGTTGGCCTGAACGGAGTTCCAGAGATTGACCGCCGAGCCTTTCCACGTGAATGTCTTTCCCGACCACTCTTCGAGAAAGCGGGGCAGGTTCTCAAAGCCGCCGTTGTAGTAGGACGAAGTGGTCTCAGTGTTACCGGTGAGATAACATGCATTCACCTCTGTGTTGCTGGCCGTGCGGTTACTCAAAGGACCTGCGCTCTGGGCGTCATCCCAGACCGATGACAGAAACGTCACAGCGTCGGTGATAATAGAGGCCGGTTTCTTAGTATTCGAGTTATAGTCGCCGACGGTGTAGACAGGGTTTTCGCTGGCAATGGTCAATCCGGCATCCAGTTTTGATCCGTTATTAACGCGCAAGGCTGGGAAGTCGGACGTTTGATCGGAATAGTATATCACGCCATTTGAAGGCCCGTATCCTTCGTCATACATCGTTCCGACGTCCAGTTCCATACAATCAACATTGGTCTGTTCGCGACCATCGTAGAACTTGTTATCGGTAAACGTGATGATACCTTTTGTAACCATGTCGGCCGTCACATTGACCCAGGCGCCGCCGACCTTCTGGTAAGCCTGGCGGTCGGTGAACTTCAGAGTGGCTTTGCTCTCATAGGAATCAGGGTTTCCGCCTGCTCGCTCAATCACCTTGTGAGGGTTGCCACCCGAGGTGCTGGACATCGGAAGGTTCAGAGGGTCCTGCCCGTGGGCCGAGTCCTGGGCACGTCCCTGCCAGCGGGCCACCGAGGAATCGTACCAGTGGGAGTCGTTCGCATCGAGCCATCCGGCGCCCTCCTTCATCGAGACGTAGTTCCCGGCGGCATCCCTTATGAGCACGTCCCCGCTACCTGTGCCACCGGCACCTTTGCGGCCGTGGAGAATATGACCGGCTGCGGTCACGTAACTGTTAATATTCAGAGAGTCGTCTGATTGCAGCCACATATCGCCATTTGTATGAACCCGTCCTGCAAGGATCATGGCCGGACCGGGGGCAATCTCAAGGTCGTTGCTGTAAAAGACAGCGAACTGGAAGATTGGCACCAGGGCCGCTTCAAATGTCTGTGAGAGTTGGACGGTAGCATTGTAGCTGGCATTTGAGGCGGTGGAGGTCATCGAAAACGACTTAACCAGAGCATGCAAACCGGCCAGAGTGCCGTTGGAGAGCACCTGTTGCGTTGCCGGACCGTCGTTGTTGGCGTTGTAGGTCACCAGACAGTTGTTGACAGTCAATGATCCGGACGGCATGATGAGCGGCGGCACGCCGGTGGTGTCGAACTCGCTCTGCAAAACCGCGGCGGCCTTCTCCAGCCCGGCCTCGGCGGCGTAAAAGGCCCGCGTCTCCTGCAACTCGTTACCGGCAATGCTGACTTCATCGTCGGATGTCGACAGAGCCGCCAGGCCAAGAAGGGTCAGCATAGCTACCATGATAAGGGCTATCAATGAGGCCATGCCGCGCTTGTTGTTAATTCGCATTATATTCATGAATCACCTGCCTTTAGACTCCAACATTTCTTAAGTAAACTGATGTCGAGAAGGTCCTTTGCCGATACTGGTTTTCAAGTTCCTCGGCCAGTTCGACATCCGGCTTGTGCGACCTTCCTGAAATGGAAATCGAAACTTCGCGGATATTATCGATCACAGTCGGCACATCAACGACAGCCCCGTTCTTCATACAGTATTGAAATTGGAGGTCAGTGATGTCTTCGGCGAACACCTGGGGAGGCTGGCCCATTATATGAATCATTAAGTTGGGGTGGTTCGGATCGGTGGTGTTATCGACAAAGAACTTGATCTGCGACATCGCCAGGACAAGAGCATTCGCATCGTATTTCCGGCTCAGCACCATCGTGTTATGCTGCAAGTGCATTGCAGCTGCCTGAACCTGCGTGATCTCGAACCATTCGCCAGCAGCCGAATCAGGATCATAGATGAATATCCACTGGCCGTCGTAAAAGCAGGAGATATCAGTCCCACATTTCAGCTCGGAGGACGGCTGGGGCATAGCAGCCGCCAAATAGGTGTCGCAACCATTAGAGAGGTATGTAATTGTTATCGTATCCGGGTTGGTGTTGGCGGCAGCTATGGAAGACAGGCCCTGTGGTAGATCGTAGCCGGCCATCCTGATATGCCGCGACAGCTCGTCGATTGAGGCTCTGACATTTTGCTGGATGGTGGTAATATCGTCCTGTGTCAAGTAGTTCTTGTGCTGGGTGATGTACAGCTTGAAAATGGCCGTCGTTACCACGCCCAAAATTAGAAGAGCGATCATCACTTCCAAAAATGAAGTGCCCCGCTGGCTTTTTATCTTTGTGATCCACGCAAACATAATGACACCTATACCGAGTCGGTTTTAATAAAAGTTGACAGGGAGTCAGTTACCATGTTGCCCCCGATGTCTTCCCACGTCACATCAATGCCCACCTGCCGCAGGTGGCTGCCGGCGTTGGTCACCGTCCAGTTACGAACAACCCCCAGGGCGGTGTCCCCACCGCTGCCGGGAGTCGGACTGTTACGGAGTTGCTCCAGCTTCTCCTGCATCAACTGGGTGGCGATGGTGGTCTTATTGGACCAATCGTTACCATCGAGAGCCACCATGGCCATGTTAAGCAACAGGAGCAGCGAGATGCTCATGATGACCATGGCTATCATCACTTCAAGCAGGGTCAGACCGGATTGATTGGTAAGCTTGCTATCTTTCATACTATCTACCCTTGTTTTCCGCAAGTTGTTGTAAATCTTGTGCCGCAGGCTGACAAATCTTGGCGAACCGCCGATGCCTTCCGGTAACTTACTGCGCAACAAGGGGTAACTCCCGGCCTCAGCTCTTCAGAGCAACCAGGGACAAGGACCTGCTGCTTGACAGCCGGGCAAAAAAGACCGGGGACAATACAAACCTGCCCATAAGGTATGGGGAGGAAGCCATACCAGAGAAGGGCTTGATTTTTCGTCAAATAAAGGGCACAATGTGCCTAAGCTATTTTGCTTGAGCATGACGGAACATCGTTCTATAATTGTTTGTTTGTGTCGTTAGTATTCAAACGCTTAAACTAGGTGCTCCGGGTTGATGAATGCTTCTGAGGTTTTTGTAAAAGCCCTTGAAAACGAAAAAGTCGAGTATGTCTTCGGCCTGCCAGGAGAGGAGAATATCGACCTTCTTGAGGCGCTCAGGAAATCGAAGATAGAATTTGTACTTACGCGACATGAGCAGGGGGCAGGCTTCATGGCCGACGTGTACGGCCGCTTGACAGGAAAGGCTGGTGTTTGTCTTGCTACAATCGGCCCGGGAGCAGCTAACCTGATTACCCCGGTCGCTGACGCCAACCTTGATCGAGCGCCACTGGTAGCGATCACCGGGCAGGCGGGTACGCTGCGGATGCACAAGGAGTCGCACCAGTATATTGATGTTGTCTCCATGTTCAAACCGGTTACCAAGTGGAACACGCGCATAGAACGGGCAGATATGGTTGCTGAGGCGGTTCGCAAGGCGTTTAAGCTGGCTGAAGCCGAGAAAACGGGGGCAACCCATCTGGAATTCCCTGAGAATGTGGCCGAGGAGACATGCCGACGACCGGAATTGTTCGAAGTGCGCAAAGTGCGCCGACCGGCCCCGGACTACAAGGCTGTCAACACGGCTCTCGAACTAATCAAAAAGGCCACGAAGCCTCTTGTCCTTGCGGGAAACGGCGCCATCCGCAAACGTGCCACCAAACAACTGCGAATCTTTCTTGATAAAACCGGCCTTGCTGTGTGCAATACCTTCATGGCCAAAGGGGCGGCGGGGTATCAGTATGACTTCAACCTGTTCACAATCGGCCTCCAGTCACGCGACCATGTCACATGTGCCATCGAAGAAGCCGATCTCATTGTATGTATCGGGTACGACATCGTGGAGTATTCCCCTCAATTCTGGAATCCCGAGGGGAAGGAACGGATTATCCACATCGATTTTCAGCCTGCTGAGGTGGACTACTGGTACAACCCGGAGGTGGAGCTGGTTGGTGACATCGCCTCGACCTTGTGGGAACTCAATGAACGAATTGGCGAGAGCTTACCCAAAGGGCGAGGTGAGTTTGCCCTGAGACATCGCCAGAGGATACTTGCAGACATTCACCAGTACGACCAGGATGCCTCTTTTCCAATCAAGCCCCAGAAGATCTTGCATGACGTACGCGCGGTGCTCGGTGGCGAGGATATTCTTATCTCTGACGTCGGCGCTCACAAGATGTGGATTGCCCGGATGTACATCGTGCACCAACCTAATACTTGCATTATTTCCAACGGGTTCGCCGCCATGGGAATCGCGCTGCCCGGTGGTATTGCCGCCAAACTGGTCTATCCCGACCGAAGGGTTCTAACCATTTCCGGCGATGGTGGCTTCTTGATGAATATTCAGGAGCTGGAGACAGCCGTGCGACTGGGAACGCCGACCGTCAACATGATCTGGTCAGATGGAACATTCGGGCTGATTGAATGGAAGCAACAAAACAAGTTCGGCCACACCTTCGGCACCCGTTTCGGCAACCCCGACTGGGTGAAGCTGGCCAGATCATACGGCGCAGTTGGCATCAAGGTGAAGAAAGGAGATGATCTGCAAAATATCCTAAAACGCGCTTTCAGGAGCAAGAAGCCGGTAGTGATAGATTGTCCGGTGGATTATTCAGAGAATGTTGAATTAACCAAGCGCCTCGGTGCGCCTGTGTGTCCCATTTAGAAGACAAACGCTGATTCAAATAAGTAGCGAGGTGAACAATGGCCAAGAACTATAAAATGTATTTAGGCGGCAAGTGGGTTGACCGCAAGAACAAGATTCGGGTCGAATCACCCTACGACGACTCACTGGTTGCCAATGTTGCTGCGGCATCAAAAGAGGATTACATCAAGGCAATACAGATTGCCGACGAGACCTTCAAGATCACCCGCGACTTGCCCTGTTACAAACGCGAGGAAACCTGCCAGGCTGTTGCCGACGGATTGGAAAAAAACATCGACAAGATTGGCAAGGCGATGGCGCTGGAACTGGGCAAGGCGCTAAAGGATGCCAAAGGGGAAGTCGCCCGTGCGACCGGCGTCTTCAAGATAGCAGCTGAGGAAGCCAAGCGCGTCGGCGGTGAAATCATAGACCTTGATTGGGCGCCGGGAAGCGAAGAGCGCATCGGGCTGGTGCGTCGCTTTCCAAAGGGAGTAATTGCCGGTATCTCGCCGTTTAACTTCCCGCTTAACCTCGTCGCCCACAAGGTTGCCCCGGCCATTGCATCCGGAAACACTATTGTGCTCAAACCGGCCTCGAAGACGCCGATCAGCGCCCTCCTGCTGGCGGAATTAATTGACAAGACCGACCACCCCAAGGGCGCCGTGTCGATCCTCCCCGGATCATCGAGAGATTCATCTCCTCTATTGGATGATCCTCGCGTCAAGATGATAACTTTCACCGGCTCATCAGAGGTGGGCTGGTGGATCAAAGAGCACTGCGGACGGAAGGAAGTTGTGCTGGAGTTAGGCGGCAACGCCGGGGTGGCGGTGGCCGACGATTCTGACCTTGAGTATGCCACCACCCGTCTGGTGTCCGGCGCCTTTGCGGTTGCCGGGCAATCGTGCATTTCGGTGCAGCGCATCTACGTGCATGAGAGGGTCTACGACCCATTTATTAAGCTGCTCAAAGTTAAATCAGCCAAATTCAAGATTGGCGATCCCCTCGACCCGGACACTGACATAGGCACGATGGTTGATAAGCAGGCAGTTGAGAACACTCTCGCTGCTATCGGCGATGCCGTCAAGGGCGGAGCCAAGATACTGATCGGCGGCAAAGCTCGCGGGCGGACATTAGAGCCGACCATACTGACCAACGTGAAAACCTCGATGGACGTCTGCTCCAAGGAAGCCTTTGCGCCCCTGGCGGTGCTGTTTAAGTACAAGGATTTCAAGAAGGTCGTCGATGAGATCAACAACTCCGAATACGGCCTGCAGGCGGGCATCTTCACCAATCGTCTCAAGGACATCTTCTACGCCTTCAAGCATATTGAGTGCGGCGGGGTGGTGGTCAACGACATACCGACCTACCGCGCCGATCATCAGCCCTACGGCGGCATGAAAGCTTCCGGCCTCGGCCGCGAGGGCGTCCGCTACGCCATCGAGGACATGACGGATGTGAAGATATTGAGCGTGAATCTAAAGTAGGGCAGGATCCCTGCGATCCTGCCAGTGGCAAAGCCACATTTATGGCTGAACAAAAAGTAGGTCATGCCGACTCGCGGCGTGACAAGATGAATGTCAAGCCCCAAGTGGGCTTGACCTACGAGACTGCCATTATAAATAGACAGGTGCACAGGGCACCTACCTTTGTCGTCCTTACATCTCACTGACCGACATGCCGTATTTTTCTGCGAACTCACTGGTCCAGTCCGTATGCCGTCCACTTTTTAGGATCGTTTGAAAGAGTTCCTGGGAGCTGATCTCTATGATTCTGGATTGCAGCTCCTCGGGCAACATTGAGGCCAAAAACGCGAAGATGCCACGATATCCATCCGGACCTTTGCAGGAAAAGGTAGGGTTTCTCTCGTCATGGAGGAAGACGAACAACCCATTGTGATGCAGGGCAAAGAGCAGTACTCGAAAGAATTGATAGTAATTGGCAAAGGGGCATACAGGGCTGTTTTTCCAGGCATTATTGAGTACGTTGTGTTTTAACATCAGTTTCCAGTACCATCGTGGCATTTGGTGGAGGTAGCAAAGAGAGAATTGGCTGGCCGGGTTTTTTCCTTCACAATCCCCTCGTTTGAAAACAGAACACCCGCCAAACTCGCGCTCTACGAATTTCGCTTCAATGAAGAGAAACGGCCTAGAATCGTTGTATAAAACCAGGTCAATTGACGTGGGTTGCCCCTTGGTTTCATTGAACACCTTAGGGTCTTCGACCTCAAATCGTGCGGTCATTTTGCCTTCGGGTATATTGACACCTTTGGCCTCGATAACGGCTCTAATCGGCTCAAAATCGTCTCTGATTACAAGGGGACCGACCAGATTAAATAGCATTGCCTGACTGCTAAGCCCGTGATGGATATACCCGTGAAGAGGGAAATTAACATGTTTAGAGGCACGTTGATTCCTCTCCTTGGTGATGAACTCTGCCACTTCTGGGAGGATTATGTTATTTCGCCACTGCTTCCGCTCCATCAGGATGTAAGGTCGTCCTTTCCGAACGGCGTATCCTTTTCTGCGGAAATAGGCTGCTGCTCTCTCTCGCAGCTGTGATTCGAAAGCATTATGGTGGGGATAAGGCCACGAATCGGTAAGCTGTCGGCCGCTGTTCCGTAACGTTATCTCCTCTGCACGAGCATCTGCCGTTTCACTCCCCACTGGACAATTGATTACCATAGTGAACCCCTCTGATTAAGACCTTCCAAATAAGATTATCGACAATTACAATGTATACTTGAAATGAGAGAAAGGTAGGGCAAAATGCCTGCGATCCTGCCGTCTACTATCGCAGAAGCTGAAGAACTGGCAGGTGCACAGGGCACCCGCCCTACAAAACTGGATGGTAGAGATCGAGGTGGAGTGTTTTGTAGCAGATTAGGCCAATCTGTCAGGTTTGCTTCGGTGCCTCAGGTGTCCCAGAAACTCGGCCCTTCGGCCTTATAAGTCCAATCTTATCCAGACGGGAACGAATGGCTCCGGGTTGTCGCTGAAGAAGCCCGGCAATCTCGTCAATTTTCTTGCCATTCCGATAGAACGCGGTTAGTTCGTTGTCCTCAGGCGGCTCCCACTTTTCATACGCCCGGGGGTGTTCTTTGCGAATCTCGGTCAGATTGATGATCCGACGATTGTGAGCCGCAATAACTATCTCACCCTCGACTTCGATTGTCTCATCGGCCGTGACATACTGCCGAAGGAAATCTGCTGCAAACTTCGCAGAAACAAGGACATCACCAAGTGATAGTTCAGAGAATTTCTCCAGAATCTGGTTGTACCCAAAACCCTGGGATATCATGTCAAGTACATCGGTGATCTTTATCCCGGTATCCCGCAACGTGATCTGATGTTTCATACGCCTTGCTACCTTCCATCACACATGCTCTCCATTACTATGCAATGAACCACTGACAGCAGGCGTCAGTAGAAGTAGGTCATGCCGACTCGCGGCGTGACCAAATGAATGTCAAGCCCCAAGTGGGCTTGACCTACTGCTGCGGCCCGGGCCGGCTCGATTTTCGTGGCGGCAAAAAACACTTGAGGAAGGGCGGGGTTGTTTGTATAATCGGGCCAACCTGTTTTGAAGGCTGTGGTTGGAGTACGCCCTTGTGTGCCAACTCGAAAGACGCGGCTGACATAGACGTCTGCCGCCTACGAGAGTTAAACGCTTATGTACGAAAAACAGCGGACGGTCAAACGAGAAATCTCAATGTCGGGGATTGGCTTGCATACCGGCAACAACTGCACTATGACCTTCAAACCGGCCCCGCCGGATACCGGCATCCGCTTCGTGCGAGCCGACCTGCCTGACAAGCCCTCGGTCATTGCCGATATCGACCACGTGGCCGACATCTCCCGCGGAACGACGCTGGAGGACGGCGAGGCGAAAGTCTATACCGTGGAACACGTGCTGGCCGCCTTTGCAGGTCTTCAGATAGACAACATGATCGTGGAACTTGACAACGACGAGCCTCCCGTCGGCGACGGCTCCGCCAGGCCATACGTGGACAAGCTCCTCGAGGCGGGTATCGAAAACCAGGAGGCTGATAAGGTCTATCTTGAGATTGATACCCCCATGGCCTACAACGAGCCGGAGAGGGCCGTCGATCTGGTGGTAACGCCTTCGGATGACCTTCGCATCACCTTTATGATTGATTACAAGAGCCCGGCTTTAGGCACCCAGTACACCACGCTGGTCGACCTGGAGAAGGAATTCGTCGAGGAGTTCGCGCCGGCTCGAACGTTCTGTTTTCTGTCGGAGGTGGAAACGTTAAAGGAGGCTGGTCTCATCAAGGGCGGCGGCCTTGACAACGCCATCGTGATCTATGACTCCGACCTTGGTCAGGTGGAGGTCGACCGAATAAAACGAGCGCTGGCGCTAAAAGAAAAGGCGTTTGTGGGTAAAACGGGTATTATCAACGACACCCCTCTTCGTTTTTACAATGAGCCGGTGCGTCACAAGGCGCTGGACCTGCTTGGCGATCTGTTTTTGATCGGGGTGCCCTTCAAAGGACACGTGCTGGCGGCGCGCTCGGGACACAAGGCTAATGTGGCGCTGGCCCGCAAGATGAGTGAGCTGTACAAAAAGAAAAAAATCGCCAGCCGCTATGCCAAGAAAAGAAGCCAGGCCTTTTTCGACATAGACTCAATTCTAAAAATAATGCCCCACCGCTATCCCTTCCTGCTGATCGATCGCATTCTCGACCTCGAACCGGACAAACGGGTGGTGGCCCTCAAAAACGTGACTATCAATGAGCCGTTTTTCCAGGGGCACTTCCCCGGTCATCCGATAATGCCGGGAGTATTGATTCTCGAAGCGATGGCGCAGGCAGGCGGCATACTTCTTTTGAACGCTATCCCCGAGCCGGAAACGAAAGTGGTCTATTTCATGTCCATCGACAACGCCAGGTTTAGAAAACCGGTGATGCCCGGGGATCAGTTGCGTTTTGAACTGGAGATGCACTCTTTCCGGCGCAACACCTGCAAGATGTCGGGA
>Ga0209986_10002325_pt1 | contig 17434 bp, 13 predicted proteins | sample BlataG_FD_183168 | JGI IMG/M metagenome (GOLD analysis project Ga0209986, IMG submission 183168) | Deep subsurface microbial communities from Black Sea to uncover new lineages of life (NeLLi) - Black_00105 metaG (SPAdes) (version 2) | ecosystem: Environmental > Aquatic > Marine > Oceanic >...
AACAAGACCTTCCAAGAAAGCAACTATGGCAGGAGCAATGTCCTTTTGGCGCAGCTTGGAAATACAGTCAGCTACTCGGTCAAGCTCGCCAGATCGGATGAACAGCTCTGCAGCCGTTGGCATAAAATCCCAAGGTTGAGAAGAAAGCGCTTTCAATCCTGCCTCCGCTGTTTTTAGCATCATTGGTCTCGACTGTGATTTTAGCGCAAGTTCGGCAAAGGTTCGCCAAAGAGACTGGTTGGCCGGCTCAACCGTTTGCAAGACGGCAAGATGTTCTTCTGCCTTGTCCAAGACATTTGCATTGATGAATTCTCTAGCAAGGCGCAACCGCACAGCAGCATCAGACAAATCCAGTTTGTCCGCCTGCTCCAAGTCTGCTATAGCTTTGATCCTCTCTTTGCCTCTCAAATGGAAACTTGCACGGATTATGTAAGCCAAAGCTGAGGATGGGTTGTTCTTCACCGCCTCATCGAAGTAACGAGCTGGGGAACCGGGGAAGTCTTGCGGACGGTGTTCGCAAAGTTGAGCCAGCGCCTCGTAGGCTAATATCTGCTCAGGATGTTCTGCCAAGATTTTCTTTAATTCTGAAGCTGCTTCATCAAACTTTCTTTGTCTGGCCAGTGCTATAGCTAATATTCTGCGAAGTTCAGGATCATCTTTTGTTTCAAGATACCTGCCGGTAATTAACTCTGCTTCGCCGGGTGTACCCATCTCCAAATACATTCCGGCAAGTTTTATGGCAGCTTCAGAATTACTTTTGTCTACTCTTAAAACCGTTCGGTAAGCTTCTATAGCTTGCCGAAGATTGCTGCGTTTGAGAGGTCTTATATTGAACTGTGCATCGGCGTATTTGAGCAGTATTTCCACATCATCCCGTACCACAGCGAGGTAACGCCCGAGATTCCTCGCTGCTTCTTCCCACCTGTGTTCACTGTAGGCCTTAAGACCAGCCTTGAGCCCACTTTCAGCTCTTCGGCTCCTCTGCCATTGACGGAGGCCATAAGCAGTTACGCCCATAACAATAACGCAGAGTACCAACACAATTGCCAATTTCCAGTTAAAGTATCTTCTTGCCATTTGTTTACCCTCTCTTGATCGCAGACATTAATTCTTTAGAACTGGCTAATGAAATTCTTCGCTATCTTTTTCGCTGTTTGCCAGCATATCCAAAGGTCCATCCTCAGAGACAGTTCCCTGACATATTTGATGTCATAATGGATCCATTCCTGAAAATCTCTCATGGGTCGGCGCGTTCCACAAACCTGCCAAAGCCCTGTGATACCCGGCCGCACTGAGAGTCTAGCATCACGCCAACGTGGGCACGTCGTGTTTTCGGCTTCGGGAGAAGGCCTCGGACCAACAACGCTCATCTGACCAATCAGCACACTTAGGAATTGAGGTACTTCATCGATATAAGTGTCGCGCAAAAATCTGCCTATGCCAGTAACTCGTGGGTCTTCTGGCATTTTGAATTGCGGGCCATCAGCCTGATTCAAGACCCTTAGGTTATGTTGTATCTTATCAGCCCCAACCGTCATAGTTCTGAACTTCAAGCAGCAGAATTCTTTTCCATACCGTCCTTGCCGGCGGTCTTTGAAAAATACGGGTCCGCGAGACGTCAGCTTTATGGCCAAGGCAATCATCGGCAGCAAAGGTGCAAAAAGGATCAGCACGGTCACAGCTGCAACAATATCAGCAACCCTCTTAAGGGATCCGGCATAGGAGAATGTCGGCCAAGCTCGGAAATTGTTTAGGCGCGATTTTTGGTAAGTGGCAATAGCACCTACATTTGTTTTCACATCCCCTTTTTGAATTCTTCTGGCCTGCTTTCTGTGGCCTTGCGTATTGATAAGGACGCGGTTTTGGACAAGATGATTCCGAGGCACTGAAACACCGGAACCAATGATCGATGCACTGACAACAGCACCTTGTACAATTTTGACATCGTTACCGATAATAGTCGGACCTACTATAATTGCATTGTGACCAATACTAACATTCTTTCCAAACAATACATTCCCGAACAATCTGGCACTAGGAGCTATTGAGACTTCACCTTTAATCAGGATTTCTTTCTGAGCCCTGGTGTTCACAAAATGGTCCTTCCTCGAAGCATTGAGTCTGGCTGCAATCAAGCCAAGCAGACCTTCTTCTGTGCATAGGTCAAATACAGTACCTCCAAGGCGAAATGCCCGCAACGTTAGCGAGTTCAGTCTACACCTTTTTACAAATAGACAAAAAGATTGGGGCAATTTACCATCGGGTAATATATGGTTGAGAACGCCGTTTCTAACAAAAATATGATGAGGCCAATCGAGGGGAAAAGCTGCCGGTTCAATCGCATCAGAGTACAATCGACGGAAACCTGCCACTTTACTTTGGGCTGTTAATCGCACTTTTTCGCGATATTCGAGCAATTCAGGTTCGACGCTCAGCATCACCACATCCGCTTCGACATTGGCAAGCACTTTATGGAGCAAATCACTATTGACTTGAGTGGCAAATTGTCCGTTGGAAACAACAAACCATGAATTTCGTTTCGTTCGTTGTATATCCTCGTAGGAAAGTTGAATATGTCTGTTGTAATGCCCAACCTTCGGTGAGGTTACGCAAGATTTGGCACCCCATCTCTCTGGAATAGCGAGCATCACGTTTTTATCGCCTTTCAACCGTAGATTGTTGCTTAGTCCATCGAAGATAACGCTCGCAATAGGTTCGTTCGATATGCCAAACCGAAGCTGGGCGTTGTCGGTAGGGGCTACAGAGTTATCGTTGCTGTGTATTACGATCAGTCTCATATTGGATTCACAATTGAATCAAGAGTTGGTCCTGCCACGAATCTTCGGCGGCCTGGTTTCCTTTAGGAGCTAGCGCTTTCGCTACCATCTCCACTGCTCTGCAGAGGGAGCATCAGCTTTGTGTCAGCTTGTCTGGGTTTTTTGCTTCGTTGCCCGTCTTGCGAATAGTAATGGTACCGGTAACGGTAGTAAGTGTGGGTGACTGGCACGTTGCTGAGCACGGTACCCAGCACCCTTACATTTATTTGAGCAAGCTTTTCCTTCGCTTCCTTGAGATCTGGGGCCGTAGTTTGACCAGCAAGACTAGTCAGTATGACCGCATCCGCAATCTTAGCCCAGACCAAGGCATCGGGAAAAGACAGCACGGGGGGAGTATCAATAATCACATGATCATATTTTTGGCTGACTGTATCTATATTATGCGCCGTCTGAGGCAATTCCAGTAGTACGTATGCGTCTGCTACGTTGCGGGAATCCGCTGCCAATACATCCAAGCCAGTTGAGGGCACCTGGTAAACAAGTTGGTCAAATTGCTTACCGAATAGCAAATCTTGTAGTCCCCCTGAGCCACTCGGAAGATTCAACAAGCGTGCAATGTCAGGCTTCCTTAAGTCCCCGTCTATTAGCAAAACCTTCTTCCCTGAGTTGCACATAGTCGTGGCCAGGTTGATAGCGAAGGTGGTTTTGCCGTCTCGCATGCCTGGGCTTGTAACAACTAACTTCTGTGGCAGCCCTCCATCGTCAAGTAATTCTAAGTTGGTACGAATAGTGCGGTAATCTTCAACAATCTGTCTTGGGATAAGAGCTCTTTTGACAGTGTGTGGACTGGTGGTTGTCCCAATTACTCGGATACCTATGCGTTTCACGACATCATCAGGTGTACGTAGTCGGAGGTCTGCTTTGTCTCTTAGGAACGCTAATAACATTCCACAGGCCATTGCGGCGAAGATAAGGGCTACGGTATATTTGATACGCTTGTCTCGGATATAAGAAACGTCAGCACCGTAAGCGACAGAAACCCTTGCAGGCCGTTTTCGCTCCATTTCAAGTTCTTGTATGCGTCGTAGGACTCTATCATACATTTCCTTATCTAAGGTTAGTTGGAACTGCAAGTCTTGAATCTGCAGTTGCTTCCGTCCGAGTTCGATAGTTTGCGTATCTTCCTTTGCCAGGACTCCCCGGAGGCGCTCTTCGTATGCCTTGGTCTGTTCCAGCTCGGCACGTGCGTTATACAGTTTTTCTTTGCCGGCTTTACTGATTACTTCAGAGACGAGAGCGTCGAAACTATTAGCTACTTCCTGGCGTTGCTCCTCAAGACGCAATTTAAATGCATCTAACACATCTTGTCTTTGCTTCAGGGCAGGATTTGTCGGTGTTAGTGTTTGCTTGGCAACAATTAGTCCTTGTTCCAATTCGACAATACTTCGAGTGAACTCTTGGACCGTGGGATCGGCATTGACATGCTCGCTGCGCATCTTGAGCAGTTCTTCGGGCGCTATGGCCTGCTCCTTGGTCTGCTCTAGTAATTGCACCTGGGCTTCGAGACTAATTCTGCGTGCCTCTAATTTGGTCAGTTCCGCCAGCAGAGTTGTAACACGCTGCAACATCATATCTTGCCGACCAGCCAAGGTTGTTGTCCCATACTCTTGAGCCAATTGGCGGATTGCCTCGTGCTGACTTTGCAGTTTTTGCTTTCGCACCCTGCCGTCATTTTCCAAGACAGTAAGCTCTTGTTCCTCAACCCGTGTGGAATTGGAAACTTCGATGGCCATATAAGCGCTAACAAAAGCATCTACAATCACCTTTGCTTCTTGTGGCTCTACGCTCTTCATTGTGACCAAAATTAGCTCACTATCAGCGGCCGGCGCGACGGTGATGACACCATCCAATATTGCCGCTTTCAATATGCTTGCCGGCTCTGGTTTTGCTTTGGTGTACTTCAAAGCACGTTGTAAGTTCTCGAGAGAATCGGGTACTCTGCTTTTAAAGAAGCTTAGGTCTTTGTCAACCAAATTGTCTGCCACTCTTTGTATGACTCGGCTGCTCGTGACCATCTCTGCCTGAGTATACATGAATCTGTCATAAACTGATCTTCCTCCATAATCGTCTTTTTCACCCGAGAGGATGTTTGTTAAGATAGGAGCAACCTTTACTGCGCTAGTTACAGTGTATAAAGGTTTGATCAAAAGCCATATTGCGGTGATTCCGACGAAACACAATAGTAGAAATGTCAGCAGTACAATACGCCAGCGTCGAAGTATACCGGCCACTAAGTTGGATGTGGTCTCATTGTCCGATTCGGGTCGCATTTCAAAATTAGCCAGCCTTTGTTCAACCACTTGCCCATGATATTTTTCTAAATTACTCATTTTTTAATCCCCTTTCAGTTGTGATTTGTAAAACTAATTACCGCTTTTGACGTACAATTATTACTGGTTCTTTTTTCGTGGGAAGGGTGGTAAGCTTTGCTAAAAGCCAAAGCTCGGCAACCACCGTAGCAAGGGCCAATGGCACCATTGCATATCCACCAAAGTCGTGGAATATTTTTTCCCAGTACTCGCCGCTGAGCACTGTAAAAGCTAATGCTGTTATTGTTAATCTGGCTGTATTGCAGAGTAAAGCGATAGGCAGGCTTGATGCCAGGACAGTCAGCTTTTCCCACCACGCCCGCTTGATCAATAAAGCAACCAAGCCGCCAACCACAAAAAAGGCCATAACCATTCTTAAGCCATTACAGGCCTCGGCTACCGCGACAGATGCCTGGCCGATATGGATGATGTTGCCTTCTTGGACAACTTCATAGCCCATCGTCTCCAAGCAAAATACGGCTGATGAAGTGGCCCAGCGCTGTAGGGGCAATGCTACAGCGGCTTGGATCCGATTTGGCCAAGGCAGCATTAGGCATAGAAACAGTAGTATTGTAGATACCTTTTTGAAAAACTGCCAACCAAATAGAAGCAAAACTAATGCCGTAATACTAAGAACAATTGATAATCTTTCTGCGGAGCCGTACATAAAGAACAATCCGAAGAGTCTGACTGCCTGGGCAGCCAAAAACGCAAACACACCCCAGAGACAAGGCCTGAGACCGGACTTAGCAATTTTGTTACGCCTCGACCATAAGATATAAACGGCCAGGAAAGGAACTAAAAGTCCAGAGGAATATTCATCGCTTCTTTGCCATACATTCCAGACATCTACAATACCGGGCCAGTAAGACCATAGAAAAGCGATTAGAACAAAGCCGGCTGCAAGCCATGAGAAAATGTTTCTTTTGCGAGATTGCACCCAATCCGGCAATTTTCCATTTACCTTATCAAACTGTTGTCGCAGCGCAGACCCCAATCTACCTGTGTTATTTTCTGCAGCTTTCAATGCTCTGCTAACCGAGCTTTTCAACATTCCCTCTGGCTTAAACGGTATGGATTTTTCCTCTACCACACTATTACTTCGCACAACTGCATGGTAGTCGACTACGCATCGTTGAACCTGACAATTCCTACCTACTTGTGCACCGTCCCAGAGAACACTATTTACCACGATACTATTTTGGCCGATACCAACATTGCGTCCCAGTACGGTCGGCCCCAAAATAATCGCGTCCGTACTAATGTGAGTACCATCTAGAATGACAATGAGCCCATGAATTTGCGCGCCCGGCTCAATATTTACGTTGGACCCCTTCCAGATGACTTGGGAATCATTGTACTTGCAGAGCTTCAAGTTCACGTCTTTTTTTATCGTATTCTCAAGATAATCAGCAATGGCGTTTAGGTATCCTCGTCGGTCCTGGAAGTTTCCGGCGATATTTGACAATATGGCTGAATGCACGGTTTTGCCCGCACGGAGCATTTCCGGAATTAAGCCTTCCTTGATATCGAAGTAGCCTTCTTTTGGAATGTGTTCTAAGACAGAGCTGTTACAAACATAAATTCCAGCTGCCTCCCCCGGTATCTTGCCGTCTCCATATCCCCGATTGAACATCACAGTTAAATCAGACTTACCACTGCGGTGGGCCTTTAGCAGGATATCAATTTTCGGGGGACATATTATACTAGCTGGGAATACCAAGAGCAGCACGTCCCTTTCGCTGCAAGCAGCATCGCGAATACATCCGGCAGTGCCAACAGGTAATGATTCATCTAAAAACTCCAACTCCATAGAATTTATGCTGGCGATAGACTTTTTCAGCAGTGGAGCACCGCCGTTGAAGCAAATTGTAGCTCGTTTTATCCCCTGATGTCGTAGATGCCGCAACAGGTGTTCAATAACTGGCTCGCCTGCTACCGGCCATAAAGCTGCAGGCAAACGCGATGCCAACGGACATCGACCGAAATCACGACTCCCCGCAAGTATAATGGCTTTAATATTTTGTTTATTACTCATTTAGATTATCGAAATGGTTGTGATAGGCTTGACCTTAGCGGGATTTACTCAAACTGTTGAGGAAACGGCCGATTCTATCAGCAACTGCATCAGGGCTGGTTTTTCTTCCCTTGGGAATGAAGTCTTTCAACTTGTGAATCCCATTAGGCAAATCTTTGGCATCATACACAGCCAATATGTGGCCAAGCTCTGAGAATCTCTTAGCAATAGCTACTTGATGGTTGTTAACGACTTCACCATTCTCTCTTAATCTTGGCATGACAAGGAGCGGTTTGCGATTCTCCAACGCCATCGTTATCACACCGATCCCTGCATGACTGATCACGCTAGATGCCTTTTGCACCAATCTCTCAAAGAGACACCTATCGAAAAAATCCACGCAGTTAAAGTTCCGTGGCTTGTATTGACTGTCTCCTATCTGGGCAAATATATCTTCATCAACCAAACTATTGTCGAAGGCATCATCTACAGCCTTGACGAGACGATCAAACGAAAACTGTGTTCCAACGGTCGGAAGAATTATTCTTGAGGCCCCTACGCATTCAACATTACTATATTTTTTGACAAGTTCGGGCCACTGGACCAGAAAAAGATCCGTAATGAACGTGACCATCCTGCCGGAAAGTGATATCGGCCCCACGTTGGCGACCACTGCCAATCCAGATAGTCTTGCCGTCGGTCAATTTGGCTGAAAAATAAACTATGCTTCGAGCCCCAGCGGTTAAACGGTTCCACAGCTACTCTCGTATACATTTGTTTTCTCGGGTCATTCATTAAAAAACAATCGCGCTTTTACCATTCCGCTCAGGCACTGTGCAGAGGCTGCTCGACAATCACTCAAAACCGCAAATTTATTTATATTATGCTCACCTGAAAAAACTCGGTTAGGTCCATAGGGCACCGTAAGCCTTTAGTAACTTAGGTGCTTGGTACTTCCACTCCAGCCTATTTTCAATCCGGGCGTGTCCGTATTTGGCCATTTTCTCACGCTGTTCAGGGTTTTCTAATAATTGGATAATTTTTCTTGCTAGGTCAACTTCATCATTTTTCTTCGCATACAGAGATGCTTTTTGTGCCGAAAACCTTCCTTCGGTCAAATCAAATTGAACAATGGGCTTGCCTAGCGCCATATACTCCATAATTTTGTTCATCGTTGATCTGTCGTTCATTTCATTAGCCACGTCTGGAGCCACGCATACATCAGCGGTATTGAGCATCTCCAACATGTCCTGATCTGGCACACGCCCGGTAAACGTAACATAATCTGAAACCCCCAACTCCTTGCTATAGGTCTTCAATCGCTTCATCTCTGGACCGCTGCCTACAAGGCCAAAATGGATATCCTTATGTCCGATGACATAGACGATGTGATGTACCGCTCGTAGGAGGTAATCAACACCGTCCTGTTTACCCATCACACCTACATATCCCACAAGGTATTGGCGGCCATTTTTGAGAGCTTCGTTGGGTGGCAAAATCCTCAGACGGTCCAGATTCGGCCCGCTACGCACAATAAAAACCCGTTTTGGGTCCATTCTGCCTCTTTCAATTGCGATTTGTTTATAGGACCCATTAGTTGCAATGGAGACATCAGCGACCCGAAATGTCCATCGCTCCAAAACAAGCAGCATTCTGTAAAGAAGGCTCTTGTTGCCAAACTTAGCCAGGTAGAGTTCGGGATTTATGTCATGGTGGTCAAACACAAATTTCTTACCAAATAACTTAAACAGTAGACCGATTAAGAAAATAGTATCAGGTGGATTGCACGCGTGAATTACATCAAATCCACGCGTTAACAAAACTCTCCACGCGAACACAAGCTGCCAGAACAGTGCTGCAGAATACTCCCAAGCATAACCAAGTACACCCTGCGCTTCTAGAGGCAACTGATGACGGTAAATATGAATGCCTTCCAACAATTCATATCTGGCCTCAAGGCCTTTACCGACCGGACAGATTACCGAGACCTCGTACCCAGCATCTTTAAGAGTTTTTGCTTCCTGCCAGACACGTCTGTCAAATGGAACTGGCAGATTTTCAACGATAATAAGGACCTTTCTCGATCTACCAGCAGATACCATGGTACTTGTCCTTTTCGGTCTTTTGCTCCGTGATCCGTACCAAATCAATTATTACCTGATCTTTTCGCAATCGTTCTATAATTCCCCCAAATTCGCGTGCATTGTTACCAATGACAATTGTTTGCCCGTGTTCGAGGACTTTTTCCACACTTTCCACCATTAATTCGGAGATATGCTGTATATGCTCGAGTATATAATCTCGATTGGCACCTACAACTTTCGCTAAATTCACATTTTTGTCGTATATGCGTATGTCATATCCTTTCCCCAATAGGCGCTCAGTCAGCTCTACCATGGGACTTTCTCGCAGGTCGTCTGTACCCGCTTTGAAACTCAAACCCAAAATACCAATTTTTTTGTTCCCTTGAGATATGACCATCTGCAAGCCCCGTTCAATCTGACGTTTGTTACTAGGCAAAATTGCATTCATGAGTGGCAATTCAAGATCCAAGGCGCGGCTTTTATATACGAGCCCACGTATGTCCTTCGGTAGACAAGATCCACCAAAAGCAAAACCTGGCTTCAAGTAATAAGCTGAAAGATTAAGTTTCGTATCTTGGCAAAAAATGTCCATTACTCGATGTCCATCGATGCCCAACGCCTTACAAATGTTACCGATTTCGTTGGCAAAGCTTATTTTGACTGCATGCCAAATATTATCAGTGTACTTCACCATTTCAGCAGTCTCCACATCAGTTCGAATCATTGGGGCGTCCAGGTTACTATAAAGACTGGCTAGCAAGTCACCACTTCGTGAGCCTATCTCGCCAATAACTATCTTCGGTGGGTGATAAAAGTCGTAAACCGCGGTTCCTTCCCGCAAGAATTCCGGGTTATTGCACACTCCGAAATCAACACTGGCCTGCTTGCCGGAATACTTCTCCAGTGTCGGTATTACAACTTCACGCATGGAGCCGGGCAAAATCGTACTGCGGCATACAACCAAGTGATAGTCCGTTTTCTTCTTTAGTGCACTGCCAATTTGTTGGCATACATTGCGGACAGAATCCAAATCCAAGCTATCGTTTAACTTGCTGGGCGTGCCTACACAGACTAAAGACAATTCAGTTTCTAATACGCTTTCTTGTGAATCCGTTGTAGCACGAAGCCTGCCCTCGGCAGTAGCTTTCTGAATAAGCTCGGATAGCCCCTCCTCAATAATAGGTGACTTACCATTATTTACCAAGTTAACTTTGGTCTCGTTGCGGTCTACACCTACGACCACATGGCCTTCATTTGCAAAGCAAGCCGCACACACTGTGCCTACGTATCCCAAGCCAAAAATACTTATTTCAACCATGACTATCTACCTTATCTTAATCTCAAATTGTTCCGTAAGGCGCTCCCTATTAAGCATGTCGGCAAACATCATATTACTTTCTTGGCGAAGAACACGGGCTCCTTCGAAAGTCGAAATTGATCTATTTCACTGTTTGCCACACAGTCAGCTACTGTAACTATAGAAACTTGAAATCCGTGTGAGGATATTCTGTCAGCAAAATCTCTCCCATAGCGTCTAACATGGCCTACGTCTCGGGGATTAGGAGCAGGATATTCGTAGGTCTGTGCTAGATCCCAATCGATGGGAACCTGTAAGATAGCCAATCCCCCTAGTTTCAAAACACGTCGTATTTCGCTTAATGCCCGGAGGTCATCCTCTAAATGTTCGAGTACATGGAAGCAGAGGAAGTAGTCGGCAATGTTGTCTCCATAGCGCATTTGGGTCAGGTCTCCCTTCTCCATCGCAAAACGTCCAATATCAAAGCTAATATAATTCTCTTTATTCTTCTGCTCCAGACAGTACTTCTGGAAATTGCGAGCTGGAGCCACCTCAATTACATAGGTATCAGGTGAAAAAAACTCTGTCCGTGCCCAAAGAATAATTGCTAGAGAACGATAGCGATCCAAACAGACGCAACCAGGGCAGTACACCGACCTTTCGTTAAACCCCCAACCCACATTGGGATAAAAGTCGTAACCAGTCCATCCACAAATATTACATTCTACCTTTTGTCCCTTTGGGATTATATCTCTCACTGTGAGCCATACCAATCGCAGTTCAGCACGGAAAGCGTTCCAGGCAAAGTCAAAATACCCTGCCTTAAGGGATCTCAGTGCAAATTTGAGCCAGCGAGCGCACAAACGCATCCGGCCAATAAGAGGTCTTTGTTGGATACGCGCCGCTTTCTTCCAACCGTCAGAGATGTCCATTGTCACTGAACAATCCATCCAAAACTTCCTCCGCTTTAATGTCCCAAGTACTTTTCTCGACTTTTTTCACTTCTGGCCGTAGCACGTTCGTAGTTATCCTCCGCCAAGGCCTTCTCTATGCATTGAGCAAATCTTCCCAGAGTCTCAGCAACATATACAACATCGAGATACCGTTGCAATTCGATAAAAGCGGGTGTACTAACCAAGGGTTTACCTATACTCAAGATACTCCTTCAGTTTTATAGGGTTAGCCGCTTCTGTCCAACCGTTCTGACCGCAAAGGAAGGACAGCCCCGTCGAAGACGCGCAGCGTTGAGTTTCGAGCTTTGCTCAGGTAACATAAGCAGTGATCAACAGTTTTCGAATGATATAGGCCAACTGAAACCTCAAGGTTTTTCTCTTTTCGAGAAGCCAGTTTTGTACAAGAACATCTTTAATCGATTTGGGAAATAATGGGTCTGATTTTTCCCATCGGGGTTCTTTGAACTGCCCCAACCTGTTTGAAATCAAGTTTCAGGTCACCAGGAAAGTACTCGGCAGCACTTTTCTTCATACCCATAAGATCATCATCAGAAAATTTGGCACCGGGAACGTATTCTACGGTAACGTGGTCCAGTGCGTCCTGAACCAGTTGCGTTTCAAGGACGTTGTTAGCGCCGCCTACGACGTACAATAACTGTACGACAGCCGTTACGCCCAGCTGTACGCCCGAGGGCGTTCGTATCACATCGCCTTCCTTTCCAATTATCGCCTTAACTACTGGAAATTCTCTACCGCAAGAGCAACGGTCATCCGACTTGGCAACGACATCACCCATGTCATATCTAATCAATGGCATAGCCTTATTCCAGAAACCAGTTGACACCACCTTATAATATCCTTTCTCATACCCATCGATTGGAATCAATTCTGTGAACCCATACTCAGGCACTATGTGGTAGCTTCCACGCTCACATTTATGTATGGCGACAACACGTTCACCACTACCGTAAAAGTCGAAGACTTCGCAACAAAATGCCTTCGAAATGGTTTTCCGCATAGGATCAGTCATTGCTTCCCACGTGCTCAGTACCACTCGGACGTCAAGTTTAAAACCCGAATTCAAGCAGGTTTTCGCCATCAGATAAACGGCAGATGGATAACCAACCACAACCTTGATGCCGCGTTCTTTTATGCGCTTGGCATAATCAAGGACCGTATCAACAGAACAGTGATAAGCCGAGAGCGTTAATTCCCTCATTATTGGGTCGTAATCGTACAGGCGGGCATCCTTTTTCTCTGGTGGTGCAACTACTCTTTGAAAGATCCAGGCGCTCTTCTCCCTCAGACCTACTCCTGCCCAGTCCCACTGCCGCCGTGAGAATGCATGGTCGGTTCCCAACGAGAACAAGTTTCTGTACACAATCATGGGAGTCCCGGTGCTACCCCCTGTTCGGCCTTTTCGTAAAGCCCACTTTGGATATTTTGTTGAAATGATTGAATCACCTGCCTGCAAGATTTTCTTCTTGTTGATTATCGGAAATTTCTTTATGTCCTCCAGAGTCCTTATAGTGTCCACACTTATTCCACGTTCATCCATCAAACGCCTGTAATATGGCACCGAAGTGTAACAATGGCAAACAAGCCTTCTAAGCAGCTTTAACTGGATTTTCTGCAATTCCGGGCTGCTTAGCCACTGTGTCTTGTTAAGCCATCTTCTACGCACCCAGAATGGCCCGGCATATCTCTTAATGAGCAGATGTGCTGCGCCATTTGCGATTGCTTTGATACTCATAATTTACCTTTTTGCGGATGTACCTATCAGCTACTTTTTTAATAGGCTTATTATTAAGGGCCATACGATCTAATAGCCCACCTTCATACTGGTACATCTCCCATCAACTCTTTCACATGCACCGTTCTATCATCAACTTTTATTCGCAGAATTTTCATGGCGTTTCGAACAGGAATCAAATTCTCGTTGCCTCTGCTCAAGATATAGCTGTTTTGCCTACAGTTTTCAGCTTTAACCAATTACAGAAACTTACTTATCACCTTTAGCTCACCAAGTTTTCACTCTTAATATGGCGATGTGTCATTCTGCGACTGAATTGAGACCAGATATTTTCCGAAAGTTTATGATTACTGCACTCTACCCTAAGGAGGCGGCGGTCTTGAAGCAAGAAGAAGAATACTTATCACTTAACCCATGACAGAGCAAAAGGTGCTACTGCAAAGTTTAGATTTCCACATGAGGTCCGCAGAGTTCTAAATGCCATTTGTATGCGGTCACAAGCCAAGCATCGAGACAAAGTTCGTCCCAGGATTTGCTTAAGGTACCTTAGATTCACCCTTAGTAAATAATTCGTGAAGTACAATTTCTGCCTTACTATCCCATGAGGATAGGGCCACTTTCTGCCTCCTTTTTGCCATAAGCTCAGGGGAGTTCTCGGAATAGGCCTTTTTGATACATTTGGCAAAATCCTCAGGCGTATTGGCTTGATAGACAATATCAAGGTATTGTTCCAGCTCTGTAAAAGCACTTGTGCTAACGACAGGTTTACCCAGGGCCAGATACTCCTTCAGCTTGATAGGGTTTGCCGCCTCCGTCCATCTATTTATTTTCCACGGCAAGATTCCCACATCAAAACATTTGCCGTAATGTGGTATCTGCTCATAAGATTTTTGTCCTAGTAAGCATATGTTCTCTTCATGTAACCTATGAGAATAGCTGCCTGCACAATCGCCAACAATGACGAATGAAACCTCCGGCAACAACTCCGCTATCTTTAGGATAAGTTCTATATCGACCTTATGGTCAGCATGTCCGCCAAAGTACCCCACTATAGGTTTTTTTATGTTAGCTATGTCAGCAGGTATCTGCTGATTTTGTTCTGCTACCGCAAACATCTCAAAATCAACTCCATGGTCAAGATAGATGGCCTTTTTGCACTGACCGGTCTCTTTCTCATATAAGGAGCTGTTAACAAATATTGTTAGATCGGCTTCAGCTTTTAGTTTCCGATCGTACGTCGTTATTGTCTCAACATCGACATTCGGGTATGCTTCGTAACAGTCTGTCCTTTGGTAGACTAACCGGCTCTTTTTCATACTAAGCGCGACATCACAGGCTGTCGGGCAGGCAACCCATATTACCGGACTTCGAATCCTAAGTTTACGGGTCATAGATGACAGTTGAAATCGCAAAAGCATTTCATTCAAAGGGCGAACCCAGGCAACATGATGTGCCGGCAGTGAGAACGGACTGCAAACCCAAAAACCTGCCTTAGTTTTCTTCAATCCTTTGGAGATACTTTTTGCTTTACGAATCAGCTTCTGAACAAATTTTCTGCCTTGGCGCACATCGGGCTTTTGCATTACGATTGAGTTAATGTAAAGAACGATACCTTGCTTCGCAAATCGTCGCATCAATTGGAAGTCAATATGCGCCCGGTTGTGATACCACCAATCTTCGCCCCCGAAACAAAGAACGTCCATCTCTTTTTGACCGTCCATTTTTTCACTTGCACTCAAGAAATCATTAGAATACTGTTCTTGACAGTTCGCTCTCATAGTCTTCCTTCGACTGCCTCTTTGTTCATTAGCAATCTTTTCCAATCGACTAAGCAATAGAAGCCCCCTGTTAAGTAGCTCTTTGCAGTTTGGATCGACTTCTTCCTTTCATCCTTATGGAGTACCCCCCTGGTAAGCCAATAAGGAACTCTCAAAAAGAAGAACAATGCTACAAGGAGGCAGGAAAGGGCAAATTGTAGTCTATTCCTATGTAGCCTCATAAAAATCAACTTGCTTCCGTATAGCTGAAATAGAAATTTGTACTTCATGTACTTGACAGTTTGACCTCCGTAGTGAATTATCTCAGCATCGGGCGTAAATAAGATCTTCCAGCCGCTCTTTCTGAAACGATAACACCAGTCGATATCGTCACCATAGACAAAATAAGCATCATCCATAAGGCCTACTTGCTCGATGGCTTCTCTTCGTACTAAAGCATAACAACCTATAATGAGCTCCACTTCCCTGACATTGTTGAAGTCCCACCACGTCATCTCTTCTCTTCCAAAAAATTTGCTTTTCGGAAAAATCTTATTAAGATATGTCGCAGATAAGAAAAAATTCAGGACTGAATGGGACATGAAACAGCTCCTTTGCAGGGTTCTGTCTGGATTTAAAACCTTGCAGCCAACTGCGGCGGCTTCGGGATGTTTGTCTGCGAATTTGACTGTTTTAGCTATTGCGTTATCCAAAACGACCGTATCTGAGTTCAAAAGCAGAATATATCTTCCTCTCGCTATTTCAATTCCCTGGTTGTTGGCTGCTATAAATCCTTTATTCTCGTTATTCTTTATTATTTTGACTTGAGGGAATTTTCGGGTAACCATTTCCACGCTTCCGTCTGTAGAAGCGTTATCAACGTAGATGACCTCAAAATTGATGTCTATTGTTTGCTCATACGTGGATCGCAAACAGTTGCATAAGAAATCCCTAACATTCCAAGCGACGACAATTATTGATACGTCAATCATGCTACGACCTTATTCTCAGCCTAAAGTGTTCTACTTTGCGGTAGGATTCATACGTATCTTGAGATACACAACTGGATGCATGCAGGCAACGATTGCTTACGGGTTTCCATCATATTTGTGAGGTGTCAAGTGAAACAGATAAAGAGCTACTTGCATTGAATCTTTATTGTGTGCTTAGTTTTTTGAAAACTCTAATGTTATAAAATCGATCGTTATCATAGTCTTCAAAGAATGCCCTATGTTCATACAGATCCTCTATTATACTTTCTACTATATATTGCGGCTGAAAACCTAAGTATGTTTTTGCTTTGTCTATAGCAACTTTATAATTTCGGAAATCCGCAATATTTTTGAGTGTTATATTTATTTTTTCCCCTATCAACTTTTCTACTTCATATTTTACCATGTCACCAACTTGGCCAACTGTGTAATTCCCGGATGCAACATTGTAAACTCCATTTAAAGAATAATCCGCCTGGATAGCCCTTAGATACACGGTGGCGGCATCCCTGATGTCCAAAATAGGCCGCCAGATAGACGGGTTATCCACTATGATTCTTCGCTCAGTCATAGCAAATTTAAACATTGTATTGACAACCAAATCCAATCTCATTCGTGGACTAAACCCACACACCGTACCCTGTCGCAGAGCTATGACTGAAAAATCCTTATCTTGAAGCTGCAGCACACCCCTTTCCCCTTGTAATTTTGATATCCCATACGGATAGCCACACGTTACCGGGCTTTTTTCATCGTAAAGTTCGTTAACAGTATATCCGTAGACGGAACAAGATGAGGCATAAATAAAACGTCTCACGCCGGCTTTTTTGGCTATGAAAGCGATGTATGATGGTAGCGCCGCATTAAAAATAAAATTCTTGGCCGGATCAAATTCTGCCATGGGATCATTTGAGAGACCGGCCAGAAAAATGACTTGATCGTACTGCTCCAAATCTTTTTCCTCGCATGTGAAAAGGTCCTTTTGTACAACCCTGACATCTTGTGGCAGATAATTGCCAAACCACAACAAATCTATGACGTCAACATCATATCCGTGTTCAATCAAAACAGGTACCAAGGATGAACCAATATACCCTGCGCCGCCTGCAACTAAAATTTTCATTTTTTCAAACCCTATCTTACCGAATCTCTTGTTCTTGTGTTACTTGATTATATCGGTCACAATTAAGCGAGGTATCTGCCGGAACGGCAAAATCAACATCATGTATGGAAAGTTTCCCTATTTTTTTTGTCTTATCCAAAGTTCGGGCATATTCGAATACCGTTTTTCTTTTTCCACCAACGTGGATAACACCCATTAGGTTCTTATCGAGTAATTTACTGATCATCCTTGCTATCGTCGATACACTTTCCCTACTTGTCCACTGATCGACAAAAGCTTTGTTGTAAGGAAAGATATTGGGACCGAATGTGG
>Ga0209986_10002326_pt1 | contig 17431 bp, 15 predicted proteins | sample BlataG_FD_183168 | JGI IMG/M metagenome (GOLD analysis project Ga0209986, IMG submission 183168) | Deep subsurface microbial communities from Black Sea to uncover new lineages of life (NeLLi) - Black_00105 metaG (SPAdes) (version 2) | ecosystem: Environmental > Aquatic > Marine > Oceanic >...
CAAGGAAACACGTCCCCTTCAGAACTATCACCAATATCTCCAGCAGGGCTGGGCTGTTCGACAGGTTGTTTGGAATCGGGAGTGTTGAGATAGAAACTGCAGGACACTCTGGGCAGACGATGTCAGGGCCAGAAGAGAAGCTTGAAGGAATCACATTCTACGAGGAACTCAGGGATTTTGTCTTGATGGAGTTGCGTAAGTTCACAACCCCCTATGTGACTGGCACAGAGGTTGTTTTCCCAGTGGATGAAACAGCTCCGAGGAATGAAGGCACTCTTGAGGATGAAATACTGCTGGTCCTAAGGGAGATACGTGATCTCCTTAGGGACCAGAGAAATTAGGGGCAAGGGAGATTTGAAGATGGGCTCGTCTCATGGAAGAGTTATCAAACCTCCTGTCGAGAGCGTGGTGAGTGGTAGAATTTTCAAACCCGCCCCCGCCTTTCGCTACAAGAAGGGGCTCAAATTCGTTCTCCTACCCCTCGCACTATGGGTTGTATTCTATCTGGTGTTCTTTGCCAACGCTTGGATTTCATGGATACTGCGTGAAGCAATACGTAAGGAATTCCGCGTCGAGATATGGTTCCTGGAGGATACGTGGGTGACGGGCAGCCAATGGTATTGGATACTCACCATGATCTGGTTAATTCCTGCACTGATATGGACCCATCTCTACGTCAAAAGCATTGAGTACTCGCTAGTTGCATACTCGGGAGAAACCATGCCTGAAGTATTCGAGAAAAAAGGTATCATCACAATCGTTCGCAAACACGTCCCATTTCGCTCAATTACAAATATCTCGACTCGAGTTGGACCATTCGATAGGCTATTTGGCATAGGCGTTGTACGTATTGAAACAGCAGGACAGTCAGATGGAGCGCAATACCTGGGTTTGATCGCGGGGCTCATCCATCAGTTAACCAAGGGTCCAGGAGAACAACGTATCGAGGGAATTGCGTTCTACGAGGAGGCAAGGGATTTCATTCTCAAGGAGTTGCGGTTATTCAAGAGTTCACCCCTAGCTACAACGCCTGAGAGGCGGCCCCGAAAGAAGAGTATGTTCTTCCGAGAGAGCACTCTAGTGGCTGTTCGAGAAATAAGGGATGCATTGGTGGCAAAGGGGACTCATAAACGATAGGACCTGAAACGGGCTGAAAATCCGCTGGTGTGATACTGCTGTGGGTCTATGCATCTTTTTGGCACTGCTCTTCTGCGGCATGAGTCCCCGCAATGCAATGACGAACCCATGGTTGATAAGACATGTGTAAGCATCTATAGCCGGTTCTATGTCAGATCTGACCCTGTACTGGAAGGGGAAGGCCCCCCTTGACAAAGTGAAGTGGACATTCGACCCCAGTCGAGAAGTGCTATTGGACCCAATTCTCGAGAAGAAAAGACAGGATATCTGGCAGGAGAATCTTGTAAAGCATCCTGACATCTATGATGGACAGCTTCTTGTGTTGGAAGAGTTCGATGTCAGCGGAGAAGCTGCGATGCTTGAGATGAGCTCTATCAGGTTCTCTAGGATTCTGATACTTGAGGAAATGGGGCTGGGAATCGACGGTTACGGTGTGTTGGGCTTTCAGGCCATCATTCTGTCCCCGAATAGAGAGTATATCCTGTTCGGAGAGAGGTCCGAAACCTCGCTTTACTGCCCATTGTACAACTCAGTGCCCGGCGGGATGCTTGAGGTAGAGGATGCCAAAGGGAGCTTTCAGGCTGCTTGTATGAGAGAGCTTGAGGAGGAGGCCCATATTAATCTTGAATCTGAAATGGCCCTAGTGGCCTCTGTGTGTGAGGTGCAAGGAAGACTGGGGGTAGTCATGTTGGTTGAGGCGGTTTCAACAGAGAATCCAGTCGAGGGGGATACAGTTGGAGGGAATGAAGAGTGGACAGACAGGCTGCTTGTTTGGCATCCGGTTGAGAAACTGGAGACCCTAGATGAGAATCTTGCGTTGGAGGGACTGCTTTTCGCAAAGGAAGAGTGGGAAACCTTCAAGCGCAAAGGAACATCCCTTCTCTGGTCGTAGGAGTTGAGTTTCGGTCGATGAGACTATGCAGGTTTGTAATCGTCTAGGCTGTTGCGAGAGTCGTTACTCCATGAGTGCAACGTTTTTCTCGCACCAAATGAGGTAGATTTGTTGTCAATACAACGTCAGGAGATTGGCAGACAGTGCCCGATTATGAGTTGAAGGATGGCAGCAGAATCCATATCGAACCATACGAAAACCGTCATGCGGGGTCGATCGCCAAGGATCTCTTCGGTGGAATGTCGACAGAGGAAGTAAAGCGAGGAAGAGATGGTCTTATCGCCCCGGGCCCAGACGAAGTTTTCAGTGTCTGTGCACTTAGCGGATCCAAGGTTGTAGGAGTGTGTACAGGAGTCAGAAAGAGATGGTTGGGTGAGAGACATAGGATAGAGATGGTGCAAGTGGTTGTAGCAGATGATTTCCAACGCATTGGCATTGCACGATTCATGATGAAGGCGATTGCGGTGTATTTTGCTGAGAAGGGAGTTGAGATGGTCCAAGTTAGCACAGAGAGGGACAATGAGAAAGCCAAGGCAGCGTATGAGAGAATAGGCTTCAAGGAGTTTGGAGTCTTGGAACGTGGCCTAAAACACGGAAACCGGTATGCGGACGAGGTCATGATGTGGATGAAGATTGAGGACCTGCTAGGTTGAGGGGTGTCCTAGGTCAGAGGGCGATTTCTCTCTCCCATTTTTTTCAAGTCAACTCGTCGATTCCCATTCTGGCTGCGATTTTCACGATGATGAAGATCACAAGTGAAACAACTACGAAGGTAATCAGACTATCCAAGATGGGACCAGCGGCTAGCTCATAGGGTATCGCACCGGCTCCAATCGGAGGATACGCAATTGCTACAATTGGCATAATGAAACTGTTCACTACAGCTTGTACAACACGTCCGATGTATATGCCCAAAATGAATGCGACTGCGAGTCCAAGAACCTTGTATGAAGATATGAATGCAACAAATTCGTTGACTATACCTTCTGGTGGCCCTGGTTTTGGTGCTGGAGTCAGAAGCTTTCTGATCTCCCTAAGTTCTTCAAGTATTCCTGCATCTGTTGACATAATATCACCGTTCATTTTTGGTTGGATAATCGTGGCCACCCCCACAATATGATTCTTTTCGAATGTAGTCGGAATTGTAATCTAAAACTGCCAGGTACACTGCATCTTCGTTCTTTTTTTCTCTCTTGGAAATTTCAGAAATCATAGCAGTTGTTCTTTGATTCTGTTGGGTTGAGGATTGTCCTAGGTCAGAGGGAGATGCCAATTCCCTCCAAGATTCGACTGAAATTGCTAAGACTATCCTGAGCAGAGTTTCTGGGGCGAACTTCGAACACATATTGCGCCGGACGATGTAATCCCATCAGCAGTCGCAGGCTTGGCTCGAAGTCTATTGAACCAGTTCCGACGATTTGATGGGACCCGTGCTTCGCGGACCAATCGTGGACATGCACTACTTCAATGGCATTCGCATACTCCTGAAAGATGATCCAATCTTCATCCCTAACGCTAAGGTCGGTTCTATAGAGCTTGGGAATGTCAAGACAGAGTCTAAGACCTGCAGAAAGCAAAGTTCTGATTGCCTCACGAACCATACGATTCCAAGCATGGTTCTCAAGAGCTATGTGAACGTCTGGATTCCCATATTCAATCAACTCTGAGAGATTCTCACACAGTGTTCGAATGTATAGTTCGTAATTGCTCTTCAAGAAAGCATCTTTCTCCCCGCCCGCCTTCCCAAAGCTCGGAGGCAATCCTGCATGCACAACCAGATTCGTCACAGAATCGCTAACGTCGCGAGCGAAATCAATTATCTGTTTCATGTACTCAATGATTGCTAATTGCACGGGAGGATAAGTTGTGATTAGACTGAGATCGTCGCCTGGAGCGTGAAAGCCCCACTCTAGGGAGAGAGTACTGGACATCTCCCTAAGCTCCTCCCGCATCTCCGGTAGAAACCTCTCAGGGGAAAATCTTGGCACCCCGAGGTCGGGCACGATTCCAGTCCAACTGTTGCTTGAAGCATATTGAAGAGCGTCTATCAATGATGTGTCATATATTACATGATAGGCTCGACGAGCAGGGAGATGCATGTCTTTCACCTGCACAACTCAAACTTATGAGCGTAACCTTACGCATTCGTTGACTCCTCTACCCACCATGGTTTTTCCTCGGACATCTCCTCCCATATTTCAGGAGATTCAGGAGGGGGTCTTAACCTGATAATGAGGATGCCGACTATCAGGAGAATGAGAGTAGGTCCCGCCAATGTCATTGGACCATACGGATACAGGAACCACATGATGAGGTATGGTATGAAGAGAATCGCGAAGGGAAGCTCACTAACGATGCCAAGTGCTAATGCACGCTTCTTGGTTGTCAGCCCCTTGTAGAACCGGACCATCTGATAGGCGTAGGCTAATCGCAGGAAACCAAAGGGCATCATTGTAATAATCATGAACGGATTGGCTATATCCAGATACGAGTAATGGGGCGATGAAGTGAAATTCCAGAGGACCCCAATTATAGAAAGATACAGTCCATCGTAGCCGGAGAGACTAAATGCAAAAGGTGCAAGGAGAGCCACAAGAGTCATCACTATGCCAATAGCTATGGGATTTGCTTGTTTGTCCTTGATGGTGGGAGTTGCTGGTTCCTCAGACATGCTGAAATCTCCCCGGTGATTTCACGCGCTCATCTGTTCAGAGGGGTCGTCACCTTAAGTTCCTTTGCTCTAAGCAATGTGAAATCACGCATTCGTTGACTCCTCCGTCCACCACGGCTTTTCCTCGGACATCGCCTCCCATATTTCAGGATTTCAGGAGGGGGTCTAAATCTGATAATGAAGATGCCAACTATAAGGAGAATGAGTGTGGGTCCCGCCAATGTTATTGGACTATATTGATCCAGGAACGACATGATGAAGAATGGTATGAAGAGAATCGCAAAGGGAAGCTCACTAACGATGCCAAGTGCTAATGCACGCTTCTTGGTTGTCAGCCCCTTGTAGAATCGGACCATCTGATAGGCGTAGGCTAATCGCAGGAAACCAAAGGGGATTACTATAGCGAGGGTGAAGATGTTTGCTATTTCCAGGGATGTGTAGTAGGGTGATGAAGTGAAATTCCAGAGGATTCCAATCATGGAAAGATACAGCCCGTCGTAGCCGGAGAGACCAACTGTAAATGGTGCAAGGAGAGCTACAAGGGTCATCACTATGCCAATAGTTATGGGATTTGCTTGTTTGTCTTTGATAGCGGGAGTTGCTGGTTCCTCAGACATGTTGAGATCTCCCCGGTGATTTCACGCGCTCATCTGTTCAGAGGGGTCATCACCTTAAGTCACTTTATTCCGAACAACAAATGTATCAACGTCGAACATACGCGTCTAGTAAAATCATTCGCCTTTCTCATTGCTCGCGCCTCAACAATGGAAAAGGAGATAAGCGCTTATTTCGAAGGATTACGTGAGTGGTAGGGACTCAAAATGGGAGAAAATGCAGAAACTACTAATCAGAAGATAGAAACTTACGAATATTCAGGGTCGCCGGCGCCATTTGTGACGTTCTTGGTGCTAGCCATCGTGTCCTTCCTCTTGGCGTTCTACGGAGCGTCCTTTGGAATGTCACCGTTCTTGTGGCCAGTGCTGCTGTTCTTGGGAGTGATATTTGTAATGCTGCTGCCAGGAACTATTGCGATCAATCAACAGTGGCAAGAAGCTATCATCCTGCGCTTTGGGAAGTTCAAGAGGCTTGTCGGTCCTGGAATGTTCTTCAAGTGGCCATTAATGGAGAGGTTCCTTAGACAGGACATAAGGATTCAGACTCTCGATGTCATGAAGCAGGAAGTTATGACGAAGGATAACATCAGCTTGATGGCAGACGCGGTTGTGTTCATGAAAGTGACAAGCACACCAAAGAGCCTCATGAACATCGTCAATGTTAAGCTAAGCGTAATGCAATACTCGCAAACTACGATGCGCGATGTCATTGGCAATGTCGAATTGGACGACTTGTTAGCCCGCCGTGATGAGATTGCTGAGCGGATCAAGTTTATCGTCGATAAAGAGACAGAAACTTGGGGAGTGGACATCCAAAGCGTCAATCTCCAAAACATCGAGCTTCCGGATGACATGAAGAGAGTGATTGCCAGGCAAGCTGAGGCCGAGCGTGAGCGACGAGCGGTGATTATCAAGAGCGAGGGAGAGCTTCAGGCTGCGAGGAACCTCGAGAAGGCCGTTCGAGAAATGAGCTCGCAGGCGCTCTATTTGAGAACGCTCTCAAGCCTAGAAGATATTAGCTTCGACCAGAGTAACACGATAGTGTTTGCTATGCCCATTGACATGGTGAAAGGAGAGATAATGGGTCTGGCTGGTCTTGCAGGAGCCACGAGAGCTGCTAAAAAGTTGTAGATAAACCCGTAACGGCCCCTCGGGAATCGGGGGGCCAGCAACAGCTGCCAAGAACTTGTACGATCTTAAGCATTTTGTAGGTGGTTATAACATACTGCTCAGGATTGAGTGGTGTGGATGTTCAATACAGATTGCTAATGCCTGCATGCAATTTGGTCGCCGCCGGTTGGACGGAGACAGAAAACGCCTGTGGAGAGGACGTGAGACTAATCGCAGATTCAGTAGGATCTGCAGAGCAGACCTCAATGAATCAGGAACCGAACATCAGTCAAGGACATTGATGTCCATGATTGTATAAGTTTCGGGCAACGGCCAGCAAGGTTTATAGTCAGTTCACCCATCCTCCGATATGGCAGACCTGTATGAGTTTGTCTGGTGGGAACGGCTCTACGAACTCTGCTTCTTGTTGTACGAGAAGATTATGGAGTCAGGCTACAATCCAGATGTGATCATTGGTGTGGCTCGGGGCGGATGGGTCCCAGCACGTGTGCTCTCAGACCTCTTCTTCATGCAGGATACCGCAAACGTGAAGGTGGACCTCTATCGCGGTATCTACGCTCGGAATGAACGACCCCGCGTTAGTCAATCGATTCCGGACGATATGCAATGGGAACGACCACTTGTGGTAGATGATATCTCTGATTCTGGAGACAGTCTGAAGGCTGCTCTGGAACATCTTGACAGTCGAGGTCTTAAGAAGCTTCGAACGGCGTGCATTCACATGAAGCCATGGACGAGCCTTGTTCCGGATTTCTACGTTGTCCAGACTGAGGCGTGGGTCATCTACCCTTGGGAAGTGAAGGAATTTACGTTCGACTTCGCCAACCAACTTGCAGAGCAAAAGATTGCACCGGTTGAGATTAAGAATCGATTGCTCCATCTGGGCTTGCCAATGCACTACGCTGGTTACTTCCTCAAGCAATGGCAGACAGTTGATGGACATAGAACTCGTGGGAAAGAACCACGGAGAGATGAATAATGGCGTCATTTCGAGAGAAGATAGAAAACTCTGAGAGTCTCTTCACATTCCACGATTTGGCACTGCTCCCAAACTATTCTGAGGTTGAGCCTGAAACTGTACAAACCACAACCAGAGTCAGTTGTGGAATCGAAACAGCAGTGCCTTATGTGAGTAGTCCAATGGAGAGTGTTACTGGTAGCGCTCTTGCAGAAGCCATGGCACGGAACGGAGGACTAGGCATCCTGCATCGCAATTGTTCAGTAGAAGAGCAGGTGAGATTGGCAAACGAAGTGAAATCCGCAGCAGTGGATGTTGAGAAGTGGCCAAGAGCAACCGTGGATGAGAACGGAATGCTAAGGGTAGGTGCAGCAGTAGGATCCCAAGACCTGGATCGTGTGAAGGCTCTTGTAAAGACTGTTGATTTAGTCCTCGTAGATGTGGCGCACTTTCATACAGAGAGCTGCTTCAGCGGAACCCGTCGCATCCTTGATGTATGCCCAGTGGACCTTGTTGTGGGAAATATAGGGACCGTCGGAGCGGCCGCGGATGTCGTGAGCAAGCTCGATGGTGTAGCAGGTCTCCGTTGTGGAATCGGGAGCGGATCTACGTGCAGCACCTCAGTTCAGACTCGTGTGAGCGCTCCGACATTGTATGCGGTGGCTTCTGCGGCGGATGCAACACGGAGAATGGGAGTCAATATGCCAATCATTGCTGACGGCGGAATACGTAATCCTGGCGATGCATCAATAGCGCTAGCGGCCGGTGCTTGGACCGTCATGTTGGGTAGTGTTCTTGCTGCAGCTGAGGAGAGTCCAAATCCAGTTGAAACCTACAATGGGCAACCTTTCAAACGTCATTGGGGAATGGGCAGTCATAAGGCTCGAATGAAGCGCTTTGCAATGGATCGTTACTCAAAACCTGCAAAGAATGTCGCAGAAGGAGTGGAGGGGCTAATCCCGGTTCGCGGACCTACATCAGAGATTATTGAGAAGTTTGCAGGTGCACTGAAAGCCACCTGCGGCTATATTGGCGCCAAGAATATCCCTGAGATGTGGACGCGCGCCCGATTCGGACGTGTATCTGCAACGGGAGTACAAGAGCTTCGACCACACACAATACTGCCCAAGGACTAAACTGCAGGTTCAGAGGAACTCTATTGTAGCGGGGGGTTTGTTTGAGAGATCGTAGAGAACACGGTTGACTCCGTGAACTTCATTGATTATCCGGGTAGCAGCTCGTTCCAGTAGGTCCCAATCCAAATGAGCTATACGCGCCGTCATTGCATCTTCGCTCTCTACGATACGCAATGCAACAGCATATTCGAAGGTCCGTGCGTCACCCATCACTCCCACTGACTGCACGGGAAGAAACACTGCAAATGCCTGCCAGAGGTTTCCATATACACCAGCGCGCTTCAACTCATCTGTGAGAATGACATCCGCCTCTCGTACAATACGGAGCCTGTCAACTGTCACTGGAGCCACAATACGCACAGCCATGGCAGGACCGGGAAAAGGCTGTCTATTTACAAAGCTATCTGGAAGTCCTAATTCTTGACCGACCCGACGTACTTCATCCTTGTAGAGCAATTGGAGGGGCTCAACTATCTTCAGGTGAAGCGATTCAGGAAGCGTCACGTTGTGATGGCTTTTGATATGGCTTGAAGCGGAGCTGGTGATTCCACTCTCAATGCGATCAGGTGCGATTGTTCCCTGTCCCAAGTAGGTGAAACTCCCCACGCTTCTGGAGAGTTCGGATGCCTTCTGCTGGAAGACCTCGATAAAGGCAGTTGCAATGATTGTACGCTTTTCCTCTGGATCTACGATGTCTTGCAGGCGTTGCAGGAAAATTCCGGCGGCATCAACGAAATGAAAGTTTGTGAACAGCGGAGCGAGATTTGCACGAACCTCTTCAACCTCTCCAGTGCGCAGAAGCCCATTATCTACAAAGACACAATGAAGCTGTTCCCCGATGGCATTCTGGAGAAGTAGAGCGGCTACAGTTGAGTCAACTCCGCCGCTGACCCCCATTAGCACGCGCTCATTGCCCAGCGTACTCTTCAGTTCAGCAACTGTCTGGTCAATGAAGTCGGCTATCTGCCAGCTAGGACTACACCCGCATATGTCAAAAAGAAAGGCACGAATTATGTCAGTGCCACCCTCCGTATGATGAACCTCGGGATGAAACTGAACGCCATAGAAACCGCGATCTGTGCTCTCGAATGCTGCAACTGGACAAGTACTGGTCTTAGCAATAACTCGAGAGCCTTGTGGAGGTGCCTGTACCTGATCACCATGACTCATCCAGATTCGCGATTTCTTCCGCAACGCCCCAAGTAACTGGCTCCCTCCAAGGACTGATATTGTCTGCAACCCGTATTCGCGAGTAGTGACTGCTAGTACCTTACCCCCTAGCACGTGAGCAAGCAGTTGCATTCCATAGCAAATTCCAAGAATGGGGATGGAGCTGTTTTCCTGCCACTCCAAGAAGCCTGCTGGCAGATTGAGGGAGTCTGACTCATAGACGCTCATGGGTCCACCTGAGAGTACCACGCCCTTAGGGTTCCGAAGCTGAAGTTCCGGGAGCGGGATTGAATGTGGAAGTATCTCAGTGTATACACCCAGTTCTCGCATACGTCTTGCGATTAGTTGCGTGTATTGACTACCGAAATCTAAGACCACGATTGTGTCACGGTTTACCAAGGTCATTGGAGTGCCCATAGCTGGTTCTTCAGTCGTTGACGTTATAGGTCTAATGCTGGCTCGTTGAGCTGACTACCTTTTCATCCTTTTCTGCGCTGTGTTCACTGAACAATCTCAATCTCGACAGAGTCAAGGTCAGGGGGCAATCGGCACTCAAACTCAGGAACCGGCCTATCTTCTGGAATGCATGATATCTTGATGCGCATCTTGTTGGCACCCATAGTGCCTTGGAATCGAATTGCCCCCATCTCGTCATGCAACGTATACTCCACGACTCCATCGCTGTTCGGATAGGCGCACAGAATGAGTCGCGTGGGTGAATCCTCAGGCACGAACTGCATGACTTCACCCAAAGGCAAGAGAGTACCGGCCTTGACAAACACCGGAATCTGATCAAGCGGAATATCTTCATACTGTATCCATGCAGGTCCTTTCGTTGACACACCGGTCCAGAAGTTGTACCACTCACCTGGGGGAAGATAGACTCGACGGAAGTCCTGTTCGGAGAAGAGCGGTGCAACTAGGAGATTTGTTCCTGAACAAAACTGATCCTCAATCGAGTAGCAGGTAGGATCATCAGGAAACTCAAGCAATAGCGGGCGCATCAAGGGAAGCCCTTGTCTGCCAGCCTTGATAGATTCGGAGAACAGGTATGGTATGAGTTGGTATCGATATTCAAGCAATTTTCGGACAACATCTTGTGCCTCTGGTGAGTAGTTCCACGGTTCCCGGAACTTGGGCGCACATCCATGAAATCTGATATGAGATTGAAATATGCATAGTGCAGTCCAGCGAATGTACAGCTTATCGTCTGGAATGCCTACAAAGCCGCCAACATCCTGACTCCAGTAGGTAAATCCACAGAGACCCAAGCTCAATCCGCCCCGGATCGACGGCAACATGTTGGAATAGTTCGATGAGTTATCCCCAGACCAGTGAACAGGATAACGTTGGGAGCCTGCGTATGCGCTCCGAGCCCATATGACCGCCTGTCCATCCCCTAGGGCCTCCTCAGTTGCCTCGAATGCGGTTTTGTTGTACAATAGGGGATACAGGTTGTGCATCTCTCGACCTGAGTACTCTGCAAATTCCTGATGGGATTCAATTTGCTCTCCAAAGTCTACCTTCATTACTTTGGCTCCGAGCTCAAACAAGGGCCTCAGCTTCTCCTTATACCAATCTACACCCTCCGTCTTGGAGAAATCTATCACACGGGCGGATCCAAGAGTGAGGAATATGAAGGGTCCATGGTTCTTCGCGAATACGCCCTTAGCTCGGCCCTCTTTTAAAGCATCCAGACTGTTCATGACATAGGGTATTTGCCACAGACTGATTTTGAATCCAAGATCGGCACATGCATGAAACATGGCAGCAGGGTCAGGAAACCTTGCCTCGTCAAAACGCCAATCACAAGCCCACTCATGGGTGAACCATTTGGTGTCAATGTGGATCATCGCTAGGGAATTTGCCCTTCCGCAACCGGCGAGCCACATCCAAAACCTCCTCTTGGGAGCCGTAGCTAAGCCGAGACATCCAGGTCCCAAAAGACCATCGAGGCAGTATACTAGGTCTTCCAGTGAGGTCTGTGTAACTCTTCAGGACCTGTTTGGGTGCAGGCCCATAGAAGAAGTAGTAATCGATAATATCGCTCTCGCTGGCCATAATGACCTTGGATACCTCACGCGTTCCAACCCAGAAAGTCATCGGGTTGTAATCGTTAAAGAAGACTCCATATCCGCGTGAGCTGAGGAAGAAGGGTACATGCTTGTACGCTCGGTTGGTTGTATTCCCGACTCCGTCGATAGTCCACAATGAAACCGTCTGCCCCACTCGATTCAGCGGTCCAAACTTCTCGCCCAAGCCAAAGATGGATTCGCCGGGGTACAGATTGAAATTCTCAACTGAGTACAAGCCCTTAGGCTTCTTGTTCCGTATGAAGCCCAGTGGAAATGAGTCAGTGGCGGTGAAGAACTCGTTGTGTGTTCGACTGCCTGACTCCGTAATGAGAACTCCGTCACTATCGTAGATTTCAACCCGGAAGTTCTCTCTATAGACATGAAGATGAAGGTCGAGTGTAGAGATCACGTACTTCTCGTCGAATTCTTCCAATGTCACCTTGACTGTTTCATCAGTTATATCGGAGTATAGCATCGGAGTATCGTGTGTTGGAACCTCTTCGTCCATTGCAAGCCTGAGGCGGTAGGTCGTTGAGGTCAGGATATCTATCTGCAATGCGCATTTCGTTGACTTGGTTTTCTCATCTGTGAAGTATTCTACATAATCGACATCGAAGTTCCGCTTGTGGATTATGTCATACCCATATGCCTCGAAAATGAAGGCGTTCTTCTCTCTCTTCTTTAGCTCTGTTTTGAGAATGGAGATGGGCGTCCTGGCGAGCCATATGTCGACTAAAGAAAGCACGTTGATAACCGGAGATGCATTCTTGTCGAGAGGGTGGTCGGTCAATCCCAAGGTCAAGTTAGGTTCGGACAAGTACATGGATGTCTTTCGATATCGGGGGTAACGCATTCGGTTTTTTAGATACCACCAGATTAGTGTCCTCATTTTTATGGCCATTAGTAACCACCTCCAAATGCTCTAGTCTAAATGAGAAATGCCCCATATTAAGTTCTAAGGGTTTCAAATCACTACGGTACTTCTCGAATCTCACACCAATTGTGAGAACGTTTGCTTCAGTGCAGGGTATAGCTGACGATACACATCATAGATGCGTTGGTATTCAGCTACATTCGTTCCCCGTGGGCGCGTTGAGCCTGTAACAGTAACAGTGGCCTCAACAGCCCTATCAACGCTAGACCATACTCCAGCCCCAACACCAGCCAATAGTGCTGCACCGTAAGCCGCGCCCTCCGTTGTATTTACCGTTACCAACTCCATGTTGAACACATCAGCCAGAATCTGCCGCCAAAGAGAACTCTTTGCTCCACCGCCTGATACGCGCACTTGACTGAACTCTCCTAACCCAGCGGATCTTAGCAGTTCGAACCCATCTCTCAAACCAAACGCCACGCCTTCAAGGACAGACCGTGTCATATGGGCTTGTGTATGGCGTGATGTTAAACCAATGAATGCACCACGTGCTAGTGGATCAGGATGAGGTGTTCGCTCGCCAGTTAGATAGGGCAGGAAGAGTAGGCCGTCACTTCCAAGGGGGATATCGCGTGCGGTTTCAATCAGGTCTTCGAATTCAGTACCTGGTGCGAGTGTATCACGGTACCACTGCAGACTGCCAGCCGCTGAGAGCATTACGCCCATCAGATGCCAACGCCCAGGAATAGCATGACAAAATGCGTGTAGCCTGCCCTCTGGTTCTATGACTGCTCTATCGGTTGATGCAAATACAACGCCAGATGTTCCCAGTGTCAGTCCGACGATACCAGGACGGGTCACACCCGAACCGACTGCTTGTGCGGCTTGGTCACTGCCGCCAGCAACCACTGGCGTGCCTACGGCTAGACCAGTTTTGGCAGCCGTTGTGGTAGTGATTCGGCCCGTTATCTGGGGGCCCTCATGCGTTGGAGGTAACCAATCAGGGGAAATGTCAAGTGAGTTCAGCACCTCGTCTGACCACGAACGCTGCGCTATGTCAAAGAGCAATGTTCCAGCACCACCAGCCCGGTCAGTAGCATATTCTTCAGTGAGCCTATAGCGAATGTAGTCTTTGGGAAGGAGAATATGGCGCACTCTGTTGTAGACATCTGGCTCATTCTCACGTACCCAGAGAATCTTGGGTGCAGTGAAGCCGGTCAGCGCATCATTGCCAGTGATTTGAATCAAGCGATCCTTGCCCATCCGCTTACGGATGTCGTCACACTGACTGGCTGTCCGTTGGTCATTCCACAGAATAGCTGGGCGCAGAACCCCGCCCGAGTCATCCAGTAGCACTAAGCCATGCATTTGCCCCGTCAAGCCAATGGCATCAATCGCATCACCTGAAACCCCTGTTTTTTCTATTGTCTGCCGGATGCTTTGGACCATGCTTGTCCACCATTCAGCTGGATCTTGCTCCGACCACAAAGGATGAGGTGTTGATAATGTCAAAGGCGTGCTAAAGGCACTCACAACAGCACCTGTTTCGTCAACAAGTAGGGCCTTTGCACCCGTGGTTGAGATGTCTAACCCAAGCAGTAGAGTCTTCTCCGTCACCACACCGAACCTTCCTGACTTGATTATCGCATACCCATTAGCAGTTCAATCGTCAACTGGTCCAGACGCTCATGAGCAAGCCCTCGCTCGCCAAGCTTCTTCCGATCGAATATCTTCGCTTTGAGTGCATCTGCGTTATCGGAGCTGTAAGTGCTTGCGTGCTGACTCACCTCTCCATCTTCAAAGCCGGTTTCCTTGAGCAGTGCTTGGATCTCCAGGTCCTTGTTCCACTGCTCTGCTTTTTCCTTGAGCATAAGATATGTCCTCATGCAACCGCGTGCAAAATCCTTGACTCCGTCATGGTCCTCGGTGCGATATGCGTGTGCGTCGAAATGGCGCGCTCCTTTGTAGCCTACGTCCTCCAGTAGTTTGACAAGAAAGAAGGCGCTCTTCAGGTTGACTGAACCGAACCTGAAGTCTTGATCATAGCGACCAATGGACTGATCATTAAGGTCGATGTGGAACAGCTTGCCAGCATCCCATGCTTGAGCTACTGCGTGTGTGAAGTTGAGACCTGCCATATGTTCATGAGCCACCTCGGGGTTGACGCCTACCATCTCAGAATGGTCAAGCGTTTCGATGAAAGCCAGCATCGACCCAGTTGTGGGCAAGAAGATGTCACCACGTGGCTCGTTGGGCTTCGCCTCAAGTGCAAACTTGAGGTCATAACTCTGGTCCTTAACGTACTCACACAGGTAGTTCAATGCCTTCCGGAATCGCTTCAAGCTCTTGATGGGGTTCTTGGAGGCGTCGGTATCGGTTCCTTCACGACCGCCCCAGAAGACATAGGTTGTTGCCCCCAGTTCGACTCCGAGATCGATTGCGTTCATCGTCTTCTGCAGTGCGTAAGCTCGAACTCTCGAATCGTTTGACGTGAATGCACCATCCTTGAAAGCGGGGTCAGAGAAGAGATTGGTCGTCGCCATGGGAACAATAACACCAGTCTGGTCAAGGGCTTCCTTGAAGGCAGCCACAATCTGATTGCGCTCCGTCGGTGTAGCATCGATGGGTACTAGATCATTGTCGTGAAAATTGACGCCCCATGCACCCACTTCAGCCAGCAGATGAACAATCTCAACAGGAGAGAGTGCCTTTCGTACAGGATTGCCGAATGCATCGCGTCCGGGGTTGCCGACCGTCCACAGGCCAAAGCTGAACTTGTGTTCAGGTTTCGGTTGATAATCATTTGCCATGGCAATCACTTCCTGACCAGTTCGACGGCACAAGCTAATAACAATAGCTCTGAATCCATCATCAGATTACTGCACGCAGGCTCTGAGCGGCTTCACTATTCGCGTCCGCCAGTAGTTCGAAGGCGTAAGCAGCCTCACTCAAGAAGTCGATCTTGGCCGAAGCATGCATGTAGAACTCGTGAAGCTTTGTTTCTATTTCAGTTGCAGCCACACGCACAACTCCATCGGTAGCATCCTTAGGAATGACGGTCACTGGTTTGTGAGCTTGGGAGTCCAACCCAGCAATGGGTTCAAGAATCATCTCTGTGACATTCTCCCTACGTATGCGCAACAGCGTCTTGATTCGCTTTTGTCCTCGATGAAACAGGCTTTCAAGCAGTTTTCCGAAATCTGGGTCCGTTGCTACACCAATGGCTGATTCATAGAAGCTGCTCACTTCGGCCTCAAGGTCCAATGCAAACTTCACTACTGCACCAAAGGTTGTAAGCTCCACACATATCACCTAGGATCATGCACTAGAACCATCGAGTGATGACGACCTTGTTCTCTGTGAAGAAGCTCACCGCATCTTGGCCTTGCCCATGTAGGTCACCCAAGAACGAGTCTTTCATCCCAGAGAAGGGAAATGTGGCAATCGGCGCAGCAACTCCGATGTTAATACCAATGTTTCCAGCCTTAACGCGATACTGGTAGTCCCTGGCAGTCTTCCCACTGGTCGTAAACACAGACGATGCGTTTCCATATCGATTAGCATGAATGATGTCTATGGCCTCATCGAGATCTTTCACATGAATGATTGACATGACCGGTCCAAAGATCTCCTCTCGTGCGATGGTCATCTTGGGTTTTACATCGCCAAAGATGGTTGGGCCAATGAAGAACCCATTCTCGTATCCAGGGATCTGAATACCCCGACCATCTAACAGAAGATCTGCACCCTCTTCAATTCCTTTGTCAATGAAACCTAGGACGTTGTCCATTCCTTGTTTTGAGGCCATTGGGCCCATCTGAACCCCCTCTTCCAGTCCATTGCCAACGATGATGTTTTTGGCTCCTTCAACAGCCGCTTTCTTCAGAGGCTCGTAGATGTCACCAACTGCCAACAGGACAGCACCACTGAGGCATCGTTGACCAGCGCATCCGAAGAATGAGGTCATAATAGCTGGAACTGTGCGTTCCAGATTGGCATCAGGCATTACAGTAAGGAAGTTTTTTGCACCTCCCTGAACCTGAGCTCGTTTCCCTTGCTCACCTGCCTTCTTGTACAGGAGTTTGCCAACACGAGTTGAACCTACAAATGACATGCCTACTGTATCGGGACTCTCCAGAAGGGCGTTCACTGCTTCAGGGCCCCCATGGACCATGTTCATGACGCCTTTTGGAAGTCCTAGTTCGTGAATAATTTCAAACTGCTTGACCTGACTCATTGGAACCTGCGGGGAGGGTTTCACAATGTACGTATTTCCACACCCGATGGCAAAAGGCCAGAACCATGTGGGCACCATGCCGGGAAAATTGAACGGAGCAACGCAGAAGAAGACGCCAAGAGGTTGTTTGATGACCATCTCATCGATACCGGAAGCAATGTCTTCGGTATTGTAACCCATCTGAAGAGATGGAACGCTTGTGGCGCACTCCAAGTTCTCAATCGTACGACGGTATTCTCCACGTGATTCGTCAAGAGCTTTACCCTGCTCCTTGGTTAGTATCTTGGAGAGCTCTTCGAAGTTCTCCTCGAAGGCATCCCTGATTCGATTGAGATGTCGAACACGGGTGAGTGCAGGTGTTGCTCGCCATCGCTCGAAGGCGGCCTTTCCCGCCTCAATTGCTAGCAGTGTTTCTTCCCTAGTGCTCATGGGAGTCTTTGCCAGGAGTTCACCTGTGGCGGGATTGATAATATCCTGTGTTTCCTTGGCTTTGGACTCTACCCAGCGTCCATTGATGTAGTTCTTGACAACTTCTA
>Ga0209986_10002327_pt1 | contig 17428 bp, 20 predicted proteins | sample BlataG_FD_183168 | JGI IMG/M metagenome (GOLD analysis project Ga0209986, IMG submission 183168) | Deep subsurface microbial communities from Black Sea to uncover new lineages of life (NeLLi) - Black_00105 metaG (SPAdes) (version 2) | ecosystem: Environmental > Aquatic > Marine > Oceanic >...
TTACATTTTGAAGCTGCATGCCATGGTAAGGGTTTTGCGGATCTCTCATCCGCAAAAAATTATCCCCCTCCTGCACGCAACCAAAAAACTCCTCCGGCAAATCTGCCGGGGCCGGAGGCAGAGTTGGAATCGGTTTGAGCTTGGCGTCGGGGCTCAGCAGCTTCTTTCCGACACGAATTCCGCTTAAATCTTTTACCTCTGCAATTCGAACCGGGGTAATCTGGCCTGTGATTCCCTGGCGCGTTGTGGGCGTGCCAGACCGGGGCTGAGGACCCGACGGGCCGACATCTGGACGGGATGTTCCGCCTGACCCAGAACCGCTTCCCTTCGCTCCACCTCTTGCACTAGCGCTCCCAGAAGCAGACCCAGATGCGCTCCCACCGGTCCCCCAATCCCAGCCAGCGCTTCCCTTCGCCGACCCGCTAGCCTTGATCGTAAAACCATACCGCCGAGCGTTGTAGCCGGAGATGGCGCGGCGGTACCCGTAGGGCACGCCATCATCGCTCTGACCAGACACTCCGGTGACGGGGTAGCCATTTTCATCTTGGCCGAGGTACACCTCATCTTGCGCGCAGTAGAGTCGGTAATGCCGAGGGCTACCCGAAAAACGATAAGCACGGGCATGCTGCATGGGGGTAAGTCCACGCATGGCCTGATGACGAAGGAAGCGGTTGTTGGGCATTTTTCCTCAATTACGTGCGGCAGCTACCGCAATGGTCTGGTTGAGATGAGTAGGCAACACCTACTCGCTCGAGCTCTTCACTTGGGTCAACCTGGACCATAACGCCGTTCGGGCCAGGGATTTCCGTGACAACGTGGAAGAGGCCGTCAACATCGCGGGGGATGATGGCGGGCCACGCCCTCTTTTTTTCGAAGCGACGAACCGCGACATCGAAGGCCACAATGTCGATGCATAGGCCGATGCCCGTGCGGATGAGCACGGGGGCTGTCTTAATCGATGCGACCAATGAAAGTACATTTTTGTTCGCCGTGTCGTATTTTACCATGCCACAGGCGAGCGCACACACGCTTTCTGGGTGTCGCGCAAAGTACATGAGGTTCATCGAGATCGTCGCCTCGATGGCCGCTAGCCCCTGGAAGGCGATTTCCTGCTCCGAGGCACCTTCGTCATCGGCGATGATCTTGAAAACAAAATCAGGCATTGGTCTCGAAGACGAAGGTGAAGACGAAGGTCCCGGGGACCTGACCGATGGTGGGGGCGATTAATACATCGGTCGCGTTTGGAACTCTAATTAAATTAGAGTTAAACGTCACAGGGTCAAAAGGTATGAACCTGTTCGTCACAGTTGATAGTGAGTCAAACTGGGCGCCAAATCCTCTTGCTACATCGAAGTAAAATCTGAAACCGTTAAGCGGTGCGCCGCTGCTTTTAGAGTACACTCGGAGCGTAATTGAGCCCGGCGGAATTGGTACAACCGTGTATATTCCGATTCCACCTTCGTATCCTGCCGTGGCCTCAGCTGTTAAAGTTACTTGATTCCTGATTGGTTTATAGTTTTCCAGAGATGTTGGAACAATTCTTGCGGCTAGAAGAGTGTCCTCGAACACAAACTGGTTTACAGTGCCAGCCGCAATCGGCTGAGGTTCCCGGGGTAGGGGTGGGTTGATTCTTCTGATGACATTCGGGTCGCTAGACGCAGAGTTCGCGGGCTTAACGACCTCGTAGGCATCTTCGTCATCTGGAACCATGGCGAGCACGGTCACCGTGAAAGCGTACACAACGACGCTGCGGGTCCCGATAACGTCGATATCCTGAACTCGTCCGCCAGACTCGTCTTGGTATTGGATTCTGAATCTATTGTAAGATACAGACTGAATTTGAGGGTTGGCGTCAGTCTGTGGCACTGGCGGGTACAGGCCAAGATTGCTTGTATTCGCCGCCTCTGGCAGCATGTTCATGTTTAGAATCTGCTGCTCAGAAAGCGGGGTGAGCTGGTAGTCTTCGAGCGGCGACAGGATTGTCTGCGTCGTAGCTCTTACAGCTCTTGTGCTGAAAGCTGAAATCAACCAGTACCGAGGTCTTTGGTCTGAGCTTGTTTGCGTTGCCAGCGAGATGGGCTTGTATTGCCGACGTGTTGTTACCTGGCCTTCGGTCTGTTCAGGTGAATCAAAGTTTGGCTCTACCCCAGAAGCCTGAGCGATGATGCTAAAAAACTGTGATCGACGAAACTGGCTATTGCCGTTCCAGGAGTCGCCGCGATGGGCTTCAGCTAGGCTGTATGGCTCTTCACGAAAACCAAGCGCTTCATTTTTCGCGCGCTTACTTTGTGGACGGGTTTTATGAAATGCCTGCGGACCAGCATCGGGGTTCACCGGCAAATCGCAGCCGGGCTGAACCCACTCAACAATGGATTGCCGCTGCTCATTTCTAAACTCCCCAATCGTTTGTCCGGGCCTCGGGTAGGCGCCGGGAAGCGAGGGGGAGGGCTGGATGATGCAGTCTTCAGCCTGATACGGCGGGGGGAGCAGGTCGCTGCCTCCTGAAGGATCTGCCCTTTCGGTGAAGTGGACCTCGAGCTCGCTGCCCGGAGATGCCTTCCACTTCGCTTCAGCTTCTGCCTCTGCGCGATGACCTCGCGCTGGCAGGGGCCGATCATTTCCCGGATCTCGGCCACTCGGGGCTCCGCTACCTTGAGAATCAGTTTCGTCAGCTCGCCGGGTCGTGGGCGCAGTCATGGCGAATCTTTTTTGAAGGTTGCGGTGCTTCGACATCTTATTTATTTTCTCTCAGCAAAAAGACGCACGGGGACCGTGCCATTATAGCATCGGCCCCCGTGCGGCTTAGTTCAGGCGTAGCAGTCGAGGCTGCTTACCGCGTTACCCCACACACAGGCGTACACGTTCAGCGTGCCGGTGTTGAGGTTGAACAGGTTGACCTGCAGCTCGCGAGCCAGGCCCGAGGTCGAGAACACGCTCCAGTTGCAGAGCAGCGGCTCGTCCGAGCGGTTGAACACGTCCGAGAGAAGAACCTCGGTCGAGGCAGCCGCGGGGGCCAGGTTGTTGATGGCGAGCTGAGGAGAACCACCGACGGTCACCGCGCCAACGGTGAATCGAAGGTTGGTACCCGGGGCATCGGGGTCGATGCCGAACAGGTACACTGCCTTGGGCTCGAAGTACGGGCTAACCGTCGGGAGCACGGACACGACACCAGCGGTCTGTCCGTCCAGCTCGATGATTGCACCCGCGACCTGCTGCCAGCCGCAATAGGTCGGAAGACCATAGCAGCCGGGGTAGGTCTCGACACCGCCCTGGCCAGCAGAGAACTTCTGGCCTTGGGTGCCGAACGTCGGCATGGGAGCACCGGGGCCGCGACCCATGCGAACTCCACCATCATGCGATAATGAGCCCGTGATGGAACCATCTCCACCAGCGCCGGGGATGCCCATCGCTTGGGTGTTTGCAAATCGATATCCGTTTGCCATTTTCTTCTGTCCTTGAATCCCGCTTTCGCGGGGTTGTTGCTTTCGCCCCTTCCAGCTCGGGCCTGGGCAGGTAACCGAGCTGAACCGAATCGTTACTTCGGCTCCCTCAAGACCGACACCGTCAAGACGTGCCCGTCGGCCTTTCCTCGGAGGCTAGAACGTTTTTTACTCCATCTCCGAGACGGCCTTGCGGGCCGCGCGGGATGCGTAACTCGTGAGACCGCCGATGCCGACGGCGCGAATGGTGTCGGACATCTTGCCGCCCATCTTCATCATGCCGGCGCCGGCGCAGACCGCACCAACCACCAGATCGATGTCGAGGGAGCTGCCCTCCATGAGCTCGTAGGCCTCATCCTCGCTGGTGACTTCGCCGTTGCGAATCTTGTTGCCAGCGAAGGCGCCGAGGGCGGCGCCGGTCCCCACGGTGATGAGGTCCTGAGTGACCTGCTCCATCATCTGCTTGGACTCGTCCTGAGCCTTCTTGATGCGACCCTTGAGCCGCACGTACTGGTCAGCGAGGTCCTTCTTGGGGAGGTTGGAGAGGTTCTTGTCGGTAGCCATTTTTGTTTATCCCTTGATCTGAGATTGGTTTGCGCTGATTGCGCTTTGTTTGTCTTCTGAAGACGCCGAACAAAGCGCTCGGCGCTGAACAATCATATTGTCCAGGGTGCGAGACCATTTGAAAAGGTTTTTTTGCGCGGTGAACATCCGCGAGGAACACGTCGATGTGTAGTGTTTTCAGGTACTTAGGTGTGTTTCCTTTTTTTGTTTCTCTTCAAAGTAGTAAAATAATCACGCATGACCATCGAATCTCTCGAGCATACGCCTGAATTCGAGCTGCCCGCCTACGGGAAACCCGCACCTGCGGACCTCGTGAATCTCATCGAAGAGAATCATCAGGGTCTCGCCAAGGTTTCTATCCACAGGATGAAGCAGAGGCACTCGTATGAGACCATCTGCACAATCAAGACTCAGGAAAACCCGAGCAGAACATCTTCTCCTTCAGCTTCTGCTGAAGAGCTCGCAGAATATGTGATGCTCTGTATTCAGTACGACCTAGATCGTACTGATGAGTACGGTAAGTTCAAGGTTGTTGTTTATGGACCACCAGGGAAGGGAAGGTGGGAACGAAGCAAGCACATCGACATCTCTGACGAAGAGAGTCCTGCAAGAACAACAAATGTGATGAGCGAGAGCGATACTGCAGAAATGCAGCGAGAGTACATCTCGGAGCTGCATCAGCAACTCGTCGCCATGAACGAAACAGTTACCGGCCTCATCAACCCGCTACTTAAGGAGAACCGGGAAATGATGAAAATCGTCTCCGACTCCCAAAGAAAGCTCGCTGAGATCGAGATGATGCGTCTGAACCATGACCTCGAGCTCAGAAAGATTAATGACGAGAGGGAGCAGCGAGAACATGAGGCAACTGTCAGCCAGAAAAAGTGGGACAGAGTCATGGACCACCTGGACGAGGCCGGCGCAGCCGAAGCCCTTATGAAGGCTTTGGCTAAAATTATGAAGAGGTTTGAGACAACTGAGGCGCCAACCCCTGAAAGCGAAAGTAAGAAGGGTAAGGATAGTCCTAGCTCTGAAGGTGAAGACGGTCAGGCTGATTCTAAGAAAAAGAAAAAGAAGAAGAAGAAGAACGGTGGCGGATCGCCCTCGAAATCTATACCAGAAAAATCTGAATCTTCTGCTGATGGGTCATCTGAATTAGCCACCGAAGAAGATAAGTTGAGGGCTGAGTTTGAAGATCGTTTTAAGAAATCACCAAACCTTGTAAGGGCTGAAATGCTTAGGGAGCTTATCGATAGCAAGGGTCAGTGGCAAATTATCAAAGAAACTTTAACTGATGACCAGTTCACCGTTTTCGTTGGTGTGCTCAGGTCTGAAAGTGAAGAGCAGTGCGTTAAGAGGCTCAAGGTTCTATACAACTTGAAGGGGGCGAAAAGGTTCTTTAAACTCCAGCAGCACCTCGACGAAGAGCAGGACGAACTCGTCACAGAGCTGCTCGACACCGCAATGTCCTGATCAATCAGTACAAAAAAAACCCCGACCAAAATGGTCGGGGTTTTTTGCGTGTATCACGCTATTAATTTTTCGGTGCCGAAGTTCAGCCGCCAGCCTTGTCCTGGGCCTCCTTAGCGTTGCGAAGCGCGTTCTCTGCCGCCTCTTGCATCGCGCGCGCCATCTCGCCGGAAACAAAATCAGCAGCAGACCCAGTCTGCTGGACAGCTACAGCATGCCCAGCTCCACCAAGCTCGAGCTGATGAACCCGGTCTCGAAGCGATAAGATCTCCGCGAGAAGAGCCAGGACCACTCGAGACATGGGCTCAGATTCATGCACCATGTCCACGGGGAGCCCGTCGAGGATGCAATCATCAAGCTCGACCTGAATAGGGGCTTGACCATCAGGATTACGGCGATGGGGGTGCCACTTGACCACCATCTTCTCAGGTTCTTGATGCTGCTCTTGAGCGAAACTACGTCCTGCCATTTCTTTCTTCTTTCTTGCTACCGGATTATTTTCCGGACGGTTAGGGTCAAAAATATGATTCATGACCCGTTTTCCCGATACCTTCTGGTTCGGATATCGAACTTTTGGAATCGGCCCACTCTTCATCCTCACCTGCTCCTGTTTTTTGGGCGGGGAGATGGTGACCTTCGGCTGAGCGTACCTCGAGCTTTGCGCGACGATGGGCACGGGGGCACTTTTACGATCTGGGACGGCTCCCTTTTTGATTGCCGGAAGAGCTCTGCTGTTCGACTTCTCGTTCTTCCTTGGGATTTTAGCCGCAAAATTCTTAAGCTCGACCTGCCTTTGGTCGGAGGTTACCTTGTGGGGCTCGTAAGCCTTCCAGTTGGCATTTTTATCGGATGGCTTTGCAGGTTCCACATCTAGAACCTTGCCCCCATCCATCGGTTTGCTGGATGGTTGATTTGGACCCCACCTTGAAGGGGCTCTTTGATTCGGAGATCCAGTGTTCCACCATTTTGCATTTTTTCTATCTTCGGACATATCACACCCTCATGAGCACTGTGTAATTGATGACGTCCTTATCCTTTAGGGATGACTCTAAACGACATACGTCATCATCTGACAAGATGGCCCAAGCAAATTTTTCGTTCGGGCCCACTCGAGCCGGCTCGAGTCCTTTGGCGATGGCATTAGCCATCTCTACACACCTGACAGTGACGCGCTCCCCCTCGATTGTGCCACTCGCAGTGTCCCCTTCCGATAGGAAGTCGTCGGGTATTTCGGAGATCATTTCCATCTCCTCGAGTATAAAATGCTTGCTTCGATTCATTCCTCGAATGGCGTGAGTGAAAGCGGATCTTCGGGAGCATCGACTGCGGGCTCGAGTATCTTTGTTCGAGACGTCTCTTTTATAACAGATTCTATGTACTTTTCAAGCTTCTTCTTTTCCTTAGAAGCTTCATGCTCGGAGGGGGTCTGATCTTCCAGTATCGTATCCAGGTTTTCAGGCCTATTTTTATCGGAGAAAGACTTCTTATATATGGCAGAAAAAAGATCTATCCGCATCTGCTTTTCTAGGTTTCTGAACCTGCAATTTTCAGAATCTACGATGCTCCCGTCGAGAACGAAGACTTCTGGACAGCTCTGACATCGCCACCCGTGACTGAAGGGGGACCAGGCCCTCACGCGCCCTGGAAGCTCCCTGTAGCGCATCCGACGGGCGCACCGGGGGCAGGCCCTCTTCCCGTCCCGTCGGCGCACCAGGGCGATCTCACTCTTCGTAACGATCGGCTTCCTCCCCAAAGGTGCATCACCGATTCCACGTTTTGCATTTCGTTGCAAACACAATCTGTCGATGTGATTTCGGGTCATGCGCGATGGAGCAAATGCGTGCGTTTGGCGCTTACGTTTTTTAGGGCCTTAGTAACCCGCCTTGGAGATCGGGGTGGGCCGCCTGGGCCGCCTGGGCCGCCTGGAACTCAGTAGGGCTACTAATTTCCGGGGTGCTGTTCAAAATTCTACGGCAACATGTGGGAGCTTAAAATTATCAGCCTCAATTCTCCATTCTAGGCGGCCCAGGCGGCCCACTAAGTAGTAAACGTCGATCATCAGCCAGCTATGGTACCAAAATCGGCATAGCGTCAAAAATCCGTCGGCGGCCCACAGGCGGCCCATAGGCGGCCCGTAGGCGGCCCAAAAATAGTGCAAGTATAGAAAACGTTTTCATGTGTACACGGTTAGTGCAATATGATGCACATGTGACTGAACTTTCACTGATGCAAATTAAACACGCGTACCACGCATTTTACCTAGAAAGTGGGTCAAGTGGGCCGCCTATGGGCCGCCTGTGGGCCGCCTAGAACTGGGGGGTGGGCCGCCTAGAAAAGCGCGAAACCGAGCAGGCGCAACGGGCGCTAAACGTACATAGCTTACAGTTAGCTATGTTGCTAAAGGGCAAAAAAAGGGCGGATAAATAATATCCGCCCGAACTATTCGCTGCCCCTCTTTGGGGGCTTGCTGTCAGATCTCGTTGCTATCGGGGCCGCCGCCCCCCTTGCCTTCGATGAGGCGTAGGGGGATCTGCCCTGGGTCTGCCAGGGTGATGCCTCGGAACCGTCTGACCCTGGACTCGCCCTCGCGCTGGCGCCTGGAGGTGATGTGTGGGAACGTGGTCTGAAGCTCAGAGCTGAACTTGCTCTTGTTCCCCTTCCCGCTGTAGCCCTCGTCCTCGAGCCACTCTCGCCATGCGTCGAAGAGCTCGGAGACGGGGATGTCGGCGGCGCCATCCAGGATGCAGCGTTGCTCGACGAAGGAGATGATGGGGCTTGAGCGCTCTCTCATCGTGTCGAGGAGGGTTAGTCCTGATTTGGGCTGGGTGAACTTCCCGGCCGATCTTAGCTTGTGCCATCCGTCGATTGCCCAGTTAAGGATGCCATCGATCTCCTCCGAGAGCTTGTCTCTGAGGTAGATGTCTTCCTTTCCGTAGAAGGTGTTGAAGAACCTAAGAAGCAGCACCCGATCTATGAGGGCGTTGGATGTGTCATGGAGCTTCGGCAGATCGTTGCTAGCCAGCATAATCCTGCACCCCAACTTAACATCGATCGGGCTCAGGTTCTTGCGGTCGATCCTTATGGTGTCTTCACCGCTGATGGAAAGAAGATCTGCGACGATCTTGGCCTGATCCATCTTGCCACTCACGCGTGCGTCCGGGAAGGCAAGCACCGTCTTGTTGAGAGCTCCCATAAGACCGAAGTTTGTCTGGAGTGCGTGGAAGTTCATGGAGCCGAACGATCTACCGATGATCTGATGCAGAACACTGATTATGGTTCCCTTGCCACATCTTTTGGGTCCGACCATGAACAACATCTTATGCATCCTGGTGTCCTCTGTGAGGCAGTATCCGAACCACATCTGAAGAAGCTCCTGGGCCTCAGTGTCCCCAGGGAGAACTTCTTCCAGGAACTGCATCCACCTTGTGGGGCGATGGGCATATGGGTTGTAGTCAGCTTCGATGCTGTTTGTGCTGAAAAATGCTGGCGTGTTCGATGATAGTGTTTTGCTCCTCACGTCTAGCAGGCCGTTTCTGCATGGAACTATCTCACGCGGGTCTGCTTCAGAAAATCCGGTATCAAGCCAACATGGAGCCTCGGTTTCCGGCCCAAGATTGATAATCTCCTTAGCTCTCTCAAAGCAAGAGTTCACCCGATAAGTCGTCGGGTCATACTCCATATAAATATCTTCTTCCTCATTGAACTCTACACCGTTCGCCAGAAACCAAACGAGATCCTTCTTGATGACAATCTCGTTATCCTTAGAGAGCGCGTCGTAGCACCTTCCGTTGTATCTGTAGAACACGCCGTCTTTGAAGAAGAGTTTCTTCCGCCCATCCTCGTCGGTGTACTCGCTCTCGACGAAGTGATACGCGTTTCTATTTGCGTATTTTGTGTTGTAAACCTTTCGACCCTTATACTCTCCATACTCGGCGTACTTGAGCTCAGGTGGATCGCCGATGCCGGGCCAGATGAGGAAAGATGGGCCGCGGCCGATGCGCTTTTGCCTATCGACGCGGATTTGCTGTTCTGCGCGTACACGCCGCTCTCTCTCATCCTTCTCTAGGGAGAGCCTGAGGTCTTCTTCTGGAGGGAGCTCCTCGCCGAAGTCGGCAGGTGGCGGAGCGTCTGGGTCGAAGAACAGGTCTTCTGGCGCATCGAGGATTTTCGGCTCAGGCGCCACGCCGACATAGGCATCCGTGGGTTGGGGGTCTTCGGACCAGGGGACTCCATCGTCACGGACGGCATTGAGCTCGAAGTTTCTGTTGATCCTCTGCTCTCCGTACCCCTCATCGGCAAGAGCTTTTGCAGCTGCCGCCCAGTCTCCGTTGTGTTTATAGAGAGCGTAGACAGAGAACTTAGTGTATCCCTTTCTCTCTACGAGTGGCCATGAGTTCGGGGAGAAGTTGTACAGAATCTCCTGTCCGTCGTAGACCCGTATCGTCGCGCTTGTCCCCCGGTCTTTGCCGGGTCTCGTCCAGTGCTCTGCGTCCCCGCGTTGTCGCCATAGGCTCCAACCGAGAGATTCTAGAAGCTCCGCCCAAGACACCTTATCTTCAAAGTCGTCCCCAGGTCTCTTGCCCTTCCGATCAAGGCTCTTGCCTTTTTGCCAGTCGGTATTTCGTTCGATGCTCTCTGGCGGTATCTCGTCAAACGAGTACGCTGCAGAGAATAGCTCGCCCCTTATCTCATCGGCGATAAATGGTATATCGCTAAGCGAACCAGATATAATGTCGTAAGTATTAAGCGTCTGGTGGCAACCAGGCGGACTCCCTGGCGCGATGACGTAGCCGCCCTCACCGCGTGTCTCGATAATCGTTTTTACTTCAGGGGTCTGTGTGGACTCATTTTTAATGTAAAGCTGAGCAAGCTTCTTATTACCCTCAACAAGTGTAGACCTGTAGTATAGGTGGATGCCGCCGCCGGCTGTGCGGATCTTCGGCATGGTCCGAACGGCCCGCTGCGCCGGCTCGGACAAGACTCGAAACCAATCATCGAAAGCGAGATATCCGTCAGCGGACACATCGAAATCGATGATCTCGAGATGTCCGGACACGACGCCCCCGATGATCCCGATGCCAACATTCCTCTTGAAGTAGTTTCCTATCTCCTGGGGCGTAGGTCGCCTGGACTGGAATTCTTTCCACTCCGCGATAGCGGGGGCCTTCGTTTCGTCGGTCTTGATCGGCAGGACGCTGAGCCCGAGCCCGACGTATTCGAATGCAATTTCGAGAAGCCCCTTATCCATAACCCTACTCCCTCACCGCTTGCTCAGCTTTCTTCTTTTGCCGCTGAGCCTCCTTAGCCTGCTCCTCATACTCATAGAAGAAGCGAGGGATTCGTATCCCAAACTTTCCTGTTGGCCAATGCCCGTAGATGAGCTCGTATCTCATGCGGGCCCACGCCGGCTTGTAGCCGTACTCGACACATTGCGCAGCGATCTTGTTGAACGCCTGCTGTCGTATCTCGACGTCGACCTCTTCGCCCGTGGGGCCAATCTTCTCGTCTTCGCCTAACTCCCTCAAGATCTCGTCAGTATGTTCGACGGACTTCGTGGGAATCTCTGCGCCACACTCCTGGCAAAATCTAAGTCCATCGTCGATGATAGCCTTGCACAGGTGGCACTCTTTGACGTTCTTCATCGGAGACTTCTTCTTCGGTCTCTTCTCGGATTTCTCCAGGGAGAAGACCTCGTGGTCCGTAAGCCGCCCGTGCATGAAGGTGCAGTTACCGTGATCGATAACCATTTTGAAACGCGCCTCATCAGAGGGTCGCATGATGCGGCCACCAATCTGCTTGTACACGTTTCTGGATCTTGTGCTTCGCGCGATGATGATGCACTCGAGTGAGGGCAGATCCCAGCCCTCTGTCAGAAGACCGACTTGGGATACCACACTGAGCTCACCGCTCCTAAGCTGTCTCAAAACGCGTCGACGCTCGGCTGCCTTCGAGTCCCCATCGATATGTGCAGCCGAGACGCCGACGCTTCTAAATTGCTCTGCAATCATCTTACTATGTTTGACGCTGCAGGCGAATACAACTGTCCTTGCGTTACAGTCCGTATACTTCACCCTTTGAGGTGGAGTCTCTTCGTTGGTAGGGGCGCCGTCTGAAAATAAATCGCCCTGAGAGAAATCTGAAGCGGAGTAGATCCGGTCGTAGACCACATGGGAGCCTAGGCGAGCCCCGCAGAACTTGACCCAGTTCTCCACAATGTCTCCGCGGAGCACCGTGGTGTTCATAGCCTCTTCGATGCTGCCGTCGCCGTGTTGACGGAAGTCGCCGTTGGAGCCCGTTTTCACGGTGGTGAGGTCTGGGGACCCGGCCACGTAAACCGTGGGGTTCACCAGGCTGCCCTGATCAACGAGCTCCTTCACGGAGATGACATCGATGAGCTTGTCGAAGAGATCACCTAATGGTTGACCGGACAACCTATAAGGAGTTGCTGATAATCCGATTATCACAGGTTTACCATCCGCATACCTATCGCAAATACTCATATAGGTTTTTGCGGTTGCGCGGTGAGCCTCATCAATAACAATAAGTCTGGCGGGCCAATGTTCTCTCCGTATTAGCGTGGCGATGCTAGCGACTTGTACAGGAAGAGAACGGTCCCTTTTCCTCGGGTCTCTCTTGGTACCTTTCCCCTGGATGATCCCGTGGGGCACACCGTAGTCACTCAGCTTTTCACTGCACTGGTCGATCAACTCCTGTCGGTGTGCGAGAAAAAGAACGCGGTTCCCTTTTGCCACGGTCTTATCGATCAGCTCTGCTGCAGTAACGGTTTTCCCTCCCCCTGTGGGGATGACGAGCAAGATCTTCCGATGGCCCTGTTGAATGGCTTGGCGTATAAGCTGGATGGCCAGCTCTTGGTACGGTCGCAGGACGTACATGGAGACACAAAAAGCCGATGGCCGTGCCCCGAGGGGGGCGCGGCTTCGATGGGGGACTGCAACCTACCACCGCCCCTCGGACGGCACAAGGCTTGACATCTCGGGCCGCCTCGAGTCGCGTGCAACTCGCGCTTGACTGTAGGCGGCCCACGCCTTAGGGTGGCTCGCGCCAGCCTCTGGAGGCCGTATTGAAGAAAATCAGCGAAGACGCCGACCTGCGACAGGAAGTTAAGCGGAAGTGTTCCAACGACTGGAACCTCAACCTCACTGACGACCAAGTCACCTCATGCCTTGTTAAAATGGAGAAGACGAAGCTGAGTCTTTTTCACGGCCAAATATGGCCAAACGTAAGAAGTGTTCGAGTTGGCAACGGTTGGGAGAAGAGGGTGACTTGGGCGATTAGTATCGACGGGTATCGGGCAATCGCTCATCGAAATGGATTGGCTGGTATTGACGAGCCAAATTTTATTACCGCCGATGATGGTCGACCAATCCAGGCATCGATTCGAGTATACAGAATTCACCACAATGTAAAAAGCGCCTACGTTGGCTCTGCCCGCTACAGCGAGTTCGTCCAGATGATGGACGAATATGACGACGAGAAGAAGAAGACTGGGCGCCAAATACCAAACCACCAGTGGCAGAAGTCTCCGTTTAACCAGCTCGCCATGGCCGCTGAGCGGCAGGCGCTGCGGCGGGGGTTTCAGGAGACCATCTTCGACGATGAGGTGAGCGAAGTCTATGACCCTGCGCCCGTGGAAATCGAGGACGCGTCATCCACGCCGTTTGATGAGCCTGACATGGAGGGTGGTGAAGAGGACGCTCCAGTGACCCGTAATAAGGCTTCAAAGAAGAGCCGGCCGGCTAAGCCTCCTGCGGCAGTGGCTGGGGAGATACGTGTGCAAAAGTCTGCACACGGGGGCAAGGCGCCTGATCCGGAGCCCCCGACCGAGGCCAAGCCTCGACCGGCCCCCGAGCCGGTCGAGGCTGCCGTGCTCGCGGGGGCCGTCGATCCGCTCGAGGATCTCAAGGCGCAGGTTCGGCCGCTCATCGAGAAGTACAAGGCGAAACATCACCCGAACGAAAAGTTGAGCCAAAAGTACATCCGTCAGATTTACAAAGATCTGCTCGGAGTCATCATCCCTAAGGGGCAAGAGCTTGCGGTGGAAGACCTTGAGGTGCTTCGGGATACGCTGAAGGACGAAATAAAGTCGTGAGAAACTAGATCAAGCGAAAAGAGAGGTTGACTACTGTCACGGTTCGTTTTGGTCAAGTGGCTATCATGGCGGCGCGCGGGGAGTTCTCCCGCGAAGACATGATTCAACTCGCTCAACTCGGAGGATACTCCGTGGGCGGCGCAGCGGACCTGAGCTACATGGACGAAGAGACTATCGAAGAGGCGGATCGCGAGACTTTAGATCTGCTGGCCAATAACCGTGACAAGCCTGTTTAATACAGGTAAATTCAATAAGAAAGGAAAAGATATGGAGTTCACAGAAGAAGAAAAAAAAGTCATCCTTAAAATATCAATGAGTAATATCTGCAAAGATATTATCGAAGGCCCAATATCTCAGCTACTGACAGAAATCCAGACCACATTTTCGGAAAATGGCAGATTGGCGGTCCCGACCGATGGTAAGGGAAGACAGCTATTTAGTGAATCCTGGCTCGATGTGTTGCGCCATAGCGATCAAAATTTAAAATCCCTCATCGAGAGCATGGAAGATCTTGAAGAGGGCCTAAAGCGCACAGCGGAAGAGTGGGCATCCCAAAACGGATATACAAAAAGCTAGGTATAATTATGCTTACAGAAAAAGAAAAAGAGATCACAAGGTCCTTGGTAATGAGAGAAATTGCACATACCCTGGGCCCAAGGCTTTTAAATAGCATCAGAAATTCAATCACAAGCGGGGTTGGATACGACGCTTGCTGGCGCAGGTTTATTTCTGAATGTGGCGGCGATCACATGCTCAAGGAAAACCTGAGCTCCTTTGAGAGATCAATGTCAGAAGTTGTTGTTAGATGGTGTAAGGCTCACGGGTTCGAGCTCGACCCATTGTCAGGAATAGACATTGCCGGAACGTCAGACTACAGGTACTAAGGTCAAGGTCGAAAAAAAGGGGCACTGGTACGAGTATCAGCTGCCCTTCTTTTCCGATTATGCCAACGGGCAAATATCTCGAACCATACCCAGCCATGCGAGAAGGAAGTTCAGAGATAACGTGTGGAGCATCGCTGATACGTGGATCGACGAGATGAACACGATTATAAGGGAAGAGTATGGTGATGAGTGCATGTGAGGCTAACGATTTTAGGGCGATGGCGATTGACATTATCAAGGTCGCGGACAAGGCTCGCAGCATCGGCGGTGATGAGTACGCTATCGAGGAGCTGACCCACGAGCTCATAGCGCACTACAAAGTCACGTGCGATAACACTTGGGGCGGAGAGGTTGGCGCCATCATCAGCGCGGCGGCGAGCGATGCTAGAGAGTCGGCGGCAGCGGAGTCGCTGGCCAACATGGAGCAGCATGTTGATTCGGTGATGGATGATTTGCAGCAAAAAATTGAGCTAAGCATTGACTTGGCCAGGGTGGCGCTTGGTAAAGAGCTGAGGCGCCGTCGAGCAGAAGCGGGGAAAAAGAAATGAAAGTACCAAACGCAGGACAATCAGGCAGGCTGCCAAAATCCATCGAAGACCAGTCCCAGCTAAGGGATGCCCCAATCTCTCTCGCTCAGCTCAAGGGGATCGTTGAGCACATTGAAGGGAAGCTCACGAAGGAAACTCCGCAGGAGAGCCAGTACATCCAGCTCCACATACGGCAGATCCGGGGGATTCTCGAGGAGGTCGCGGCGATACAGATGAAACTTGATGCAGCGATTTCAGCCCTAAACCTCAACAAGTGAGGGCGAACAAGCCTCTGTGCGGCAAGGCAATCTTGATGGACGAAAAGGAAAGATTTGAGCTCTACAAGAGAGCTATATACAAGTGGGGTCCCGACCCCCAGTTCAGGCAACTTCAAGAAGAGCTGGCTGAATTTATATCCGACTGCGCGATCTTGATTGCGAAGATTAACCACGCCGACCGGGGGCGAGTAGATGTCGCCGAACTCGCTGAAGAGGTGGCTGACGTGGAGATCATGATCGAGATGGTCCGAGCTATGATCGGCGACCAGAAGGTCTCCGAATTTAAAGAGATGAAGCTCGAGCGACTCAGGAAGAGGCTGGAGAAAGATGGTGGATAGGAGGATGTTTTGACAATCGATAAAAACCAGAGAAAATCATATGGATCCTCTACGGCCACGATTTCTAAAAGCCGTGAGGGTATAGAAAAGATTCTGGTAGAATGGGGTGTCACAGGTATTTCCTGGGTGGACAACTTCGAGAAGAGTCAGGCCGTGCTGAGGTTCGCCTGGAGAAAAGGAGATCGCCACGTGGTCGCTCGCTTCATGCTCCAGATGGAGACGGACGATGAGCTCCAGGAGTCCGCAGTAGATCGGCGAAGCGTAAATGCGAGGATGTCTGAAAAGAAGCTTAGGAGACTTCAGCAAGAGCGCGGCAAACGCGAGCACCGCATCTTGCATATGTGGCTCAAGGACTCGGTGCAGGCCATCACGGAGGGCATCATCGCCGCGGAGCAGCTTTTCTTTGCGTGGATTGAGGACGATGAGGGCGTCACTCTCTACGAGAGGATAGAGCCTGTGATTGGACAGGTGCCGGCGAAGGAGCTTCCACTTGCAATTGCGCAGGGGGATTCGGACACCGCGCGCGTCGTTGAGGAGGTAGCCGGATGAGATTCACCAAAGAAGAAGTTCCGTTTGGGCAATGGGGTTGCGCCGCATGGAGCCGTGAAGAATGGAGATTTGCTGCGGCAGTGGCAGGCGCAGTCCTCGTTGCCGTATCTGTTGTCGTGTTCCTCATCTGGCATGAGGTGCACACCAACGCTATGAAGGAGGCGGGGTGCGAGACCATCGAAACGCGCCAACACATGGTAATTCTCTGCACCAACTCTGGGAACGTCTCGGTTTGCAACCCTTCACTGATAACCGAAGAGCTCCTCGAGTGCCCTGACGGTCGTCGGGAGTGGCGTTAGCATGAGCCTCGCTATTCTCTGGTGTGGCAGGATGCTTGACGATGGATGTCATTGAAATTGATTTGGGGGTCATCATTCCCTGCAGATCTGGATGCGGAGCATTCTGGCGCGATGGACCCGGGCCTCCCTTCGACCAAGAGAGGGTCCAACTCGAGGCGCTGGCTTACGGCTGGGGAATGATTTCTGACGATGGGGAAGTGTATATAGCGTGCCCAGAATGCAAGACGATTGAAGCTGACTCTGCAAAGGTTCAAGATATGTTAGATCGAAAGCGGGGGCAGACGTGACATACCGCAAAGGCCAGAACCGTGAAGAATTGCTCACTTGTGCCGCAGTCATGGTATTCTTTATCTTTGCCATTTGGATCTTCGCGATCATCTGGCAGTGGAGGCACACTAATTCGATGAAGAAAGGGGGGTGCGAGGTCATCGACACGCGCGTCAAGATGAGGACGCGACAGGTGCTCCTCGAGTGCCCCGATGGTCGTCGGGAATGGCGCTATCGTTGAAGGACGCATGATCATCTACGTGACAGGTGACGCGACGAAGCCAGACGGGCCCGGCATCCAGGTTCTTTGCCACGTATGCAATGACATCGGCGCTTGGGGCAGGGGCTTCGTCCTCGCTGTGGACAAGATCAGTAAAGAGCCAAGAGATTATTATCTCAAGCAATCTAAGTACGGTAAGAACTTCGGGCTCGGCCAGGTGCAGTGGACATTCATCGACCCCTCATTTGCCGTGGTCAACATGATTGCCCAGAACGGCCTTCGATCTTCAGTGAATATAAAACCGCTGGATGAGCGGGCGCTCTACAAGTGTCTCAAGAAGGTTGATGCAGGGTGCACTGCGCTCGTGCGAGATTCTGACGACGAGCTTACAATCCACATGCCGAAGATTGGCTCAGGGCTTGCGGGCGGCGACTGGGACTTCATCGAGGCCGTGGTCGATTGCGCTTTGCCTTCTTGGAAGG
>Ga0209986_10002328_pt1 | contig 17425 bp, 15 predicted proteins | sample BlataG_FD_183168 | JGI IMG/M metagenome (GOLD analysis project Ga0209986, IMG submission 183168) | Deep subsurface microbial communities from Black Sea to uncover new lineages of life (NeLLi) - Black_00105 metaG (SPAdes) (version 2) | ecosystem: Environmental > Aquatic > Marine > Oceanic >...
TAAGCGCTGATGATATTGAGGCACGAGTTACCGACAAAACTAAAGCCATTCTTATCGGCTATCCAGCTAACCCTACAGGGGCGGTGATGCCCAGAGAGAAGCTGGCACAAATAGCGGAGGTAGCCCAGCGACACCAGCTACTGGTAATCTCTGACGAGATTTACGCCAGGCTTATCTATGGTGTGGAGCATACCTGCTTTGCCACCCTGCCCGAGATGAAGGAAAGCACCATTCTTCTCGGTGGCTTCTCCAAGGCTTACGCCATGACCGGTTGGCGCATTGGTTACGCCGCAGCCAATAAAGAGGTTATCGCCTCAATGACCAAGATTCACCAGTATACCATGCTCTGTGCCTCTATAATGGGGCAGGTAGCCGCTATTGAGGCATTAAAATCAGGCGAGTCCAGCATTGCCGAGATGGTTGAGGAATACAACAGGCGACGGCTGGCTATGGTTCAAGGACTAAACGATATCGGTCTATCCTGTTTTGAGCCTCGGGGGGCTTTCTATGCCTTCCCCTCAATAAAGAGCACCGGCATGACCTCAGAGGAATTTGCCGAAAAACTCCTGATTGAGGAAAAGGTAGCCGCGGTTCCTGGTCCTGCTTTTGGGCAGTGCGGCGAGGGGTATATTCGCTGTTGTTATGCCACCTCGCTGGCTGACATTGAGGAGGCACTGAGCAGGATGGGTCGGTTTGTAAATAAGCATAAGAGGGGCTAACTCTAAATCTTATGGCATAAAGATTGCATTTGTCAATCTGGGTAGTATAATTAGCCTTGTTATACTATGAGTAACCTTTATGTGTTCGTTGATATCTCAGGTGATTACACATTCTCCAGCAAGGGTACAAAATATTTAGTGTTCACAAGTTTAATGTGCACAGATATTGTGCTTGGGATAGACCAACTATGCCTATGTAAACACAGACAAATTGATAACGGATTAAATATCACCCACTTTCACGCAACGGAGGATAAACAAGTTACTAGAAATGAAGTGTTTGTTATTATCGAGCAATTAACCCATTTAAGAGTAGATAGTATAATTGTCGAGAAGCGAAAAACGTATACAAAACTTCAGGAGCATCAAAACCTCTACCCATTCTTAATAGAGAAACTTTTGCAATATCCCTTCGATTATAGGGGTGTAAATGTCGAACAATGCGATAAAGTGTTTGTATTTTTAGATAGGGAGTCTTGCACATCGAGAGAAAAAGGCTATATTAAACAAGCTATAAAGAGATACCTTCACAACCGCTTACAAAATATCCCCTTTGCGCTTTGTATGCATCCGTCTAGTACGCACAACCATCTACAATTAGTTGATTATTGTAGTTGGGCCATATTTAGAAAATGGGAAAGGGCTGATTTGCGCTCATACAATAAAATACATTCATTAATTAAAAGCGAATTCCCAATTTTTCAAGATGGCACGATTATATGGTACTAAAATATTGACCCCCCCAACTAAGCCTCTCGGCAGTGCCCCTTGGGCACTTTCATCAGGGGGGTACGTTTAAGAAAACACTATTTAATTGTAAATTTACAATAACATGAATGTTACTATTTGTCAAGTCGTCTGGTGTCATTTTGGGCATAAAGATAGGGTAAAGAAGTGGATTCTAGCAGAGAGTTAAAGAGAGGCGAAGCCCTCTTTTTCTATTTCTTCCCCCTTATAATTAGGAATATATATCCATATCATGGAGAGGGGGATACAGGGGGTGAGGTAGATAAAATTAGATAAGCCCCATCTTTTGCTTAACCTCACTGAGGGTCTCGCTGGCAATAGCCTGGGCTCGCTGAGCACCGTCAGCCAGAACATCTTTTATATACTGAGGTTTAGCGGCAAAGGCAGCCCGCCGTTCCCGGAATGGCTCAAGGTTAGAATTAATCTTTTGAGCCAGGAGCATTTTACAATCAACACAGCCAATCTTGGCCGAGCGACACTGGTCGGCTAGAGCATCTACCTGCGAGGGATTGAAATATCCCTGTAGGCGGTAAATGTTGCATATCTCCGGGTGCCCGGGGTCACTGCGGTATTGGCGGGCGGGGTCGGTAACCGCCGTCATCACACGCTTTATTGTGTCCTCAGGCGAAAGAGCTATTTCAATATCATTTTTCAGTTGCTTGCTCATCTTCTCCTTACCATCCAGCCCCAGTATTGACGGAAACAAGGTAAGCTTCGCCTGAGGCTCAGGGAAGGTATCACCAAACAGGTTATTAAAACGGCGAGCGATCTCCCTGGCTAACTCTAAATGAGGCAGTTGGTCTTCACCAACCGGCACAAATTCAGCTTTATAAATCACAATATCGGCAGTCTGTAACACCGGATAGCCCACCAGCCCGTAGTTCACATTCTGAGGCTGGATTTTCGCCTTCTCCTTAAAGGTGGGCACGCGCAGCAGCCAGCCCAAAGGGGTAACCATGCTAAGTAGAGTATGTAACACCATTACCTCGGGGACATGTGACTGGACAAAAAGGATGCTTTTCTTGGGGTCAAGCCCAGCCGCCAGCCAATCAAGCGTCATCTCATATATATCTTTCTGCAAGCTACTGGTATCTTCCAATGTGGTGAGAGCATGGATATCAACAATGCAATAGACGCAATCATAGTCGTCCTGCATGTTAACCCAATTTTGCAAGGCTCCCAGGTAGTTCCCCAGATGCTGCCTGCCGGTGGGACGAGCCCCTGAAAACACACGATGCTTCATCAAGTCCTCCTCAAGGGCAAAGTGTAGCATAAAAGAAGCTATATCGACAAGGTAATGTACTTGTCTGGTACTTTGGTGACATCTCTCTTCTTTCAAGGTCGTAGAAGCCGTGCTTCCTAGCGTTTTGGTTGCCCTTTGGGACGCCCCCTTTTTTCTTTGCTCTTGCTCTTGACATCGGGCTTATCTCCGTTTTTCAGGGTCGTGGCAGCGGCCAGGACGATAGTATGAGCTGCCAGGTCCCATCTCTGAATCTCTACCGCTAATCTCAGTAGGCGCATAGCTCCGCCCTTTCTGATTACCTTACATAACCAGAAAAACAATTCCTCCTATCTGATTAGCTTTGAATTGTTTCCCCCCAGAAAAAAATAATAGCACATATGTTCCACTTTTACTATAAGGTTTTGTCGCCTTTTCAACCCCCCTCCCCTCCCAAAAGCCTATCCTACCCTACAACGCCTTCATGACCCGTCTCATTTTCCTGTCATTGCGAGCGAAGGCGTGGTAATCCCACTGTCTCCCCTCCTCCGAGATTGCTTCGTCGCTTGCGCTCCTCGCAATGACAGGAAGGGGAGACTCCTCACAATGACAAGAGGGGGCATGCCTCACACTTTGAAGTGTCACTCATCTATCTGAACAAGAGCAGTAAAGTTGACTACCCAGATGTTGAGCCGCTAATATAGAGCAATTAGGGGGTAAAAAATGATTAGAAGCCTGGATGGTAAGACACCGAAAATAGCTGAGTCAGCTTTTGTCAGTGAAGCAGCCTATGTTATTGGCGATGTAGAAATCGGTGAAAACTCAAGCGTATGGCCGGGGGCAGTAATCAGGGGAGACTTTGGCAGCATAAAAATTGGCAAGAATACCGCTATAGAAGATAACTGCGTTATTCATGCAGGGACGCCGTCTACCCCTTCTTATAGAGAAGATGTTACCATCGGGGATAATGTGCACATCGGGCATGGCGCTGTTATTAATTGCCGCAGAATCGGGAGCAATGTTCTTATTGGCATGAATTCCACTATCCTCCATGATGCTGAAATTGGAGACTTCTGTATAATTGGAGCTGGTTGCCTGGTCAGTCAAGGGATGAAAATCCCAGACAAGTCGTTTGTTGCTGGTGTTCCTGGAAAAATCAAAGGAGAGGCTTCACCAGAGCAATTATGGTGGGTAGAAGAAGGACCTCAAATCTATGTCGAATTAGTTAAGCGGTATAAGGAGCAAGGGCTCTAGCTACTAAATGCTTCACATTCTCTCCGGCGCTGTCATTCCCATAAGGTGGAGAGTTCTAGCCAGAACAACCTTAGCTGCCTCCACCAGTTTGAGGCGGGCTTTGGTCAACACTTCGTTCTGCGAAATAACGCGGCACTGCTTATAAAAGCTGTGAAACACGGTAGCCAAATCCTGGGCATAATAGGCGAGGTGGTGAGGTTCCAGGGTGTGGGCTACCACCTCAACCATCTCGGGCAAAAGCAGCATCTTCCGTATTAACGCCAACTCAGGCTCGGTGGTCAGTAAAGAAACATCCCCATCCGCATAGTCAATCCCCCTCTGCTGAGCCAGGCGAAGGATGCTGGCAATACGAGCATGAGCATATTGAACATAGTAGACAGGGTTATCGGCTGACTGTTTCTTGGCTAATTCCAAATCAAAGTCCATTTGACTATCGGCGGAGCGAGAGGCAAAGAAGAAGCGGCAGGCATCTATTCCCACCTCATCCACCACCTCACGCAGAGTAATAATATCACCGCTGCGCTTGGAAACCCTGACTAACTCATCACCGCGACGCAAGGTAACGAGCTGAGAGATTATTACCTCAAGCCGTTCAGGGGCAATACCCAGAGCACCAACAACCGCCTTCATTCGAGATATATGCCCTTGATGGTCAGCACCCCAGATATTGATAACTTTATCAAACTTGCGCTCCAAAAACTTGTTATAGTGATAAGCAATATCTAAGGCAAAATAGGTAGGAGAACCATCGCTACGCACCATCACATTGTCCTTATCCTCACCCAGGGCAGTAGATACAAACCAGGTAGCGCCTTCCTTTTCAGCTATGTAGCCCCCTTGATGCAGGAGCGAGAGTGCCCTCTGGTATTGACCATTATCGTACAGGCTCTGCTCACTGAACCAGACATCAAAGCTCACCCCTAAAAGCTCGAGGTCGCTCTTGATTAGCGCTATAAGCTTAACCAAACCTATATGCCCTAGCTGTGATAGTGCCTCTTTCAACGGAAGGGAGAGAAACCTGTCTCCCTCCTCAGCAATAATCTCCTCGGCCAGGTCAACCACATAGTTACCAAGGTAGCCATCGGATGGCATCTCGGCATCAATGTCCAAACACTGCTGATAACGCGCATAGAGTGAGCGATAAAAGGCATCTATCTGGCTGCCAGCATCATTAACATAATACTCCTTCTCCACCCTATAGCCAGCAGCGGCAAAAACATTGGCCAAGGTACTACCCAGAATAGCACCACGACCATGCCCGACATGTAGCGGTCCGGTGGGGTTGACGCTAACAAATTCTAATTGCACCCGGCTACCCTGCCCCAGGTCAATATTGCCATAGGAATCACCAGCCACCAAGATTGAACCTACTTGCCTAGTCAACCAATCACTCTTGAGGGTGAAGTTGATGAACCCTGGCGGCGCCACAGCAATACTACCAATCTCAGGGCTGGGAGCTATAAGCTCTACCATATCCTGAGCAATTGTTAACGGGTTGAGTCCAGTTGCCCGAGCTAATTTCAAGGGCAAACTTGAGGCATAATCTCCGTATTCAGGATTCTGGGGGTGCTCTACTACAATCTCAGGTAAAGTGACTGAAGGCAGCTTACCCAGCTCCTGTGCCTTGCTTGCCGCCTGTGTCAATAATTCTATAAGCCTTTGCTTAATCATTGTTACCACGCTACTTTTATGCCCAAATTATAGCACAATACCAGTTAAAAAGAGAGGAGGAAATTCGGTTATCAATGGCTCCTCAAGTCATTCAATAGATAGAACTCCGGGTATGATTTTCAAGGTGGTGTTCGCCTTCGTTTAGATAGCCTTGGTCACCGTTGCACAAAACGATGAAATATTAAATGCAAGACGACCGGATAGAAAAACTCCTAAAAGGCACTATAGTAACCGCACTGACAGGAGTTTATCAGGGGGTGACTTCAGCTGACTGTTCTATCCACCTGATTCCTTAGTTACCGGAACTATCAGGAGCTTCAACCGGTAGACTAATGTACTTCTCAACAACTTTACGGAAATGATATCCGTAGACGCTAAGGCTTATCGAAAGGGGAAATTTGCGCGGTTGCTTTAGCAGGGTCGAAAGGAATAACTTCCAGTAGTATCTTCTTCCCTTTTCTCTGATACCCAAAAACCATATAGATTTAACCAATGCCCTGATATGGCAAAATTGTAGTCTGCCTGCTATTTCCCCTCGAGGTTTATATTCTCTTAAAAATGTTTTGACCCGTTCGTAATAATGCCTGGGGGAATAGATTGTATTGAGAATGTGTTTATAGCCATTAATGAGTGTTTCATAGTTCATCTTAGGAATGAAGTTTATGGAACAGTCGGTATTGTCCCCGGAAATGCCCTCTAATAGGCGGTTCTCCTTTTTTAAACGCTGGTATAGTCTGGTACCAGGAGGAGCATTCAACAAACCGACCATTGCGGTAACAATACCACTCTTTTGAATGAAGCTGATTTGGTTCTTAAATATGGAGAGTGGGTCACTATCAAAGCCGACAATAAAACCCCCCTGCACCTCCAAACCACGGTTTTGAATCTTCTTGACCAAAGCCACTAAATCACGATTTATATTTGTAAACTTATTACACTCAACCAGACTTTCCTCATTTGGGGTTTCAATGCCGATGAATACAGCACTAAACCCGGCATCGACCATCAATTTCATTAATTCTTCATCATCAGCAAGATTTATAGATGCTTCTGTAGACAGGGCAAAGGGATACTTCTTCCCCCTCCTCCACTCAATTATTGCCGGTAGTATTTCCGACTTTAGTTTTCTCTTATTACCAATGAAGTTGTCATCGACAATAAATACGCCACCTCGCCAGCCTCGCTGATATAGTGCTTCCAGTTCTGCTAGCATCTGTTCTTTATCTTTAGTTCGTGGCTTATGCCCGTTTAATATGATAATATCGCAGAACTCACAATTGAAAGGACATCCCCGAGAATATTGAGCATTCATTGATGAATAGTTCTTCATGTTAATGAGGGACCATAGTGGGATAGGGGTCTTTCTTATATCCGGTCGCTTGTCTGAGGTGTAAATATGCCGGGCACACCCTTTCTCCACATCTTCTAAAAAGGGTGGCATTGTGACTTCAGCTTCGCCGAGGACAAAGTGGTCTACCCCATTAAATTCTTCGTATCCGGTAGCAAAGAGGGGACCGCCGGCAACAATCTTGGTGTTCAGTTTCTTACATCGGGTAATAACTTCCTTTACCGAATTTTGTTGCACTACCATGGCACTGATAAACACATAGTCAGCCCATTTGATATCTTCGTCAGTCAGTCTGGTTACATTCATATCTACTAACTTTTTCCCCCACTCACCGGGGAGCATTGCTGCTATAGTTAATAGACCCAGTGGCGGGAAAGCTGCCTTTTTAGAGACGAATTTTAAGGCATGCTTAAAACTCCAGAAGGTATCCGGATACTGTGGATATACGAGAAGTATCTTCACGCTATACTCCTTAATCTAATTCTAATGACCTATAAAGTAAAAGTCCGGCAGGAAAAATCAACATGCTAACAAAGTGGCTAATTATATAATAAACCTGGCCCCTTTGGCAAAGACAGGTCAGCTGTCTAGAGTGTTAATCGTTGAGTTGTGTCAATGTTGACTAGGACGCACAGATGAGGCGTTAGTTTATCCTATCCACCTCACCAATTTATCCAGGTTTTCCCTTGGGGACTTGTAGCGGTTTACGGGATTTTCCCAGTCGGGGTAGCCTAAGGCAATTCCTATGATTACATTTTTGTTTTCCGGAATATTCAACAAGTCTTTGATTTCATCTTCATAAGCGGTAATCAAACCGATGGGACAGGTTGCCAATCCAAAATCATGGGCAGTAAGCACCAAATATCCCAACGCTACCCCAATATCTACCATGCGTGCCTTTGAAAAGGAATCATCGAGACAGATAATGATGGCAACAGGCGCTCCATAAAAATTACAACTCCCTTCGTTGGTAAACTGCTTGAAGGAGACTCCTATTTGCTTGAGATATGGTTCCATAGACTCAGAGCTTGCTATCCCTCTCTGCCTGTAAGTTTCAGGAAGGGGTTTAACATTTTCCGGGCTACATGATATCTGTTTTTCGCTGTATGCCTTAATCAATTTTCTGCCCAGTCTCTCTTTCTCTTCACCGGTTACTACAATTAATTCCCACGGCTGGAGATTAATTGCAGAGGGGGCATGAATTGTTAATCTTAAAATCTCTTCGAGCGTTTCTTTAGGGATTGGGTCACGTTTATAAGCCCTTATACTTTTTCTCTCTCTAATCGCCTGCCAGAGTTCCATTGATTTTCTCCTTTTTCAATTTGCTCTCTTTTGAAAAATACATTATATTTCATATAACTGTCAATGTGGAACAGAGGATGTCATTTACAAGCGGCATTTTTCCTTGAGGTTCAACATTGTATAAATAAACAATCATTCGTCCGCATCATCGTCCAACGAATAGAAGGAGTTATTGAGAGATGATTCGAGCAAAATTATGGTTTCGCTGTGCGGTAGTGCATGACCCGGTTACCCCAATGGTAGTGCAACCGGCCCTTATTGGCTGGCAAGCTAAAAATAGACAAATTGACCTTACAATTGAGAGGGCTTTCAACGGTGAAGAGTTGGTACGCAGGATGAAAGGTTGGGTGACCGTGGAGCCATCTAAGGTAATTGATATTGTGAGAGAATTTGGGAGGTTGAAGGTTTTAGATGATAAGGAATTAGTCATCGAAATGGAAGATTTGGGTAGTTTTAATGACCTACAGAAGGCTCTCTACAAGGCCTTTGGTAATGAGGTAAATGCTGAGTTGATGCGGAAAAATACGAGCTAATCCAGTACGGTGATTATCATCAACAAAAGGGCGGATTGTGCAGTCCACTTAATCTGAACGAACAGGGGAAACACCTTAAAAAGCCTAATGCTGTTGACATTCGCTTAAGTCGGGTCTACAATTTGTCCTACGGTGCGGATAAAACGAACTCGGAGTTCGTCCATGCATGTAGCTGTTATGTGAAATGGCAGGTAAATAGTAAAGGAGGTTAGAATGCAAGGTAGCAAACTTTATGTAGGAAACCTTAGTTATTCTGTAACCACTGAGAAGCTGGAAGAATTGTTTTCCAATTATGGTGAGGTTAAGCAAGTCAATATAATTCAAGGTAGAGGTTTTGGATTTGTTGAGATGTCTAACCCGTCGGAAGCTGAAAAAGCAAAAGAAGCATTGGATGGTTCCGATGTCGAAGGACGTGCCTTAAAGGTTGACGAAGCCCGCCCACCTAGAAGTGGACAAGGAAGGGATTCTCGAAGATATTAGAGTAATTGAGAGATAATCCCAACTTAATGGTAAATCTAGTATAGTAATACGCCACCACTTCATATGTCAGCACAGACGACTCCTCCATTGCACAAATGTCCAGAATGTGCAGCCAGGGTAACAACCGCTTGTTTTGTTGGGTGACCAGCCCACATTACCAATCCACCGAATCGTTAATGTAGAACTGGACTTGTTATAACATAGCGTATAAAATCTAGATGAAATCTTGGACAGTTTAAGTCACACAGAGCTGAGTACACGTACTAGCAACTGGCAGTATTTATTTGCCCCTGATTCTGTAGCTGTCATTGGGGCATCAAATACCCCAGGGTCATGGGGATTTGGTATCATGCAACATCTACTCGCTCCAGGAAGGCGAAACATCTTCCCGGTGAACACAACCGCCTCAGAAGTTTTCGGCATAGCGGCTTATGACAGCGTGCTTGATATACCAAGCTCAGTTGATTTAGCGGTTATAACCATCTCGGCCTCACAAGTCACTAAGGTACTTCAAGAATGCGTGCAGAAAGGAGTGAAAGCCGCTGTTATAATTTCCGGTGGATTCGCAGAAACGGGCGAGCTAGGCCGCAAATTAGAAAATGAGCTGGTAAAAATCGCCAGGCAGGGAGGCATACGCTTTATAGGACCCAATAGCATGGGGCATGCCGATACCTCGTCACAGCTCTCCACCCTCGCATGGACATGGGAAATCACCTCAGGCCCCGTAGCTCTCATATCTCAGAGTGGCAACTATGGACATCGGATAATTCACAACGGGATGAGTTCGGGAATCGGGTTTAGCAAATTCATTAGCACTGGTAACGAAGCTGACCTACGTCTGGAGGATTACCTAGAATATCTGGCACAGGATGAGAATACCAAGATAATTACCGTTTATATCGAGGGGCTGAGAGGGGGGAGACGCTTCTTCCAGTTAGTCAAAGAGACTACGCCCAGAAAGCCGGTTATAGCGATTAAGAAGGGGGGGACTAAGGAGTCTGCCAAAGCAGTGGCATCTCATACTGGAACTTTAGCTGGTTCAGAAGCAGTCTATGCAGCTGCATTCAAGCAGGCGGGAGTGATAAGAGTGGATGATGATGAGGAACTGTGCGATGTAGTTACTGCTTTGCTTAATCAACCTTTACCTCGCAACAGCAGGATAGGCATATTGACTATTGGGGGTGGGTTAGGCGTAGCGGCTGCTGAAGCTTGTGAGAGGGAAGGACTACATGTAGCCCCCATTGCCTCATCAACTGTAGAGAAACTGAATACCCTTTTACCATCACGATGGTCCCACGGCAATCCTATCGATATGGCCGGTATAAGTATGGTTGAGAGTCCGGTTATCTTTTCCTGTCTTTGGACACTAATGGAGGACGAAAACATAGATGCTATCTTATTACAAGCTCCGGTGGGACTTGGTATTAAGCGTCTATCTAGCATGTTCAATACCGGAGAAATCAGGGCTTTCAGGGAGGCGGAGGAAAATAACCTAAGCGAAGTCAGGCAGCGGGTAAAGAGACACGGGAAGCCGGTGTTCATGGTGAGTCCATCAGTTGAATTTGCCACCGACCCGCAAGTATCCTCTCTCTTCCGCAGCAAAGGAATTCCAGTTTACCCTAATCCGCATCGTGCTGCCAGGGTGTTGCACCATTTAGTCTGGTATAAACGCTACCTCGATGTTAACGGGAGGTAAAGCGGTTTTTACATCTGCAGGTGGTGATACGATTGAATAGCACAGCCCAGTGAACTCCAACCTATCATTAACTGTGTATACCTTAATCTTAAATTATGAATCGCACAATAAGAAATCCAACGAGCGATACAAGGGAAATTGGTGGTAAGGCAGGCATGGGCTTTCCCTTAAGGAAAAAGAGCTGAATCCAATAAGCGCTAATGAGACCCCCCAGCGAAAACGCAGCCACAATTAGAGAACTTGTAAATCCATAAGCGAAGAAAACCGAAACGAGCAGCAGAAGTGGAAAGCCTATATCTCCTCCTCCCAGTATCGAAAATTCTCTCTCGGCTGAGCTATCTTCAAATAACTTTTTGAAACCGACTTCTTTAAGGTTCAGATTCCAGTTGGAAATCCTTCTGGGAATAACAAAAGCAGGGAGGGTTTCAGATTCGGATAACTTCTTTGCCAGCCATAACATATATCCGAAACGAACTGCTAAAATGTCATAGACTGAAATCACCAGCATGAAAGATATAGCTATCCAAGGAGATAAAAGAAAGCCGAATACCGCACCCACGCTAACTAAAGTGAAAATCATAAGCAAATTGTGCAACCAGACCCTTGGTCTAAAGAGCCACACCAAGCCAGCGGCGACGGAAATAAGAGAAGCTACAAGGAGCGGCGAAGTAAGTCCGAGGACTATAAATATCCCCCAAGAAAACAAAAAGGTGAACATAATCCTTAAAGCTATTCTCAGTATGGAAATGGGAACTAGAAAAAGAATTGCACCCAGCAAAACCACCACCCCAAAGAAATAGACCAGGGGTACTTCAAGGGATATCTGGGGAGAAGTAATCTGGTTAGCTTCCACGAAATCCCTCTCCCGAAAAGCAACGTAAAGGGTAAAAATCTGAGAAGCAATCAATATAAGACTGCTCCAAAAAGGTGGACCCAATTTTAGTCTCTTCTCCATTGCTACTCCTAAAGGGTCTTTCGAAGAATCAAGTTTGCACCTCAAGCCTGATTTTAAATCTTAGCAGTGAAATAGTTAAGGGTCAACTCTGACTGGTGGCATACACATGGAGCTAGCAGATTTGGAGCTAGGGTTCTAATTAGTAGGGGTTCTGTAATTTGCACGTTGTGGGTTTTTGCTATCTCAAGCTAGCCTACGGCCGTCCGTCCCCCACTGGGATTCGAACTAGAAATCACCTAGCTCCATTCAGCAGCTTCTGGCCAGACTCGGGCTAGCTCCTTAGCCAGGAGATGATGCTCGGGTTTGGCTAAACTGGGGTCTGTTTGAAAGAGCCTTATCGCCTCGCTACGAGCCAGCTCCAGCAGTGCCACATCGGAAAGCTTAGCCATATGGAGGTCGGGTAAGCCGCTCTGGCGGGTGCCAAAGAATTCCCCGGGACCCCGCAACCTCAAGTCTTCCTCAGCCAATTGAAAACCATCCTGAATCTTCTCTATTAAATCCAGGCGTTCTCTACCTATCTCTGAAGGATTCTCAGCTAACAGCATGCAATAACTCTGCTCCTGCCCCCGCCCCACCCGACCGCGAAACTGGTGCAATTGCGATAAGCCAAAGCGGTCGGCGCTCTCCACCAGCATTACAGTAGCATTAGGCACATCTATACCAACCTCCACTACCGGGGTTGAGACCAGAACGCCAAGCTCGCCAGAGCGAAAGCGATGCATTACCTCGTCTTTTTCCGCAGCCGGCATGCGTCCGTGAATCAAGCCTAACCTCAGCTCAGGAAAAACCTCCTCAGATAGACGCTGATATTCAGCTACCGCCGCCTTAGCCTCAATAGCCTCTGATTCCTCAACCAAGGGACAGATAATAAATGCCTGACGACCTCCAGCTACCTGACGACGCAGAAAGGCATAGGCGCTATCCCTCTGTGCTGGTTTAAGCCACTTCGTCTTCACCACCTGTCTCCCTGGGGGAAGCTGGTCTATGACCGATAGGTCAAGGTCGCCATACAGGGTTAGGGCTAAGGTTCGGGGAATTGGTGTAGCTGTCATTACCAGCACATGGGGGTTAAACCCCTTCTGCCGGAGTACTGAGCGCTGGGTGACACCAAACCGGTGCTGCTCATCGACCACAGCTAAGCCCAATTGGTGGAACTCCACCTCCTTCTGAATAAGGGCGTGGGTTCCGATAGCAATATCTATATCTCCGCTCATGATACGCTGCTGGATTTCCTGCTTCCTAGCCTGGTTTATGTCACCAATAAGCAGCGCCACAGTAAGCGGATGAGATAAAAGCCCGGAGTAGCTACGCAGGTTGTCCTCCCCTGCCACCTGATGCCCGACTCTAGATAGGAGCTGACAGATGTTGGTAAAATGCTGCTCAGCCAGAATTTCAGTGGGCGCCATGAATGCCCCTTGATAGCCATTGGCAGCGGCAGCAAGCAAGGCTATCGTAGCCACCACAGTCTTGCCACTGCCTACCTCTCCCTGCAATAACCTGGACATCGGTCTTGGTTTCTCTAAATCGGCTAATAGTTCCTTGAGTACTCTGTGTTGAGCAGCGGTTAGCTCAAAGGGTAAAGACTTGGTAAAGGCGTCTAGCACCGGTGTCCTGGCACTAAAAGGGTTACCCGGTTGGCTCTCCTGCCAGTCGCGCTTTTTACTCAGCACACCCAATTGAAGGATAAAGAGTTCGTCAAAAGCCAGACGAAGTCTTGCACCGTCCTTGGCTGCTTCATCCTCAGGATAGTGAGCCTGACTTATCGCCTGAGGCAGCTCAAGCAGGTTACACCGCTGCCTCAACTCTGGGGGCAAAAAGTCCTCTACCCGCCATGCCCACTGGTCTATGAGTTCCTTCATCAGTTTCCTTACCTGCCGAGGGCGCAATCCCTGAGTAAGGGGATAGAGAGGAACTAGGCGCCCGGTATGAATCAACTCCCTATCCTCCACCAGCTCCCACTCTGGAGATTCAAATACGTGTCGCCCGCTAAACAAGCTTACCCTGCCACTAAGAACTAATCGGGTATTGGTTGGCAGCTTCTTCGCCAAGTAGGGATTATTAAACCACACCACCCTGACATTACCCGTCTCATCGCCGACAATAGCCTCGGTGCCCCGCCTACCACCCAGCATGGTCACCTGAGCCTGCCACACATTAGCAATAATAGTCTGCTCCTCCCCCTCGGCGAGCTGGGAGATGAATTTCCTCTGGCTATAGTCAAGGTGACGGTGGGGGAAGAAATAGAGCAAGTCCCGAATCGTTTTCACACCCAAACGGTTGAACTTGACAGCCAGACTTGAGCTCACCCCTCTAAGGGTAGTGATGGGAGAATCAATAGATTGAGCGGCCATCACACTCTGCCTCTTTGCCCCCAAAGACCGCCTGCTAGCTACTGGGGGCGATGGCACAATACTTTCTTTTGGCAACTCGACTTCGCCCTTTTCTGCTCCAACGCGCTCCGCCTCAGACAAGAAATCGAACGTCTCATTTACCCACTCTCTGCGCTGCTGTTCGGTCAAAGAGGCATAGTTGGAGTTAGTAAGGTGAAGTCTTTGAAAGTGGCTCAAAAGATAGGGGCTGGTTATAGATTCTATGGCTTGACCTGCCCAGCGACGAAGGAATCTATCCAAACCACCGATTACCGCTGAATCCACATAACCCTTTTCACACTCAAGCTCAAGAATCTTCCGCAGCGGCTCAACATTTATTGACACGGCTTCGTCTCCATTCGCCTAGGCGAATAGCCGCGGGCAAGAAAAACTCAACTTTGGTATATGTAAGGAGGGCAAGGAAACTCGCTTTCTGGAGGGCTCTTCTTCGCCAGCCTCCTGTCCGATACCGCTTACCTTTTCCCTCAAGGCTAAGAGCAAAGTACCCGGACCACCATGAACCCCCAGGGCTGGTCCCAGCCTGGCTAGGTGAGTCCGCCTCTTATCAAAGATAGAAGCTACGCGCTCCCTGAGTGAACCGGCTTCATCAGGTGTAGTGCTATGCACAATAGCCAATTCTTGAATATTTAAAGCATTTTTTACCAGGTCAAATAAACGGTCTATGCCTTTGTTACGGGTGCGCACTTGACCAGCAGGTAAAAGCTCGCCCTCGCGCATAGTAAGCAAAGGCTTCACATTGAGCACACTGCCCAACAATGCCTTAGCCTTACCAATACGCCCTCCCCGAAGCAGGTATTTAAGGGTATCAAAAACGCCAAGCAGGCGTATACTGGGGATAGCCTGCCTTATCTCCTCCATTACCGCCTCCAAGCTTTCTCCAGCCTCAGCCAATCTAGCAGCAGCCATACTTATCAGTCCTAAGCCCATAGATGTTGAAAGTGAATCAACTACCTCAATATGACACCCTGCTCCTACCAGCTCCTTGCCTTGCAACGCCGAGTTATAGGTGCCACTTAATTTGCTGGTAACATGGATGGAGACTATTTTATCGGTCTCCTTTGCTAGCTTACTATAGACATCGGCGAAGTCGGCAGGCGTCGGCTGGGAGGTGGAGGGGTGAACGGGGCTCTCCACTAATTTCTGGTAAAATTCATCATGACTTATATCAACCCCATCCCGGTAGACCATTTCTCCAAAGCGCAAGTAGACTGGCACAACAGTAATCCCTAGCTCATCAGCTAACTGGGGTGGCAAGTCGGAAGTGCTGTCAGTAACAATCTTGACTGTCATAAAAACCTCCTTACCCTTGCATAATAGCTATTCCCTGTCCCCCAATACAACTACCAACAACACACCGGGGCCGGTATGGGTGCCGATTACGGGGGTCGTCTTCGAGCGATAGATTCGCCCCTTGGGAAATTTAGAGCTAAGCCGCTTGACCAGCATCTCAGCTTCATCGGGGCAGTCAGCATCCTCTACAGCCATTTCTTCAAAATGTGAATAGCTCATAGCAAAGTTATATAAATTGTCTATTGCCTTAGCCCGAGAGCGCGTTCTGCCAGCAGGCTCAACCACACCATCTTCTATGGTTATAATGGGATTTATCTTAAGCATTGACCCCAGAAAAGCCTGTGCCTTGCCAATGCGCCCTCCCCTTTGGAGATATTCAAGGGTATCAAAAGCGGCGCGAAAATCCACGCGAGGAATAGTCTTTCGGGTTACATCTACCACCTCATCAAAGCTAGCCCCAGAATTAGCAGCCTTAGCTGCAGCAATAACTATGAACCCCTCTGCCATAACAGCCCATTGCGAATCAATAACTTCTACCCGGCATTTCCTCTTCATTAACCCTATACTTTGTAACGCCACCTCATAAGTGCCGCTGAGCTTGGAAGAAAGAGCAATAACTAGGATTTCGTCGGCCTCTTCAGCCAGCTTATCATATGCCTCAGCAAAGGTTGCAGGCGATGGCACTGAAGTAACTGGAAGGGTTTTGCTATGCCTCAGCTTACGGTAGAACTCGTCGGCGGTCAGGTCAATGCCATCCCGGTAGACCTCCTCTCCAAAACGAACATTCAGTGGAATTACTGTAATCCCCAGCTCTTTAACCACTTGAGGTGGTATGTCAGCGACACTATCGGTAACAATCTTGACTGCCATAGCTAGCCCTTATCCCCCAGCACAGATACCGCCAGAATATGGGGACCGACATGTGCCCCTATTACCGGGCTCACCTTTGACCGGTAGATACGCTCTTTAGGAAATTTGGAGCTGAGACGCTCTGCCAGCTCATCTGCCTCATCAGGGGTAGTAGCATGTTCTACCGCCAGCTCGTCAATATGGGAAAAGCTCATAGCAAAGTCATATAAGTAGTCTATGGCCTTAGCCCGAGTGTGCTCCCTGACAAAGGGGAAAACTCCGCCATCTCTTATGCCAAGGATAGGGGTTACCCTAAGCTTTGACCCCAAAAAAGCCTGCGCCTTGCCAATGCGCCCACCTCTCTTGAGATAGTCCAGGGTATCAAAAGCCATGCGAACATCCGCCCGGGGGATGTTCCTACGAGCTAGAGCCATCACCTCATCAAGTTTAGCACCAGCGTTAGCTGCCCTGGCAGCAGCGATAACTATTAATCCCTGTGCCATAACAGCCCATAGCGAATCAACCACTTCTACTCGGCATTTCTTCTTCATTAGCTCTTTAGCTTGTAACGTGGACTCATAGCTAGCGCTGAGCTTGTGAGAATTAGTGATGACAGCAATTTCGTCTGTCTCTCCAGCTAGCTTATCATAAGTCTGAACGAACACGCTAAGGGACGGCACTAGCGTAACGGGTAAAATTTTGCTGTGCTTTAGCTTGTGGTAGAACTGGTCGGTAGTCAGGTCAATACCATCCCGAAAGCTCTTAGTGCCAAAGAGGACATTTATTGGGATTACAGTAATCCCCAGCTCTTCAGCCACCTCAGAGGGTATATCACCTAGACTATCGGTAACAATTTTGACTGCCATAGCTAGCCTCCGTTATTCTATTGAAACAATATAGTTATAGTGAGGCTGACCGCCCTGAACTACCTCAGCCTGAAGTTGGGGATGTTCCTGACGGATAGCGGCGCCG
>Ga0209986_10002330_pt1 | contig 17413 bp, 14 predicted proteins | sample BlataG_FD_183168 | JGI IMG/M metagenome (GOLD analysis project Ga0209986, IMG submission 183168) | Deep subsurface microbial communities from Black Sea to uncover new lineages of life (NeLLi) - Black_00105 metaG (SPAdes) (version 2) | ecosystem: Environmental > Aquatic > Marine > Oceanic >...
AAGACTACTAAAAGACATGCTCTGGTTACTGTAGAAGTTAGAAACTAGATTATGCCTTCAACTCATTTATCCAGATTACTTAAGAATAATGATATATCCCAGATATAAAGTTCCAATGTATGAAATCACCTGTTTAAGGTGAATCCTAATGGTTGGACAGAATTCATAGCATTCTAAGGTTATTACATAAGACGCTCTATACAAAAAAACTCTCACTAATTGAATAATTTTTGTTAATTCCATGCACATATTCCCTTTGGAAAAAATTGAAGCAGTACATATTGCTTTTGTGTGTGCTATTTATTGAGGCATTTTAATACGACAAAAAGCGACATAACGCGGCAACAAACGACATTTTGCCTCAAAGGATTGACAGTTATTCTTCGCTGATTATATTTTTATAATAATAATGGCAGATTTCTTCTAAAAGAATTGAATTGTTTGAAGAGGGCATAAGTTTCGAAAATATACTCAACCAAAAATGTAAATAAAATCAAAGAATATAAGCATACTAAAATCAAAGGTCATTTATATAATAGCCAGATTATCTTTAGGAGGCATTTTCATATATTCAGGAATCTATAAAATTACAAATCTTCAAGAATTTTCAGAAGTAGTTAAAAATTTAAATATTTTTTCAGGTTTTTTTATTAACACTATAATTTTTGTGCTGCCTTGGATTGAATTAGTTCTAGGCATCCTATTAGTAACAGGCATATTAGCAAGATATGCAGCTCTAGTATCTTCTATATTACTCATAATATTTATTATTGTAACAATATTAAATGTTTTTAGGGGGGATTTAAACCAATGTGGATGTTTTCCTGAATCTTCAATATTAAATAGTAACAATCCTTTTATATTAGTTATAAGAAACTATATCTTTTTAGTATTAGGAATCACAATTATTGTCTCAAGAAAAGGTTTTAAATCTAGACCTCTCATTTCTATAAAAGGGCATGTTTATGATTTTATCATTTTTTTTGCAATATCATTTTTACTATCAATTTTAGTGATTTCAATTTCTCAAAAAAGAGCTGAAAAAATATATTTATCAGCTGCATTGAATGCAAGACAGATAATTAATGAAAAGATTAAAAACTTTTATGTCAAACAATTACCTAATTGCGTATTAAAAGATGAAGATGGAAGGCTCCTAAATTCTCTGCAATTAAGTGAAAGATATAGAGTATTTTTAATTCTTGATTCATTCGACTGCAAAACCTGCACAGATGAAGCAATTTTTATAGAAAGCTTAAATAAAAAATTTAGTAATTATATAAACTTCCATGGAATTGTTGGTAAGATAGGCCAAACTGCAATTTCTAATTTTAAAAAAAGCTATTCTCTTACTTATACATTTTTTCAAGATTTGGATATTAATCTCATAAAAAAATTCACTGTTTTATCAAAGTCAATAAAAATTTTAGTGTCCCCAAATGGTGAAATACTAAATATCGATCCACCAACATTTAGAGTGAAATCTTTTCAAAATGATTATGAGAATTTATTAGAAAACTATTTAGGTAAAAAAGGAGGTGATTAGATTGATTGTATAAATTATCTATATTTTGTGAGTTAGAATTCTAAGTTTAAGAGGAGGAATTTAAATGAAAAAAAGGAAATATTTTTTGGGTTTATTGTTAGTTGTGACATTAATAGTCTGCATATTTTTCATTGCTCCTAATGGGATAGCTACAGGAGTTTGCCAGTACTGTAAATGGAATAATCAAAGCCAGGAATTCAATTGTGCATGGTATGAAGGGCCGGGATGGTTTTTATGTCATGCAGAGGGTACGGATTGTTACGGAACGAGCTGGTGTGATATACCGATATGATTGAATTTGAATGCAGCTCCTCCTTCGCGATTGAGGGGGGAGCTGCTTCAAGGCTTCATATTTAACTCTGTATGTCCTCATTCAGGTTCTATTTTGGAAAAAACTCGTCCACTCATAACGAAAGGCATTCTAAATCTATGCTTTTTGTATATAATATGTACGCTTCTTAGTCATACGTGATAACTAATTTTACTTCGAGCAAAAGATTCATCAAAAACAGATGCACAAACTTATTAATATCATTAGTCCCAGACAGAGGGCCTTGAAAAGAATATTTTTTAATTCAGAGAACTAGATAATCCTCAATTAATTAAGTAAGGAGTGTAATTTGATGAATACAAAATCACAACAAAAAGTCATTGTTTTTCTTTGGATGATTTCATTTTTTTATCTTCAAGGAATTTCTAATCCCAGTACAGATGAATATAAAGGTCTGAAAAAGGAAATTAAGGCTGAACTCCTGTTTTCTATTGGCTCTGATAAGGAAAATGAAGATTTTTATAATCCTAAATGCTTTACGGTTGATAACGAAGGCAACATCTATATTCTTGATTCTGGGAATAGCCGCATTCAGGTTTTTTCTTCACAAGGGAGTTTTCTCTTTTCGTTCGGAAAGTTTGGACAAGGGCCAGGAGAGCTTTCTAAACGAGCGTCAAAACTAAAATTGCTGGATGATGAGAATCTTTACGTTATTGATAATATTCAACACAGAATCATCGTATATTCAACGAAGGGAGAATATCTGACATCACATAAAATATATTCGTCATACGACGATATTGTGTTGAATAGCAATACATATTATTTATCTAACCTTATCTTGGAAGAGAAACACAACCCAATTCACTTTTCAAACGACCTTGAGAAAATCAAAAAATCTTTTGGTAATTTAATAGAACCTACTCAGGGTATTATTAAATTAGTAAAAAACAGTCCAATCCCTCATATCTTAAAGAATGAGTTTCTTGATATTGATTTTACAAACATCATTGTCAATTCGAAAGGGAATATCATCTATTCTCAAAGGAATCCATATCATATTGTAAAATACAATAAGAAAGGCCAACAAATAAAGGATATTATTGGCGATGTAGGATTCAATACACACTTTCCCCTTAAGATAGAGTTTGCTGGCAAAGCAATGAAAAAAAGAGTGACTCCTCCTATTTCAAGCGTTTATGAAACGATGCGGTTAGAGAAGGATAAGTTCATTGTACCTATTTTAAGCCCAGATCGATCTTTTTTTTACTTGGATATGTATAATTCAGATTGTATTCAAATTTCTCGTTATAAATTACCAAACATTTTTTTTGATTACAAAAAAAAGGCTGGAATAACCAATATCCATATTGATCAAAATTATAATTTCTACTGTTTGGTTAGATCAAGAGAAGAAATGCCTAGACTTTCAAAATACAAGCTTATATTCAACTGAAATCAGTCTTAATGAAGTAAATCCTATTTATTGGTTTTTGACGCTGCCACAAAAATTATATTTACAAAGTTAGGAGGATTAATGTCTTCTGTTCTTTCTCCTCGAAAAACGGGAAATAGGTGCTGTATTACTAAGTTTCCATAAAAAGATTACTTCTCATTCGTACCCTTTTTTTTCACCCTGAAAACATCTACATCATATTTTGGAGGAGAATGTTTTAAAATATAAAACTTCTTTTCCCCGTCAATTTCCTGAATAAGAAAATCATTAGTTTTATATATTTCTTGAAAATCCTTCCAGTAAATGAAAGCGATCTTTCCATCTTCCTCAATTTCCAATATCTCCAGACGCGGATAATGACTCAAGAGATAAATCTTATTGTCAAAAGACTCTATATCAACAATAACATCCATATATCCTACACGGCGAGTCATATTGGTGATACCTTCCCCTATTCTTTTCAGATTATATTTTTCCTTGGCTTCCAAGATGAGGTTTTCAATCCTGAATTCAGCAAGGAGCTTTCCTTTGGCAGAATATTTGCGAACAAGTGGAAAATAGGTAAAAGCGACAAACAGCTCCCCTTTCTCATTCAATGCCAATGTCCTTGAATTCAGTGTTTGCATACTATGATGAAAAGAGAGCGGCTTCCCAAAGGCGAGTATTTTTCCTCCGGGAAAGTAGACTTTGACCAAGGGGAACTCTTTATTTATCACATGCGGAGCGACATACAGACGACCATCTCCATCAGAGACAATATCAGTGAAGTCGGAGATTTTTAGCCTTTTTAGATAGTTGCCTTGGAAATCCATGTATTCCAGACTTTCTTTCTCCTCATCTTGAATAATGAGATAATTTTTTTCTGCAAGAATATTATGGGGAGCCAGGAAGCTCCCTTTTCTTTTCCCTTTTTTGCCAATTTGAAGCAGGAATTCTCCAGCGGCATTGAATTTAAATACAGTACTTTTATATTTGTCAGTAACATATATATTTCCCATAGAATCGTGGGATATTTTTTTGGGGACTTTAAAGCGATTTGATAGAAAAGAAAATACATTTTCCAACTCGATAGCATTGTCTGGAAGAGGTAAAAAGCCCGATTCGGTTAAAAAGATGTCATTATATACAGTGACTTTTGTGGTGACTTCTTGGAATGCATAAAATATATTAGGATTAACAGCTAGAAAGGCGAAACATATCAAGATTGATATGATTTTTCTTTGATTCAGACACTTTCCTGTTTGAGATTTCATATTAATTCCCCCTTTATTGTTACAGGTTCTGAAAAAGAAACAATTATTCACTCTTTTACTATATCCAGATCTGGTTTTTTGTTCAAGTTATGTTTATGATATTTTCAATTCGGATGGTATATTCACCGGGAGAATGGAATTAGAAAATTATGGGAACCTGGCTACTTCCCCAATAATAAATCCCTTACACTTAAATGTCGTGGTCAAAAATAATCGCTTATATTGTCTCAGGGAGAAAGAGAGCGGCTTTAAGGAATTAACGGTCTAGCGTTCTATAGGATGAAGTGGGGGTAAAGATTCAGCCAGCTGGAAGATTAATCCTCTAAAGCCCTGTCCCCCGATTTGGAAAAAGATGGCTGATCCTGTTTTAGCGCATCGTTAAAGCAAAACGTCCTCTACAAAGAAATTTTCTCACACAAAAGAAATAAAATTAGAATTTAAATCAAATTGAAAAAATCAAAAATAATTCTTAAAATAAATTATCTTTCAGAAGATATTTGAATTAAATTAAGAAAAACCCGGTGTCCAAATAGTGTCCATAACACACCCAAATAGACCAAAAAAGACCAAACAGAAACAAACACAGAAACAATGTAAGTTTCTGATAAATAATGTAATTAGCTCATTTTAAAGAAGTTATGTCAAACCCCCAAATTGGATTCGAAGTCCACCGCTCTATCCACTGAGCTACGGGCGCACCTCGCGGAATTATATTACCTTATCATTGAGTTCTTGTCACTTAGACGATATAAAAGAGATTAGAAAATTACTGACTCTTCAGCCCAGCCAGCCTCTTCTTCGCATCTTCCACCTCTGCAATACCAGGGTCAGCTGTCTTTTCCAATCCAGGGAAGCCAGGACTTAGGGGATTTGGCTTCCAGGAGTCTCAACTATTTTATTAACTAAATCCTATTGCAGCAGAACAATTCTCAAAAGTACAATTTAAAATTCTATTTGTGTTGATTTCCAAATAATCATCAGTCTCAATAATTTTATCTTGCATTTTAGGGTGAATTCCAATTTCTTTATCCTTAATCGTTTTCCATTTGTGTGATCGATCCCAACTGCGACCGATAACTATTGCACGAAGATGGGGATAAAAACAGGGGTCCTCGCCGTAGGTCTGCCTGGCAACGGTCATCCCTCGAGTGACCTGAGTGCCTAGGAAACTTTCTCAAAAACAAACCTATGGTGGTCAATAATTTCACGTTCAAAACATAATCTGATTGCATTAATCCTAATCTTGTCTACTCGCTTCCGTAAATCCTTATTTGTGAGGTAAGTAGGGATTAAAGAAAAATAAAACAAGTATTTCCTAAAGCTAAATCCCCAGAATTTATTTTCCCATTGTTTTTGTGTTTCTATATAATCCAATCTGCCATTACTGTTGGATATTAATTTAAAGAAAGGTTTTGCGTTTTTAATAATCTGTTCTTTGCCAGAAGGTAACCAAGAACCAGGGAATGACCTTCCCATATGTGCGCATAGGTACGCATCTGAATCTTTATCTGCATTAATATCTATCTCATCAGAATCAATCATGTTTTTACCAAACGTCATGGTTTGCAGGAAAAACCTCTTCCCTCCTTGTAAAAGGTCAGAAACGACCTTGAAAAAATTATTATAAATTTCGTCTTGTTTCCCGGCTTTCCATTCTTCTTTGGAGCAAAAGTGTTCAAATGCACCTAATGAAACAATTGCATCGAATGTTCCGAATTTTTCTGGTTTAATTGTTTTACAGTCCATAAGGTGCACATTTAGTCCATTTTTTTTGCAGGCCTTTTCCTGTCCAGCGGATAACGTCACACCAATACCTTTTGCACCCTTCTCTTTAATAAATTTTAAAAACGGCCCCCACCCGCAGCCCATGTCAAGGACCCTAGAACCTTCTTTAATGTTTAAACTTTCAGCAATAAATTCATGCTTCTGCCTCTGTGCCTCTTCAAGGGACATTGAAAAATCCCCGTTATACATTGCTCCACTAAACTCACCTGTTTCGCCAAAACAAAAACGAAAAATCTTGTCGATAAGAGTGTAAGTATAATCCAAGTCTTTTTGATCAGCCATAACATCCCTCCCTTTAAAATACTAATGTTCCTACAAATAATAATAGTGAATTCGGTTTAACTGTAATGAGTTCACTGCTTATCTGTTCTCCGCCCTTCTTTGTGATTACTAGCAAAGCACCGCGCTTTTCTTTAGCAAACAAGTTTGCATAAAGGAACACCAGAGAAAAGACAAGAAACAAAGCTACAAATTTTTTACTTTTCTTCATATTACACCTCCTCTGTCAATTTTTACTTCCACTAATAATTTAAGCCTTAGCCAGAGGAAACTTGTTATGAATTTGTTAAAAGTTTGTTAAAAGTTTGTTAAATTATTCGCTCTTTTGTACGTAATACTGTAATTCGCAAAAAATCAATGACAAAATAGACTTATTCCCGTGTAGCAAATGTGTAACAGATTGTGCTTAAAAACGCCTAATTGTGGTTAAGGATGAATAAAAAGAAATCTGTCTTTTACTCCTGTAAATCATGCCTTCCAGGGTAAGATTTGAATCTTATCCTTTGGATTCGAAGTCCACCGCTCTATCCACTGAGCTACGGGCGCACCTCGCGGAATTATATTACCTTATCATTGAGTTCTTATCACTTAGACGATATAAAAGAGATTAGAAAATTACTGATTCTTCAATCCAGCTAACCTCTCCCTCGCATCCTCCACCTCTGCAATACCAGGATCAGCTTCTATCCAGAGGTCGAGGAATTTCTCGTAATACTCAATAGACCCGGATAATCCTGAGACTGTATCGAACGAGAGAGAACAAGGCGTACTGCAGTTTGTTATAGTGACTCGGTTATTACTTTATTTTGTTCCCTTTCATATCCAATCCCATGCCAGCATTAACAATATGGCATATTGTGTATTCTCCCTCATCATCTTTTAAAAACTTTATTTCAAAAATTCCAGCTTCAGGGTCTTCAGCTGTAAATTCAAACTGTTTATCCTCTACAGGTTCCATTGTCGCAGGTCTTTCATCGCCCGAATCTGCCCAGAGAGCACCATCCTCAACGTAAAAATTTAGAATAAATGTCCCTCCTTCCATATAAAACTCGTATTCACCCAAGATAGCCACATACTTTTTCTTAAGGTCCTCGTCAGACTCTTCTTGTGCGCTGTAGACTGGCTTGGCAATAAAAAGACCAAGTACCAAGCATGTGAATACGAGCAAATTGCGGCATTTAAATAGTTTTCTCATTTTAGCTCCTTTTTATATTATTAGAATCATTGAATCCTTATTTCAATTCCCTCTGCTCCACTGACTCCCTCTTGCGTGAAGCAGAGGGATGGGAGTCGCCTTCTGTCATTCAGAAAGCCTACTCAAATCACTTCCTTGTGAATATTACTTCCAATACTAATTCATACTTCCCTAAAGCAATAGGATGTTCCATTCTCAATATAACTTTATTTGGACCTTCTTTTGTAAAAGTTTGTATTATTACGGTATCATGCCAGTTCAAAAAAAGAGTTTTTTCATCAACAAAATTACAAGTTGCCTGTAAAAAATTTCCTGAAGATTCAAACCACCAATATCTATAGACCTTTGCTTTTTTATCCCATGCAAAAATAGCATGCGCTTCACCCTCTCCTAATGTCAGAGATGCTGAGTAATCAAAATATACATACTTATCATCCAGCGCTCTTTTAAACGTCCCGGTCCCGGTTCCTGTCGCTGCTTCACTAAACGCGCTTTTTGGAACTTTATATTCTAAGTTCCAGTTTCCTAATAAAAAATCAAATTTTTCCATCATGTTTGATTGTTTTGCCATCAATACCTCCACTTTAGACAGGTATGCCTAACACAAAGGATATGCTGCCAATCCACTCTCACTGAATCTGTTTTTTTCACAATATTTTCCCCTTAATTTCTTGGCAGAAGATTAACAATTAAAAAGAAGAGTGTCAAATTGGAAAGCTAAGTGATTTATTTTTGAGAATGACAGAATTCGACAACGTATATAAACGTGCTTAGTCTAAAAATCAGTGGTTGAATAATTTAATAGATGCCCATACACGCTGAATAGCTGAAGAACGAAGCAATCCTTTTCACTAACGTGGATTATTCACGAGTCGAGGTTGCCGTAGATGAGAGGCGACAGGGTATGAAGCTGTGGTTTTCCACCGCGAATTCCTTGTAACGAAGCAGATACGGTAAGATCGGCTCGCCTGAAAGGTAAAAAATGCCGATGATTGATATAGATATTATAAATAATGAATGATGGCATCGGCAGTTTTTATGAATAATTCAGGTTAATTATTAAAATGAAAGTAAAGAAAATCATAAAAATTGCTGACAAAACTAGCTGTCCCCGATTGCTAGCCGCGGATGGCCCATTTGATCATATTTGACAACTTCGGTGCCCCTCCCTGCATAAGGATTCCGACTCTGAAAATCCGCCCGCCTATCCAGACAACAAAAGCTGTAAACAGCATAACACCAATAAGTCCTACCCAGGGCTGCCAGGCTGGAATTCCCACAGGTGCTGCTTTCCTGATGAGCATAAGCATCGGTGTAAATGGAGGAAATAGAGAAAGCCATGTGGCAAAGCTACTGGTTGGTTCCTGCAGGATCGGCATAAAGATGAACATGGGGAAAAATACGGGAATCATGGCTGGAAACGTCAGATTCTGCGCATCCTTGGGATCATTGCAGGCAGAGCCCAAAGCAGCCAGCAGTGACCCCAGCATGACGATTTCCAGCACTAAAAAAATAAAAAACCAGGGAATCATAGCAAAAGGGATATAATCTCTTAATCCGATATTTCCGAGAAAAAAGATACCACCAATTATATAAATAAAGGCTACAGTCAGAGATACAGCCAGGCCTCCTATAACTTTGCCGGCCATGAACTCATGAGGTTTCAGGCAGCCGAGAAGAACCTCTGCAATTCTTTGTGTCTTTTCTTCCATGGTGGTTTGCAGAAGCGGCATAGCACCCATCATAACTAACATAAACATCAGGAAGAATAAGATAACAGGGACAAGAAAAGCTTCAACTTCGCTCGTTCTCTTTGCCTCCTTGATCTCACCGGTTTCTTCATCAACAGATACTAGTCCCATGGCTTCAACCTGAAGCCATGCCATTATCTCATCAGCTTTGGACTCATCCACACCGGCATCTTTTATACGGACCTTACGCAGGTAAGGATTAATCGTATTGTTCAGCCAGTTGCGGATGTTGTCAATAGCTGCATTTTTTGCATGGTATTTTATGCGGAAAGTGCTCTGCTCTCCATTCGGATGACGGACATTCGGGCCAATCTCCAGAAAGGCATGAAGCTCTCCAATACGAATTCGGTCTGAAAGCTGTAGTCTCTGAGCCTGAGGGTCCTTCTCGTCCGGTTTGACTACATCAAGGATATAAGCGGGCTGTATTTTTTTCTCGGTTTTCTTATCATACACTGCGGATTTATTCCGCTCTTCCGCCGCTTTAAGAATCATGTCCGCCACAATCCCTGAACGATCGAGCACAGTGACACGCTTATCTGTAGTATCTACCTGGCCCCTGAGAAGATACATGGCAATACCGCTTCCACCCATCAACACGGGCATGAGAACCAGCATGATGATAAATGCTTTTGTTTTAACAGAGGCTAAATATTCCCTTTTTACCATCCTGAAAACTCTACGCATCGGTCTCCTCCTTGGCTTCCGGTCCGGCAATTCTCAGAAAGATATCATACAATGTCGGCTTAGCCAGCTCAAAACTGTAGACACGCGTCCGGGACATAATCTCAGAGAGAATTTTTTGATGGTCATTATCCGGGGTAATCCGCAGCTCCTGGAGTTGGCCAAAATCTGCAATTTTCTCTACACCGTCCAGGTTTTTCAAAGTGGAAATCCCTCCTTCTGTGCGGACCCGGAGAGTATCACTGCCGTATTTATCCTGGATCGAGACCAGGGTTCCATCCAGGACTTTTTTTCCTTTAAATATCATAAAAATGAAATCGCACATATTTTCGGCAACATTCATATCATGGGTGCTAAAAATCACTGTGGCTCCTTGAGTCCGGAGTTCGAGAACAGCATTCTTGATCGTTTCGACATTGACGGGGTCCAGGCCGGTAAACGGCTCATCCAGGATGATCAGCTCGGGTTGTGAAACAACAGTCGAGATAAACTGGACTTTCTGTCCCATCCCCTTGCTGAGAGTCTCGATCTTTTTGTCGGCCCAATCGCTGAGGTCCAGCTTGTCGAGCCAGTAATCAACTTCTTTATTCACTTTCCGGCCGCTTTTCAGTTCTCCATAAAAACGGAGAAGCTCCCGAACTTTCATTTTTTTATACATACCCCGTTCTTCCGGCAAATACCCAATACGTTCACTTGCTGTTCCGCGCATTTCTTCATCAAAAATCCGTATCTTACCCGAATCAGGATAAATGATATTCATGATCATCCGGAGAGTTGTGGTCTTCCCGGACCCATTAGGACCGATAAATCCATAGATACTCCCCTGGGGAACATTAAGAGATAAATCGTTCACAGCCTTCAGGGCCCCGAATGTTTTTGTAATGTTTTCAATCTCTACAACGTTCATTCTTATAACTCCAATAAGAATTACATTTATTACAGATAAATTGTGTGATTGCCACACTGCGTTCGCAATGACAATACGCATTATGTGATTGCCGCGTCTCGCTCCCTTCTTTTTACAGCTTCCTTTACAGCAGCTTCAGCATCCAGCACCTTAAAACACACTTATATTATACATAAACATGTATCTATATATATAGTCTCTATTATATATACCTATCTATTTTGTTAAGGTTTCAAATTACTTTATACTTCAGCACATAGCTCTATATAATCAATATTCCAATTATTTCTACTAAACAAAACTTCAAGTAATTATTACAATTAGCTATTTGTGACAAAGAAGGTTAAATTTGACCTGATATTCTTCCTGTGATATGAAAAAAATAGCCCTGGCTTTTTAAATGTCTGAAAAAATCGATACTATCACATCCGAGGTCGTACTAAACGCCTTTCAATCAATCGCCGAGGAAATGAGCATGTCTCTTGTCCGTTCTGCATATTCCACGAATATTAAAGAGCGTAAAGACTGCTCTTGTGCCATCTTTGATTCTAAAGGAGATTTGATTGCCCTGGCTGAAAATATCCCCATTCACCTGGGTTCTATGCAGGGATTGATGAATGAGATCGGTCGCAATCTTGAGAAATGGCGCCTTCATCACGGAGATATTCTTATCGCCAATGACCCGTACCTCGGAGGAGGCTCTCATCTGCCGGATATTACCCTGACCAGACCGGTATATTATCAAAATAAACTTGTGGCTTTTGTTACAAACATCGCTCACTGGACGGATGTGGGTGGACGCGCGCCCGGAGTTGGTACCGCCGGTGATTCGACTGAAATATATCAGGAAGGACTTCGAATTCCCCCTGTAAAGCTCATGCGCAAAAACATCCTCCAAAAAGATGTCTTGGAATTTATAATATCGAATATGCGGGGGAGGCAGGAAAGAGAAGGAGATCTGCGTGCCCAGATATCATCCTTGCATTTGGGCGAGCGTCGACTCCATGAACTTCACAAGGAATATAAACCGGAAACAATTAGTAAAGTTAAGGATGGAATATTTGATTATAGTGAGTGTTGGCTACAGAAAGCAGTGCAAACAGTCCCTGAGGGGTCCTATCATTTTACCGATATTATGGATGATGACGGCATCTCAGATGAACGGCTGCCTATCAAAGTAACTGTAACTATTACTCACAAAGACCAACCTTTCATAATGTTTGATTTTACAGGAACCGCTCCCCAGGCAACCGGAGGAATCAATATGGTTCGCCAGGCCTTAGAGTCATCGGTTTACTACAGTGTCAAAGCTATAATTGCGCCGGATATACCTATCAATGCCGGATTCCAGCGTCCTATCAAAGTTAAGGCTCCCTCAAAGAGCCTTGTAAATGCCTCCGAGCCCGCTGCGGTAGGTGGCAGAACAGATACATGCCAAAGAGTTGTCGATATTATTATGGGCGCACTGGCCCAGGCCGTTCCGGAAAGAGTCGTAGCCGCTTCCAATGGAGCTACGACCGCCATTATTTTTGCCGGAACTAAGAAACTCTCGGGTTCTGACTTTATCTATGTGGAAGCTTTAGGCGGTGGAATGGGTGCATCATCCACAAAAGATGGAATGGACGGTGTCCAAGTGCATATTACCAACACCTCAAATCTACCGATTGAAGCCATGGAAATGGAATACCCACTTCGCATTTTAAAGTATGAACTTGTACCGGACTCAGGGGGAGCAGGACAGTTTAGAGGCGGATTGGCAATCTGCAAGGAAATTCAGGCTTTAGCCCCAATTCTCTTTTCCGCCCATTCGGACAGGCATCTGGTCTCGCCCTGGGGTCTGATGGGAGGTCAGGATGGAAAACGCGGGCGGTTTGTCCTCAATTCTGTACAACCAGTTTCAAAACGCATTAAATCCAAAGTCTCAGGAGTTTTAATCCGTAAGGGCGATATCTTAAGAGTACAAACAGCAGGCGGCGGCGGGTTCGGTTCTCCTCTAAAAAGAGAACCTGAGCGTGTCCAAAAAGATTTCGTACAGAAAAAAATAAGCCGGAGGCATGCGCGCGAAATTTATGGCGTCGTGTTTTCTAGAACCGGGAAAATAGATCAGCCTGCTACAAAGTTATTGAAGAAAAAAATGATGGAAGATAAAGATAAGTGAACCATGAGTGTTGCAATCGATATTGGCGGAACCTTTACAGATATTATTTTATACGAAAAGAACTGCGGCGTCTTTTGGTCGGCTAAAATCCCATCCAATCCAGAAAATCCAGAAACTCCGTTTATAGAAGGATTGGTCCATGTACTGGAACTTGCAGGGAAAAAGATTAAAGAAGTAGATACTCTGACTCATGGAACGACTGTTGTTACGAATGCCCTTCTTGAAGGCAATCTTGCAAAAGTTGGGCTACTTGTTACCAATGGCTTCAGAGACCTCCTGGAGATCGGGCGGCAGCAACGCCCCAGCCTTTACGATTTGAAAAAAGATCGAAAAACTCCCCTTGTACCCCGTTACTGCGTGAGGGAAATCAAGGAAAGGATTTCTTCTAATAAAAAAATTATTCTCCCGTTAGACAAAGAACATGCAACAGCACAAATCAAAGCACTCAAAAAACTAAATATAGAAGTATTAGCGATTAGCTTGCTTTTCTCTTTTCACAATCCTAAGCATGAAAAGCTGCTGAAAAAACTGGCACAGAAATTTTTCGATAAGAGGCATATTTTTCTTTCAAGCCAAGTTTCTTCCGAATTCCGGGAGTTTGAGCGTACAAGTACAACAGTAATTGCTGCTGCTGTCGCTCCCAGAGTCGTAAACTACCTCAAAGCAATTAAAATAAAATTGAAAGATCAAGGATTGGAACAATTCAAATTAAGAATCATGCACTCGGGTGGCGGAACTTCAAGTACTTTCGAAGCGGAGAAACGACCTCATACCTTGATCGAATCAGGACCGGCAGCAGGGCTTGTTGGAGCCGCCTATCTTTCCAAAGCCCTTAACCTGGAAAGGATTGTTGCCTTTGATATGGGAGGAACAACAGCGAAGGCAGGAGTGATTTTAAAGGGAAAGCTTCAATATTCTTCAGAATATGAAGTTTCAGGCGAATTCCACCATGGTGGACGCCAGAAAGGAAGCGGGTATCCGGTTCGTACTCCCATGATTGATATGGTCGAATGCGGGGCAGGAGCCGGGAGTATAGCCTGGATCGACAGCGGCGGGCACCTTAAAGTCGGTCCCCAAAGTGCAGGTGCTGTTCCAGGACCTGCATGTTACGGTAAAGGCGGTAAAAATCCGACAGTAACTGACGCACATGTGGTTCTCGGTCGACTATCTGCCGACAAGTTTTTGGGAGGAGAAATGCCTCTACACCCCACAATTTCAGAAGAGGTCTTAAAGCGAAATATCTGTATTCCCTTAAGTAAACGTTTAGAAGAAGCTGCTACTGGAGTTCTGGCAACCGCAAATGCCAGCATGCTTCGTCTGCTCCGTCTTATTTCCGTAGCAAGGGGATATGACCCACGTAATTTTACCTTGATGGCTTACGGAGGGGCTGGACCGCTGCACGCCACGGAATTAGCTGAGTCGATGTCAATCAGCCGGATTATCATTCCCCTAATGCCGGGGCTTTTTTCTACCCTGGGCCTGTTCTATACAGATACGAATATGGATTTTGTGGAAACCGCTATGATGTCCTTGACGCGGATAGCCTCTCTCAATAGAATTCTCGCCAGACTAAATAAGCAGGCAAAAGTCTGGTTTGAAAAAAATAACGTAGCCTCTAAGGAAAGGAAAATCCGTGTTTCTGCTGACCTGCGTTATCTCCGTCAAAATTATGAATTAAATCTTCTCTTCCCGGGACCAGAGCTCTCAAAAGATGACACTCAACAGATTCATGTAAGATTCCATGAAGCCCATGCCAAAACATATGGCTTTAGTGCTCCCGGTGAGAATATAGAAGTTGTCAACTTGCGCTTAAGAGCTATAAAACTCCAACCTAAACCTGAAATGCCAAAGTTGAATGTCCCAGGAAGTATATTAGATGAGGATCAAGTTAGAACCAGGCCAGTTTGGCTCAACAATAAGAAATTTAAATGCCGAATTTACGAGCGTTCAATATTGCCGGCCGGATTCAGCATTAATGGACCTGCTGTCATCCAGGAAAAAGAATCTACCACGTTGGTCGGGCCTGATTGGAATCTTCAAGTTGATAAATTGGGAAATCTTCGCATGCGATATCGGAAATGAAAGCTCAAAAATTTCTTACTTTAATCGATTATGAGCTATAGTCGATGGACAGTTCTATAATTTTAATTCTAAGATGTTACTACCTTTGTCCTTCCCATCCAAGAAAGGTCTTCTAATTTTCCAAAATGCTCCTTAAAAATGCGATAATACATTAATTCTTCTTTAGAATTAATTATCCAGCCATTTTTCAAGTTACGCTCAAGTCTAAAATCATCATCTGTGATTGTTTTATCAGCATAATGTAACATAAGGTTTTTAACACCGGCGCCCTTCCAGAATTTGGCTTTTTTTCGATTTAATATTTTTTCTGGAAGTTCACCGTCCATTGCGACACGCAAAATCCATTTTTCTACATTCTCATGAAGTTTCATTTCAGGTGGAATGCGCAGGGCATAATTCACAACGTCAGGATCGAGAAAACAAACATGCGCAACTGTTCCATGTGCTGATGCACTGCGATCTACTCTCTGTAATGCCGTATTATGGAGACGCTTCATAATATCTATTAATTCATCAGGCAGCTCTTCCTGCTTAAGATTCTTTAAATAATGATATCCAGCAAAAAGTTCGTCTCCACCTTCCCCTGATAAAACCGCATAAACATATTCAGAAGCTTTTTCTGCAACCAGAAAATTCATGATGCTGGAGCGCACAAGAAGTGCATCAAATGATTCCAGATGAAAAATAACATCAGGTAAAACAGAAAGTAAGTCTGAGAATTCAACAACTACTTCATGATGTTCGGAGCCAATATAATTAGCTACTTCCCGGGCATATTCAAGATCAGGAGATCCATCCAATCCGGTAGCAAATGTATAAAGTTTACGCACATACAGACTGGTTAGAGCAGCTAAAGTACTCGAATCTAAACCACCAGAAAGCCAGGAACCAATCTCTTCCTTTTGTTCGATCCGTTTCTCGATAGAACTTTTAATTAACTCCTTGAGCTCTTCAGCTATAAACTCAACTTTTTTATCTAATGGCTCTCTCTTTTTTAGTTGAAAATACGTTTCCAGCCGCTCACCATCAGATTTACACCCGGGTGGAAGCGATTTAATCTCCGAGCAAAGACTGATTAAGGCCTTAACTTCCGAGGCAAAACAAATTGCGCCCTCCTCGCTTTCACCATAATAAAGAGGTGCAACACCCAGGTGATCGCGTTTGAGAATTATCCCATCCTTATTGGCTTTGACCAGGGCTAAATGTCCAGCACCATAACCATCCGCAACTTCATTTTTCTGTCTTATCTGTACAAGAGAATCTACCTGCGCATCGGCACAAACAATACCGAAGGTAGCGTTTTTCATTCCTCTAACTTCCTTCCCAGCATTACCTCGATGCGATATTTTCTCCAGCATCCTTTTGACAGTAGCCTGTTTCCCAGGCTGGTCAATGCCTGCAATTCCTGACACTTATATCACCTCCTTTAACTTCGTTCGTAATAAATTGTTGCGATGTAAGTTATTCAATTTATGGAAATTATTGTCTTTATATCACATTGAATTTTACATGTCAAAAATGTGCAGGAAAATCTGAGGATAAAATGAATGCTTAAATCTATCTCGAATTTATGAAATCTATTCTGATGTACTTTTTTATGAAAACCAGGAAATCACTCTCTTTTTTCCGGCATAAAATGAAATACAACTCGCACAGTCATTTACAATTTACCAAAAGAGGCAGCGCCGTAGTAGATCGAATTGAAAAGAAACTTAAACGTGTGAAAAGACTGCCCTCTATAAAGAGCTGGAAAGCCGATAAGGATAATCTTCCCTTCGCCAAGAGGCACATCAACGATGGCGCTTTTATTAAACAAATATTTCTCTCCATTAACCCAGCCGCTTAACAAAGGATTATGAAGAGGGTATCTGACAACACTTATCCCCTCTCTTGCTGCAAAAACAGGGCTTCTCCTGAAAAAAACCGCTCCTTCCCTCTCATATCCGTAGGCGATCGGATGATTTGTGTTTATTAAAACCTTAAGCAGGGAGCCCGGGACAAAGAAGCTTTTTCTGTCTATTTCTTCCACGCTATTTTCTATGGGTAAAT
>Ga0209986_10002332_pt1 | contig 17411 bp, 19 predicted proteins | sample BlataG_FD_183168 | JGI IMG/M metagenome (GOLD analysis project Ga0209986, IMG submission 183168) | Deep subsurface microbial communities from Black Sea to uncover new lineages of life (NeLLi) - Black_00105 metaG (SPAdes) (version 2) | ecosystem: Environmental > Aquatic > Marine > Oceanic >...
GCGCGCGCGCTTCAAAATATCGGGTTATGACGCAATTTTCGAGCCTTTCTGGAAAAATATCTCTGAAACGAGCTTAAAATCTCTTTTAAGGTTGCAGAAGCTAGTACACTTTAAGTTTTCTACCCACTTTGTCACCTACGTTCGCTCCGACGGCGATTAGGATAAGGAAGAGCAGAAAGGATTGTGGGTATGGAAGGGGTCCGTAGAGCACTCTCAATGTTGTGAGAATTGCGAAACCAGTAAACAAGCCTCCGCCCACTATACACTCCACCCTACGTGCATAGTAGTAATACTTTGGTGAAAGCTCCTTGACCTTCTCCACATATCCCTCTTTGCGAGCGACATATCCAAAGACCAATCTGGCAATAATAAGAAGGATTGAAAAGCTGATCCCAAGAAGAATACGTGCATACACTGTGAGAAGAAAAATCGGAACTGCCATAAACAAGAAAAATACGGTTATGATTATAATTCTGAAAGCCTTACTCCTCACCCAATAAGAATCAATCGCCTTTTTAAGCCGCTCAATCATCCTCTGTCCCTCTACATATTCTCACCGTGACCATGTTAAGATGCGCAGAATCGCTATCACCGAGCCTATCGCCATGAGTAATAGAACCCATTTCCCCATGGTCTTTAGCATCCCAGCTATCAGGATAGCGCCCGAGGTTAGGTTTATGAGAAGAAAGGCGATCGCATATAATGAGACGTATTGCGATGGAATGAGTTTGTACTGCCAGAGCACGGAAAAAATTAAACTGTTTATGAGAATTAATGCAAGTGCTACATTTTTATAACGATATAACGCCCCAAAACTTTTTTCTTTATCATGATACGCCACTATTTTTTCAACAAAGCGCCTTCTGTATTTGGGCAGCAAAGCCATCACCACAACAAACCCAATTGCAACAATAGTGGTGGCTAAAAAGAGAGGAATATGCTGTGGGTTGAGCTGAAGATACCACACAGTATAGAGGCTAATACTCAGGACTATTAGTATAGCAATCCAATACCATTTTCTAGGCCGCTTTTCCATGCCCAACTCACCTACATGAATAGTCTCGTGAGCATTATTAGAAATATGGGTATCCCGATTGCTAAGCCTATAGCAATCGACGTTCCCAGCCTGCCTAAACCCAAGATTCTGTATCGATGTGGCGGTAGCCAGTAAACCCAAGCCGTTGTGGAGAGAGTGGCGGTGATGCCCCATACGAGAGCCCAAGTGAAGTGATCTATAGCTATACCCATCCAGCCTAAAACGTGTCCAATAGCCCACAACACCGCAAGAGAAGCAAGAGGAATCATAGAATAAATTAGTGGTCTCCATCTTCTCGCTGGCTTTCTATACTCTACAAGAACTTCTGGTTTAACAGCTTTAATCGCTTTTACAAATTCTCTCGGATTAAGCAGCAAATACCAGTTTAGTTTGCCGAAGATGAGAAGTCTTCCACCCCATTTCAATTTGATTCTGCCCATTTCATCGAAGTATACGTGATACATCCTGAACGTTATCCCATCCTCATACACTTTGAGTTTGCTAAAGAGGATGGAGTAAAGAAAAAGGAAGAACAAGGAACCAAAGAAGATGAACATTATAGGCCAAAGGGGTATGCCTTTAACTATGGCAAAGACGCCAATTACCATATAAAAACAGAGAATGCCGAAGATTAAAATATGCCAAACAGGAACTACCCTTGTTTCAAATAGGGGTTCTGCCATCACCAGCACTACAATAAAATCTTGTCATTTCTCAGATAAATTGTTTACCATAACATTGTAGTCTACATTGCTTATGTTGTTCGACTGTATTCTTAAATATGAGCATCAGATTATTCATCTTGAAAGCCCATGGCTGGAGTCAAGCTAAAGGGTTCGAAGCCTCGCTGGTGGAAGCCTCTTTGGATGTCGGTTCTGCTTACGATTATCGCTTCGGGAGTTGTTGGTTACTTTCTCTTGCATGTTCCTCTAGAGAGAACGGTGGGTGGAGTAGCTCTAACCTTCCTAATGATTGGTTTCGCATATTACATACGCATTAGACCCTCCATGAAAATGAACAGAGGCATATACGTACTCTTAGGATTCAGTCCTATCGGATTCAGTCTGTGGATAGTTTACGCTCTTAGCGGGATCGGCCGCTTCTTGACCACTCATCTTGGCCCTGAGATCTCCCTCATCGTAGGCTTCACCGTGCCCTACATCATAGGAGCATTCATAGGCGACTGGATAGGCAAGCGAAGAAACTATCGCCTTCCATTAAGCATTTAAAGAGGAGTACTCTGATGAATCCTCTCTACGGGTTAATGCTCTTTGGCGTTGCCTTTTTCGGTTTCATGGCGGTAGCTGGCGTTGTGAAAGCCCGCCGAAAGAAGGAAAAGACATACTTGTTAGGCGCTCTGGTAGGTTTTGTAGTGCTTCTCGCATTTGTTTTCGCTTTTTTTAACCAACCTGTCCTCGCGTTCATTCTTATAGTTGCCACAGGTATACTCAGCATCGCGCGGATTACCAAAGATGCTAAAAGTACAGGAGCGAGAATTGGCTAAGCAACTGCAAGAGGCGGATCTCTCAGCACCGTTGAAAGGAAGAGATTTTCTGACCAACAAATGGTGGTTGAAGCTCGCATCTAAATGCGGCGTATTGAACACCATATGTTTGTACTACCTCTTATCCGTGGTGATTATCGGGGGAACATCCTTTACCTTAAGCATATTTTTTAGCTTCATAACCATAAGAAACGTTGTCAGCTACACAACCACATTTCCAATACTCTCCACTTTGATATTCTACCGACAATTCAAGAAGGCTTTCGATCGAGTTGCGGAAAGTGAAAAAGATGAAAATTCGTGATCGTATAGTGGTTTACTTACCCATAGCCACGGCTGGGGCTATCGTGGGCATTTCAGCAGTATATACGACTGGAATTATTTGGTATCAAAAAATCCTTGTTGGGATATTTGATGGAGCAATCTTACTTACAGGCTTCGTAATATCTCAAAAGATAAAAGAGCTGCAGAAGTCTATGTGAAGACATTGGCCTAGAGGTCAAGGTCATGAGAAGCAGCAGAAGATGGTGGGAGAAGAAGTGGTACTGGGTGCTTTGCATTCTGTTACCATTGGTGCTCGTTCCCGCCATCAACCTCTTTTTCTTCCCCGAAATGCCGCTAAATAGATCTCTCGTTCCCGCCATAGCCTCATCTGTAGGCGTCATATTGGCATATTTTGCAGTTATGGAAAAACCCATTTTAAACATTCAACCAAAAACTTTACGGCGTATAATCTTTATTGCGTTCGGCGCCTTCACCGTAGGGTCCCTCTCATGGGCTTTCATCGTCCTCCCACTGGCATCTTATTTCGATATACCTGGCACTGTCGTAATTTTGTTGTTGTTCGTTTTAATGATAGTCTGCGCCTTCATTGTTGACATCATCATGAAGCGGAGAGACTATCGACCATTCATGGAGAGAAGAGGAAACATTTAAGGAGAGAGATCGTTTACAAGGATGGAGAATGATGGACAAACTTAAAAAAGCGATCGATTCTTATTGGGTGAGGAGTAAGGCTTAGCGCGCGCGAGGAATCTTAAAAAGGATATGTCGATTTATAATCAGTTAATTTTATATTAGAAATGCAATAATAGCTACTAAGCACTTTACTGTTTAACTTATCGATGTATAAGGGATAATTATGAGCACACATGCAGAAGAGCTGAAACTTCGTCTAATGACCATCGAGTTGCTTAGAACTGCAAAATACAAGAGGAACATCACGTATCGCGAGTTATCATCTAAAACTGGATTACCAGTGACCGTTTTAAGTAGGTATGCGAAAGGGCATGTTTTACCAAATACTGCAAGAGCGAAGCAACTCTGGAAAGTGTTGACGAAAATTGTTGGTTTAGAAAGGGAGCTTCGAAGCAGAATAAAATTCAATGAAGATGGATACTTTGATAACACTGAGATTATAGGTGACTTCAACATTCTTCAACAGGCAGCCAACCATGCACTTGCAAATATGGCTGGAAAACGCGTTACAAAAGTTTTAACAGCAGCTGTGGATGGAATTCCGTTAGCCACCATGGTTGCTAACGCTTTAGGAGTTAACTTGGTGGTGGCGAAGAAAAACAAGGAAGTTGGAGTTAAGGCTTTTCTGGAGGAAACTTATGTACTTAAGGGTTCAGGGGTAACCATGACACTTTATGTTTCCAAAGATGCCATCAAAAGGAGAGACAGCATTTTAATTGTGGATGACATGATTAAGACTGGTGAAACTCAAGCTGCACTGGTTAATTTGGTTCGTAAAGCGAAGGCTGAAATTTCAGGAGTTTTCTGCCTTATAGCTGTTGGAGATGAATGGAAGAAGAAGCTGAAGCTTCGTGAAAGATCCCCCGTAGAAGTTATCACCTATGTTAAGGCACCTTAGGATTTAGGCAATCGCTTTTCACGGGGCAAGAATCGCATTTTCCTTTTCTACAGAAATCTTTACCCAGCCTAAGTAAGGCTGTTTCAAAGTTAATGAAGGATTCCTTGGGAACTTTGTTTTTAGCCCAGAAAACCTCCAGCTGTTCTAAAACATTTTCAGCAGCATCTGCCTTTACTATTCCAAGGTTTTTGGCAGCGGAGTTGACCAGGTCTATCGGATTTGGTTCGGCTTTTTCCCAGATGTCACGTAATTCCCTTAGAAATATGTTTACAGTTACGTCGCCTATGCCTTTTCCTAAATCCTTTACCCTGTGTTCCAAGTCCCTTGGGCCAGAAGCTTTATTGTGAAGAAGGTTGAGACTTCCATTATATTTTTTCTTGAGATTTTGCATGACTTCCAAAAGTTTGTCTGCAGTTTTGAAATCGTAACGTGTATAGCCTCCCTCATCAAGGATTCTAACCAGACCGTTCCATCCAGTTCCAAGGATTCCTTCAGACGTCAAAACTCGATGGTTCTGAAAGCATTTGTATGTTTTGATAACTGAAGTTTCAGATATGGGTGCACCAAACAGTATGGACGCCAAAAACCATTTGAAAATTTCCTCATCACTTCCATTTCTTAGGTTTACACCTAAAACTCTGGAGTATCTTTGTCCAAAATTTTCAAGGAGAACTGTCAGGGTCTTCCGTTTCATTACTCTTTTTCACTTTCTCACAAGTTATATACTGTTTACTGCATAAAAACGATCTACTGAGGTTACATTATGCGAACGATAGAATGGCGTGATGGAACGGTTGTAACGATAGATCAGACAAAGCTTCCCGATGAAGCTGTGTTTTTACAGATGGAAAATGTCATTGAGGTGGCTGAGGCGATAAAAACTATGAAAATCAGGGGAGCACCGCTTCTGGGTGCGGCTGCAGCCTTTGCGTTGGCTCTAGTGGCTTATCATTCAAAAGCTGACAACAAGAGGGAACTAGTTAACGAGTTGGAGAAAGCGGCGGAAATCCTGAAAGGAACTAGACCGACGGCTGTCAATCTTTTCTGGGCGACAGATGGAATTTTGAATGGGGCAAGGTGTTTTTCTGGGAACGTTAATGATCTAGCCTCATTTGTTGTTGAAGAAGCTCAGAGAATTGCTGATGAAGATGTAGCAGCGAATCGTTTGATAGGCAAACGTGGCGCTGAACTTGTTCATACTGGCGATGTTATCTTGACGCATTGTAATGCTGGGGCTTTGGCGACAGTTGACTACGGTACTGCTTTAGGTGTGATAAGGGCTGCTTGGGAGCAAAGGAAGCAGATTAAGGTTATTGCAACTGAGACGCGTCCGAAACTGCAGGGAGCTAGGTTGACAACTTTTGAGCTTAAACGTGACGGGATACCTGTCACCTTGGTTACGGATAATATGGTTGGATATATCATGTATAAGCGGCTGGTTAGCAAGGTTATAGTTGGGGCAGATAGGATAGTTCAGGATGCTGTAGTTAACAAGATCGGGACATACGCTATAGCAGTCCTAGCTAAGGAGCATGGCATTCCGTTTTATGTTGCGGCTCCTAAATCCACTTTTGATTTGGGGCACACCTCAGCAGACGTTGTTATTGAAGAAAGACCTGTAGAAGAGGTCACGCATGTAGGTTCGCGGAGAATGGTTCCTCAGGGGGTGAACGTTCTGAATCCAGCCTTTGATATAACTCCGTTGGAATATGTGACCGCTGTTATCTGTGAGGATAGTGTCTTACGAAAGGAAGATTTCGCCAAGTTTGAAGCCAATTTATAAGTGAAAGCATGGTTTTATGCTGGTTGAGGATTTGCATGAAAAAGGTTAAGGAGAAAACCGAAACCCGCTTAGAACTTAGGGTCAAGGGGTTTCTTGCTGAAGATGGTGTAAAAATTCCTGAAAAAGAGAATGCTGATGCGCTTTCTTCAAGGGGGTACGGCGTGGCTGGAAAAGATGGTTTTTTGCTTACTTATTATGAGGCTCTGTATCTCTTGGATAAGGGGAATATGGAGATTGAGGATGAAAAGGGTGGAAATGTGGATTTCCAAGCGTTTTTACGGCATTATAGGAGTTTTGATGAGAATGCATGGATTAAGTATCTGACGTATCGTGATTTGAAGAGTCGTGGATATGTTGTTCGTGGAGGATTCGGTTTAGGTGTTGACTTTCGGGTTTACGAACGTGGGGGATATGGTGAAGAAACGGCTAGACACTTGATTTTGAGTATGCAGGAAGGAAATCCAATGTCGCTGGAGGATATGGCTCGCATTTTAAGGCATTGTCAAAGTCTGAAGAAGGAGTTGGTTTTGGCTGTTATGAACCGCAGAGGAGAAATTGTTTACTATTCAGTTTCTGAGCTGAACTTGAAATAGTGGGAGTGCTGGAATTGCCTAGTTTCAAAAGAGTGCGTGGGATGAGGGATTTTCTGCCGGAAGAAGCTATAATGATGAGGTATATTGAAGGACAGACCAGAAAGATAGCTCATCTCTACGGATATGGGGAGATAATAACACCTGTCTTGGAGTCCTATGAGCTTCTGGCTGCAAAAGCTGGAGAAGAGATTCGCGTCAGAATGTACGCTTTCAAGGATTTGGGTGGACGCAAGGTTGCTTTAAGACCAGAGTTTACAGCTTCTGTAGCGAGACTGATTGCAACGACTCTGAGAAATGAGCCTAAGCCGTTGCGAATGTTTTCTGTGGGAAGCCTCTACCGATATGATGAGCCTCAACAAGGTCGTTTCAGAGAGTTTTGGCAGTCAAACTATGAATTGATGGGTTCAAGCAGGCCTGAGGCAGATGCTGAAATAGTAATGCTAACCAATGATTTAATGAAGACTGCAGGGCTGAAAAATCATGTTTTCAAAGTTGGACATGTCGGGGTTTTAAGAGGGATTCTAAACCGAGAAAAAGTTGAAGATCAAGTTCAAAACGAAATCATGCAGTTGATGGATAAAAAAGAGTATGAGAATGCTCTTAGAGTGGTTGAAAAGGCTGAAGCATCTAGAGAATGCTTGTCGACTCTTCGAAAACTCGTGAAGTATAAAGGCAACAAGTCCTCTGAAATTCTGAACAAGATGGAAAAAAGTGTTGATGGATATGAGGCTGCCGTTGACGCTGTGAGAAATCTCCACGAGATTCTGACGCTTGTTTCAGAAAGCGAAAAGAGCATCGACATAACTGTTGAAGCTGGTTTTGCAAGAGGACTTGAGTATTACACTGGAATGGTTTTTGAAGTGTACGTTCCAGGGATGAACATAGCCCTAGGTGGCGGCGGAAGATATGACCGGCTAATCGAGATGTTTGGAGGCGAGTCCATGCCTGCGGTTGGTGTTGCTCATGGATTGGATAGGATAATGTTGGCGAAGCAGAAACAGAAGACTGCACTGAAGATGGAGAAAGAAAAAACGGTTGTGGTCATTCCTATCACAGAGGATTTGAAGGGGGAAGCGTTGAGGATTTCCCGAGTGCTTAGGGATGCGGAGATACCAGTTGAATTGGAAGTTATGGGGCGAAAGGTGGCAAAGGCTTTGGAGGATGCAGATAGAAGGAAGTTGGGATATGCAATAATTGTGGGAGAAAGAGAGCTGAAAGAAAGAGCAGTTGTGGTTAAAAACCTGAGGAAAAGAGAGCAGAAAACCGTGAAAATTGAAAACTTGACAGAAGCAATAAAGGATAAACTGTGGCAGTGAGGGAGTACTGTTGCTTTAACTTGCATTTTCTTCAGATGCAATTTAGTGACCGTGAAATGAGAAGATTGACAACCCCTGCTGAATATTTTTGTTATCAGCAGTTCTTAACCGAATTCCACTTGTGAACTGGAGCATTATCAGATGGTTAAGTCCTTTCCTTGCTTTCTTATTGTTTAAACCCTAGCCGAGCATAGACAACGGTGCACTAGCTTGCTTGTCAGTGAGCGCGTGTGGTAGGGTTTCAATTCTACTCTACCAATCATTGTTTCATTTGGATAATTATTGGAATAACTTTCTGGTTTTGCTGGGTGCAGCGATCCATCAGATGGTGAATAGAAGCTTCTTCCACAAGCTATAAGAACTGAAGCAAATATAAAGTGAAATTTGTCAAGTGATATTGTATGAAGGCAAAAGGTGTTTTGGTAGCATGTTTTGTTCTAGTTCTCATAGGGGTGTTAAGTGCAACACTTGAAATTCATAAAGTTGAGGCAAGCACTTTAATCTACATTAAAGAAGATGGCACCGTTGAACCATCGGCTGCAAATATTACTACTTCCGACTGCGTCACCTATAACTTCACAGGTAACAACAATGGTTGCCTTATGATAGAAAGAGGCAATATTGTGGTTGATGGATTTGGGTATACACTTGAAGGAACGAACTTTGAAGACGGGGTATTTTTCAGGGATATATCCAACGTTACAATCAAGGATTTAGATATTCGAGAATTTGACTGTGGCATCAACATCTGTAACTCCTCAAACAACAAGTTGTATGGAAACTGCATAGCAGATAACAATGAGCATGGTCTTTACGTCTCACATTCTTCAAATGATGTGATCTATGAAAATAATGTAACGAACAATGGAGGCTACTTTTACACAGGGTACTCTTCTATCCATATAGCTTACTCTTTTAATACTGCTATTTTTCTGAACAACATAACAGAAAACACTCACCTTGACGGCATCAAACTCGTGGGTTCCTCAAACAACACTATCTACGAGAACAACATATCAGACAATTACCATGGCATTCGCTTCTTCTCCAGTAACAACAACCGCTTCTTTGGAAACAACATAACTGCAAGTGCCTATGAAGGAATATCCCTCTTCACTTCTTCGAACAACACTCTTTACACCAATCTGCTGACTGGTAACAAATATGGACTAGACGTTTATGGTGAAAATTTAAGCCATTACATGAATGACATTAACACATCAAACCTTATTGATGAGAAACCAATCTACTACCTAATCAACATACATAATGAAACGATTGAACACTCAGCTTATCCGGATATAGGATACTTGGCTTTAGTGAACTCGACCAGTGTAAATCTTAAAAACCTAAACCTGAGGAACAATAGTCAAGGGCTTCTGTTTGCATACACAAACAACTCAAGAATTGCAGAAAGTAACATAGCTAACAACTATGATGGCTTAGTACTCTTCAGCTCCTTCAACAACACCATCTATGGAAACACTATAACTGGAAATGACTATCAAGGAATCTATCTTTGGGGATATTCAGACAACAACAGAATATTAGAGAACAGCATTATGAGCAATTATTATCAAGGTATTTATCTTAGTGATTCGTCAAATAACACTCTTTACGGAAACACTTTGGCACACAGTGAATACGCCATTGAACTGGATGGTTCGTACAACTCTATTTACCTTAACAACTTCGTAAATAACACACAGCAGGTTGATTCATATGACTTTGTGAACTTTTGGAATAATGGTTTTGAAGGGAACTACTGGAGTGACTACAACGGAACGGATACTACTGATGATGGTGTTGGTGAGGATCCATATTATATCGATTCAAACAACAATGACACTTATCCATTAATGGGTATGTTTCATAGTTTCAACACTACTTTAGAAACTCATGTGAACGTCATTTCTAACTCTACCCTTGATGGCTTTCAGTATTTCAACTCTATCAACACAATCAACTTGCTTGTCTCCAACTCGTCTGCAGATCAGGGATTTGGGTTCTGCAGAATCTGTATCCCTCACACTTTAATGAATGAAACATACTATGTTACTGTAAATGGTACAGAGCCAAGCTATGTTAGCTATAACGTCGCTGATAACGGAACTCACAGATGGATATACTTCACTTACGAACATTCAACACTTGAAATAGTAATAATCCCAGAATTTCCATCACTCTTCATTGTGCCACTTTTTATGCTAACAACACTCATAGCGACAATAATCCACAAAAGAAAACACTAGCACAAATAGAAACTAGGCTACACACCCAAGCATCACATAAAAGAAAAGGGGGACTTCGGGAGACATCGCTACTGGTTGACCTAGAACGTGGTTGATAATGTTTAGAGCGCGCTAGACTGTTGCTAAATTGGGCTTTAATGTTTTTTATTTTACGTTATTTTACATTATTTCCCTTGAAGCTTTGATTATTGGACAGATGGTTGGTGTGCATTTTTTCACTTTTTTCTTGCAGAATCCTCCCTTGCACCATTTACATGCTCTTCGTAATGCTTTGAAGCTGATTAACACCTTGTCCATCTCTTCTCCTAAGCCTTTGGAAACTGCTCTAGCCAGCTTCAACGTGGGTTTGTAATGGTGCTTCGGCCTGCCTCTTCCCTTAACAACCCTGCTTCTAACCACCAACCCCGCCTCCCCAAAGCCTTTCAGGTATCTTTGAACCGTTTGACGACTCAACCCACTTGCAGAAACTAGTCCACCAATAGTTATGGACCCAACCTTACCCCTCTCCAGAACCACAGCAGCAAACTCCAACTGCCACCAAGGAATCACCCAACCACCATAATATTGTAAAATATTAACAATTAAAAAACATTATTGCTCAATTAAGCAACACCCTAGCGCACTAGGGAGCATTTTGAGTTAAATGAAAAAAAAGAATATTTTTTCATTCCAACAAAGTTTTGAATATTAAGGCTGTGACCTTAAATATTGTTTTTCTCAATACTACCTAGGTGATTCAGTGAAAATAATAGCAGGTCCTCTAGGTAAGGACATACACGTTGCAGGTGTTTTAAATTTTCTTCATATTGTTAAGGATTTAGGATACGAGACTGTTTATCTAGGACCAGCAAACTCTGTAGAAGAATTTATGGAAGAAATCAAGAAACATAATCCTGACATTGTTGCTGTCAGCTACAGATTGAGCCCTGAAACTGCAGAAGAACTATTAGCGATTTTTAAACATGCTATTATAGAATATGGATTAACAGATAAAAAATATCTTTTCGGGGGAACTTCAGCAACAGCAGAAGTAGCTAAACAGATCGGTATATTCGATAAAATCTTCATAGGAGGAGAATCAAGAGACTATATAATTAACTATTTGCGCGGAAAAGAACTGAAAACAACTCAAGATTATCCTGACGATTTAGTTGATAGAATCAGATGGAAAAGCCCTATCTTACGACACCATTTTGGGTTGCCCTCTTTAGAAGTAACAATTAAGGGTGCAAAAGAAATAGCTGAAGCAGGAGTATTAGATGTCATTTCAATTGGCCCAGATCAAGATGCTCAAGAGTACTTTTTTCATCCAGACCTACAAAACCCAGAGAGAAAAGGAGACGGTGGTGTTCCAATTAGAACTCCAGAAGATTTAAAGAGAATTTATGAAGCATCTCGTTGTGGAAATTATCCTTTGCTGAGATGTTACGCTGGAACAAATGATTTGATTAAAATGGCTGAGATGTATGTTGAAACAATAAACAATGCATGGTGTGCAGTTCCATTAATGTGGTATAGCGTACTAGATAAAAGAAGTAAGAGATTATTACAAGATTCAATACCTGAGAATCAAAAGTTAATGAGATGGCATGCTGAAAGAGGGATTCCTGTTGAAGTAAATGAGTCGCATCAGTGGAGCCTGAGAAGAGCACCCGATACAATCGCAGTTGCTATGGCATATATCGCTGCCTACAATGCAAAACAGATGGGTGTAAAACACTATGTTTCACAGTACATGTTCAACACACCTAAAGGAACTTCTCCGAAGATGGACCTAGGCAAAATGTTGGCAAAAATTGAATTAATCGAGTCTTTACACGATGAAAAATTTGAAAGTTATAGACAAATTAGAAGTGGTTTACTAAGTTTTCCTCCTGATCCCCACATGGCCAAGGGTCAGTTAGCCTCTTCCGTTTATCTTGCAATGAATTTAGATCCTGATATTGTACATGTCGTAGGATTTTGTGAAGGACATCATGTAGCTAGACCTAGAGATATAATAGAAAGTTCCAAGCTAGTTCAACAGATTATAATAAATTATAAAATGGGAGCCCCAGACATTACTCTAGATCTAGATGTTCAAGCAAGAAAACATAAATTGAAAGAAGAAGCTTTGATATTAATTCATGCTATCGAATCATTAGGAAATTCAAAACATCCGTTGACAGATCCATCTATTTTATGTAAAGCAGTAAAAACAGGTCTTCTAGATGCTCCAGATCTTAGGGACAATGAATATGCCAAAGGAGAAATCTGCACCGAAATGATAAATGGTGCTTGCCTTACAACAGATTCTGAAACAGGAGATATAATACAAGAAAAAGAAAGGGTTAAAAACATTTTAAGTGATTTTTATGGAAAATAAACCGAAATTTGCAGTTTTAGGAGCAGGTCATGGCGGAAGAGCAATGGCTGCTTATCTAGCAACAGTTGGGTATGACGTAAGTCTTTACAATCGAACACCAGAAAACATTAAGAATATTCAACATACCGGTGGAATATTTCTAGCATTTACTCCCGATTTAGAAGATTACATATTTCCCAAGTACATGAAAGTTTTTGAAAGTAGACAAAAACATGAATATTCGTTATCTCCTGAAACTGATGAAATAGTTAAAGAAAATCTTACATATGTTTTCGGAAAAATAAAAATAGTTTCGTCTGATATTGAAAATGTGATCAAAGATAGAGATGTAATTATGGTCGTTGTACCTGCTAGTGGACACAAGTACATGGCAGAGAAGTGTGCTCCTCATTTAAGAGATGGACAAACAATAATATTAAATCCTGGAAGATGTTTTGGAGCTATAGAATTTCATAAGATCATAAGTGATTATTACAAAGATCAGAAATCACCAGATGTAACAATAGCAGAGACGCAAACATTCATATATGCTTCTAGAAGTACCAAGCCCCGAACTGTGAGAATATTGGGTGTAAAAAATAGTGTTGATATCGCTGCTATACCTTCCAAGAAAACTAAAGATGTGGTGGATTTAGTTAGAGACGTTTATCCTCAGTTTTCCCCTATAGATAACGTTCTTACGACAAGTTTGGGTAATTTGGGCGGTATATTTCATGTACCTATTACAATTCTTAATGCTACTAAAATAGATGCAAAACATAATTTTAAATATTATATAGATGGGGTAACAAAACATGCTGCATTAATTGTAGAAGATCTTGACAAAGAGAGATTGGCAATTGCAGAAGCAATGGATGTGAAAACAATTTCAGCTAGAAAATGGTTGTATCAAACATACAGCTCCGTAGGAACAGACTTGTATGAAGCAATACAAAATACACACGCTTACAAACTAATTGAAAGTCCAAGAAGCATTAATCATAGATACATCTGGGAAGATGTCCCAACAGGTTTGATCCCATTATCTTCGCTTGGGAGCAAACTGGATGTGCCCACGCCCATGATAGATTCATTTATTAATCTTGCAGCGTCAGCGTTTAGAAAAGATTTCAACATAGATTTCTTTGAAAGAGGAAGAACAATGGAAAAACTTGGATTAGATAATATGAGCGTAGATGAAATAAAAGAATTTGTTGAAACAGGATATAAATAAGGTATTCAAAACTTTTTTGTAGAGGATTTATAATCCTTCTTTTCCCGTTTAGAGAATAGCAGAAAGAACTCCTAAAATCAGAATTCCTTCTTTACTCATGTTAAAATTAGGCATTTGAATCTGATGGAAGCTTTCTACAAGCACGTCTTTCTTAATTTTTTCCAATTCCGACAATGTTGGATCACTTTTTCTTGTTAGCTGCATTTGTTCTTCATACAAAACTTCGTTGCGCGCACCCGTGATACCTGAAAATCAGCATGTTGAACGAAAACTTCGAGAAGAAAGGCAGTTATCTGGTTGGCTAGAGCGCGCGCTTTTGAAGCTGCCTATTTATAGTTTACCGTTCATAACTTCTTGCCACGTGATACAGGTTGAGAAAGAAGCAATTCACAAGTTTTGATGTTGCTGCTGTTGCTCGTGAGCTACATGAAGCTGTTTTGGACTCGCGAGTTAATAATGTTTACCAGCTAGACCGTAGAACTTTGCTTTTCAAGCTTCGTAAGGCTGATGGCCTTGTCACTTGGTTGATGTTGGAAGCTGGTAAACGTTTACATCTGATTTCTTACGCTGTGGAAAAGCCTAAAGTTCCTCCTACTTTCTGTATGGCTTTGAGGAAGTATTTGCGAAATTCTTGGTTAACTGGCATTGAGCAGTACGAGTTTGAACGTATTGTCATTTTTACCTTTAGAACTAAAGTTGGAGTGATGCAGCTTTTTTTGGAGCTATTCGGAGATGGTAACATTATTCTAGTTGGCGAGAACGGTAAGATTTTGCATGCTCTAAGTTGCAAGCGTATGCGTGATCGGAACGTTCTTCGTGGCGAAATTTTCCATTTTCCACCTCCCAGTGGCAAAGACCCGTTAAAAGTTAGCAAAGAAGAGTTGCTAGAGGACCTGCGAAATTTAGGCGATGTTGAAGTTGTCAGGGCTCTTGCAAGGTTTTTGAGCATCGGAGGTTCATACGCTGAGGAAATTCTGTTAAGGGCTGGTGTTGACAAGAAAACACCTTGTAATACATTAGATGATACTATGGTTGATGCTATTTTCAACGAATTGCAGAGTTTACTCCATCAAGTTACTGATGAACCGCTGCAGCCTCACGTTATATTGGACGAGTCTGAAAGGCTTATAGACGTTGTACCTATCAAAATCAGACGTTACGCCAATTGCACTTTTCAGTCCTATGAAAGCTTCAATGAAGCTTTAGATGAGTTTTACGTTAGAACTGGCGCGATTGAGAGGGCGTTGGCTGCGGCTACAGGAGATGTTGATGAGCTAAAGCGGGAGGCGGATAGACTTAAGAGGATAATATCCAGTCAAGAGAAAGTTTTGGTTGAGGCTAAAGCTGGAGAGGATGAAAATAGACGTATCGGCGACGCAGTTTATGAGCATGTCCGTGAACTCCAAGCGTTATTGGAACGGTTTTCAGCTGGTAAGAAAAGCGGAAAAGAATGGAACGAGATTGTTTCTGAGGTTTCAGCCGACAAAAATGCTGGCATAAGATATTGTGTGCTTTTTGAGTCTTTTAATGATAAGCGTTTGGTGGTTAACGTTTGCGTGGATGAGTTGTGTTTCGGTTTGAGCCTGCGTAAGAGCGTGTTTGATAATGCCGCACTTTTTTATAAGCGTGGCAAGCGGGCTAGGCGTAAGCTGAAAGGTGCGAAGGAGGCTTTTGAAGAGACTCGTAAAAAGTTGGAGGAAGTTGAAGCTAAGATAGGAGAGGCTGAAACCTCAGGGGAGACTAGGCCCGCTGAAGTGTTGAAGGAGCTTGCAGAGCGTAAAATAAGGCGCAAAAAGTGGTTTGAGAAGTTTAGATGGTTTGTTTCCTCTGACGGATTCTTAGTCGTCGCTGGCAAGGATGCTGTCAGCAACGAGGTTCTAGTTAAGAAGTATACAGATGACCATGATGTGGTTTTCCACGCTGATGTTGTTGGTGCACCTTTCGTTGTTGTCAAGACTGAGGATAAACAGCCTAATGAACAAGTTTTACAGGAAGCTGCCGAGTTTGCCGCCTCATTTTCTAGGGGTTGGCGTGAAGACTTTGCCAGTGTGGATGTTTACTGGGTTAATCCGGATCAACTGAGCAAGAGTGGTAGTTCTGGTGAGTATGTTACTCGTGGCGCTTTCATTGTCCGTGGAAAACGGAATTGGATGCGAGGAATTCCGCTTCAACTCGCGGTGGGTGTTATCAGGGAAAATGGTGAACTTAGGTTTGTTGGTGGACCTATTGATGCAGTTAAAACACAAACAAATGTGTATATTTCCATTATGCCAGGAGACTTGAAGGGTAAAGCACTGTTCAAACATGTTTTGCAGATGCTAACCGCAAAAATGCCTAAGGAACTGAGAGAAAAAGTCTTGAAACAATCAGTTGAAAAAATAAGAAAATACATCCCGTACAATAAAGGTCGAATCCTGAACGGTTGACTGCCGTCAAGTAGATTTAAGCATCATTGAAACATGAACTATTCTGAGCAAATTAAAACTTATTTAGCCAATTCATGCGCGCTACAACCCCAATACTATTATCGGTAATCCTAAGGGAATGTCTTGCAGTTCTTCAACCTACTTCTAGACAAACCCAAATAAAATACGAAACTATTTTCCAATAACACTTTCCTCTGCTTCATCCGTCTTCTTGACCAAATAAAGATACTCAGAACAAACATATGCACCAATCATACAATCATTAACTTCAACACCCCCCTCCCCCCCCTTTTCAGGGTGTATACTGCCAGTCATGCAATGATAGACCTCCTAACATGTTCTTTTCATCAAGAACCTTATACCCAACTCTGCAGAATTAATCCTCTTCCTCATCATTCATATGACCACGAAGTCTTTCAATAAATCAACAATAAAAAACACTGTTTGTGGGCTTTGGCATTCCAAAGCTTTCTCCTCCAGCCGGCAGTGCAAGGCCTGTTTTCTTAGGAGGTGATCCGGCCGCAGGTTCCCCTACGGCCACCTTGTTACGACTTTTCCCTCCTCACGAAACCTGGATTCGACGCAGCCCAAAGGACCACGCCTCACCCAAGTATCGCTTGGATGGAACGACGGGCGGTGTGTGCAAGGAGCAGGGACGTATTCACCGCGCGATAGTGACGCGCGATTACTAGGGATTCCATGTTCACGAAGGTGAGTTGCAACCCTCGATCCCAACTACGGCAGGCTTTCGGGATTTCCTTCCCCTTTCGGGGTTGGTACCCTCTGTACCTGCCATTGCAGCTCGCGTGTAGCCCGGGGGATTCGGGGCATACTGACCTGCCGTGGCCCGCTCCTTCCTCCGCCTTTTCGGCGGCAGTTTCCCCAGTGTGCTCGGCCTAAGGCCGGTGGCAACAGGGGATGCGGGTCTCGATCGTTGCCTGACTTAACAGGACACCTCACGGCACGAACTGGCGACGGCCATGCACCTCCTCTCAGCTTGTCTGGTAAGACCTTCAATCTGACCTTCATTCTGCTGTCGCCCCCGGT